>Ga0315296_10002472_pt1 | contig 15743 bp, 14 predicted proteins | sample YL17G14_18_MG_FD_203921 | JGI IMG/M metagenome (GOLD analysis project Ga0315296, IMG submission 203921) | Sediment microbial communities from Yellowstone Lake, YNP, Wyoming, USA - YL17G14_18 | ecosystem: Environmental > Aquatic > Freshwater > Lake > Sediment | place: USA: Wyoming | collected... | reverse complement strand
GCCATTGCTCCTTTCTCTCTCCCTTCCCCGAGGGGCAAAAAAGGGGTCTTCTGCGACGTTCTTACTATTCACATGCATTCGAATGACGTTGAATCAGTCATGGTGATTTGGAGTTGACTGCTTTTGCATCTGCGGAAGATGAGCTATGCAGAGAGATCGTTAGAGCTTTCCTAGATGAGTTAAGGAAGCGAGGGTGATCACTTTTTTCCACAACGTTAAATTGAAGGGGACAGTCATTTGGTCGGAAATGGAGGAAAAAACATGGGCTTGTTAGGAAGCCTAAGACACGAGTTCTCGTTCATTAGAGGTAACTATGCAGTTATGATTACAAGTTGGGTACTCGTGGATTTTGCTGTTGAGCTTCCTGCTACTTATTTTGGTCTATACGTACTTGGGCTTGGCGCTACCGAAACCATTCTGGGCGTTATTGGGCTGTCCCAGTTTTTGGCTTTGGCTTCTTTGCAGTTTCCCGGCGGCTACTTGGCGGATAAGTATGGACGGAAGTGGCTTATTTCAACGATGACTTTTGGTGTGGCTCTCAGTTTCATACTCTATGCAGTTGCGCCTTCGTGGCCCTTCATACTCGTCGGCGTGGTTTTGATGAGCATTTTCAATTCGACTTATCAGCCAGCGTTGAGCGCCATGATTTCTGATTCTCTTCCTGCTGAGAAAAGGGGGATGGGGTTCAGCATAGTTATGCTTATAGCAAGCGCTTCTACGACGCCGAGTCCAGCGGTTGCGGGCTTGCTTCGGGCCAACTTTGGTTTGATCACGGGTATGAGGATCGCTTATGTCATTGTGGTGGTTCTCTTCTTGGTTGCAGCGTTTTTCAGGTTTTTCTTTCTGAAAGAGACTGTTGTGACTGCTTCTAGACCGCGTTTAAATGAGATTTTTCAGAGTTATCCGACAGCTTTGAAGGAAAGCTTCAGCGTTTGGAAGAAAGTGCCCAAATCTATGCTTTATTTGTTCTTGTCGTTTTCTGTCGCTACTTTTGGGTTCTCGGCTACGGCTCTTTTCACGGTCATTTATGCGACCAGAGTGCTTCTCATAGATGAAGTGGTGTGGGCGTTCCTTTTGGCGATTCTTCCAGTAACCACGATTGTCTTAGCTTTACCTGTGGGTAAGCTTGTGGACAAAATTAAGAGGAAGACGCCTATTCTTGTGGCGATGTTGATTTTTGGGTTGGCGATGTGGATTTTCGTCAATGGGGATCTGACCAGAGTTGCTTTGGCTTTGGTCCTTCTAGGCGTGGGGAATGTGATGATGAATGCTGCGTTTGGCGCGTTGCAGACTGATTTGACTCCGAAGGAGCAACGTGGAAAAGTCAACGGGTTCATCAATTTCGCTAATTACATTGTGATGGCTGGCGGCAGCTTCCTAGGCGGATACTTGTATGAGCATGTGGCTCCTCAGGCTCCTTTCATGCTTGCCATAGCGGCAGTTCTGCCTTCATTTCTGCTGACGCTGATCCTTGTGAAGGAACCGGAGAGAAGAGAGGAACAGTAACAGCGCGCGTCAGGCGATATTCGCAAATCGGCGTCGACGAGTTCATGTTCTTTCACCCTGACATTGCTCCCGAGATTAGTTCCCGTGCCTTCAAGGAGATAGCAACTGAAATCATTCCGGAACTGCGCAGAGCCAAGTAAGCTCAAACTGGCACGTGACAGCAGTTTTAAAGCAAGACCCATGTATCTAGTCATTCGATGTCTTCAGACCTTGCTCTGTTCAGGGTCAACAGGTTTGTGCTGAAGAAGCAGCGGTTGACCGATGAAAAGCCGAACCGTAGCATCGTTGAGACTGTGAGAGCCGTCGGCGGCTTGCATGCAACGGGTGCGACGACTCCGTATCTGTCGCTGTTTGCCAGAGTGAAGGGTTTTCGAAAGGAAGATCTTGATCAGGAGCTTTATGTGAAAAGGAACCTCGGCAAGATTCGCTACGTGCGGACAACCGTTTATGTGCTTCCGAAAGACATGATTCCCACAGCTTTCGCCGCGACGAGAATGATGGCTGAGCCTGCTTCGGAGGCGTACTCGAAGTTTCTTGGAATCACAGAGAAGCAGTATAGAGAAACATCTAAGAGAATCGCGAAGATTCTGAAAGGCAAGAACGGAATGTCAACGAGAGAAATCAAGGAAACGCTTCGAACATCATTGAACGTTTCTCCAATTGTGAATCTCATGTGCGACCAAGGCTTACTGATAAGAGGAGCACCGGAGAAGGGCTGGAAAAGCAACCTTCACACATATCAACTTTTCAACGAGTATTTCCCAGACGTGAAGCTAGACGAGATAAGCGAAGGAGACGCGAGGAAAGCCGTCGTTCGATGGTATCTTGCTTCTTTCGGGCCGGTTACAGAAAATGATATGGCTTGGTGGACGGGTTTCCACAAGAGCCAAGTCAGGCACATTGTAGAGGATCTAGAGAACGATATAACCTACGTCGAAGTTTCAGACCTGGGCAAGACTCTGCTCATGCTTTCCAAAGACGAAGCACGATTAGAACTAATGAGAAGAGAAGGGAAACCTGTCATAAACTTGTTGCCAAGCCTTGACTCCTACTTGATGGGTTGCAAGGACCGTGAAAGATACATCGATGCAGAGCATTACGATTTCATATTTGATCGTTCAGGCAACGCTACATCAACCATTCTGGTCGATGGAGAAGTCATCGGAGTCTGGGACTTTGAAGAACCCGTTATTAAGATATTTTTCTTTCAAGATAACAAAGCGGATTTAGCTAAGGAAATCCACCTTAGGGCAACAGGCTTAGGCGCTTTTATCTCAGGCAGACAAACAGAAACAGAACAAAACGACCAAAGTAAGGGAATGTATGTCAATGAAACCATTAACACAGCGAACCGCTGGAGGCGTAATGTCCCCCCTTAGAAGCTGCTGATGAAGTAATCGAAATGCTTCTGACTCAACACTCGTCACGCATGAGCCGTGAACGCCTTGCCTGCTCCACCTACTTAACCAAGCATCATGCACCACTGCTCGAACACAGACTTCAAACCATCAGAAAATGCACCAACGGTCACGAATTAAAACCCAAGAACACACCGTAACGCTAATTAACGAGTCATAAGAAAATACAATCCTCCGAATTCCCGACGAGTTTTGGTCATCCGCACTCAAGAAACAGTATCGGGAGAATAAGAATATGTCAAATATACCAAACCAACTAGCTCTAAAAGGTACAACAACAGTCGGAGTCGTATGCCGAGACGGCGTCATACTAGCCTCAGACACCCGCGTAACCATGGGCTTCTTCGTAGCCCACCACAAAGGCAAAAAAGTATACAAAATCGACGACCACATGGCCATGACCATATCCGGAGGCGTCGCCGACGCCCAAAGAGTCGTCGACGTACTCAAAGCAAACGCCCAACTATTTCGACTCAACACAAACAGACCAATGCCAATCAGCTCAGCCGCACGCCTAGTCGCCAACCTACTATTCTCATCACGCTATGCTCCACTAATAGCACAAGTACTAATCGGAGGCATGGACGACACAGGACCACATGTATTCTCAGTAGACCCCTTCGGCAGCATAACCGAAGAAAAATGCACAGCCACAGGCTCAGGCTCACCAGTAGCGTACGGCGTGCTAGAGGACAAATACAAACAAGACGTGCCCATAAAAGACATGATCGGCATTGTTGTGAAAGCAGTCGAGTCAGCCATGAGAAGAGATGCCGCAAGCGGCGACAGCTTCGACGTTTCAATCATAGACAAGAAGGGCTATCGAGAGCTGAATGAAAAAGAGAAACGCAACATCACAGCAGCCTCCTGAAACTCAGTGGAGTGAAACGCAATCGTGACCGTAGGCGACAGGGACAAAATTGAGATAAGCCACACTATTCTCGAGCATGTTCCCAAAGAAGCTGAAGTAACCCGCATCGAGTTCGAAGGCCCCACACTAGCGGTCTACACAAAGAGACCTGAAGTGCTGATTGAGCAGAGCCACGTTGTAGCCGAGATTGTCAACATTATCAGAAAGAGAATCGTGGTGCGCTCTGATCCTTCAGTGAGACTGACCGAGAAAGACACCGAGAAGCTAGTCCAGGAGATTGTTGGCAAAGAAGCCGAGATTACAAGCGTAAACTTCGATCCAAGCCTAGGCGAAGTCATAGTTGAGGCTAAAAAGCCGGGACTAGTCATTGGCAAAAACGGCGCCGTGCTACACGACATAATCAAACAGACACGCTGGCGCCCACGAGTGTTGAGAAGCCCGCCTATTCCTTCTAAGATAATGATGCACATGCGCCACTTTCTGCATTCAGAGAGCAAGGACAGGAACCGCATATTGCGAAACGTTGGCGAGAGGATTTTCAGGCCGACCATTCACGGTGTTGGAGACATTCGAATCACGGCTTTAGGAGGCTTTCAAGAGGTTGGCAGGTCCTGTATTCTTGTTCAGACTAGAGAGAGTAGCGTTCTGTTAGACGCTGGGATCAACCCTGGCGCTCAGAGTCCGTTTGACGCTTTTCCGCGCTTTGACGCACCTCAATTCGACCTAGACGCTCTGGATGCTGTGATCATCAGTCATGCTCATCTGGATCACTGCGCTTTAGTTCCTTTCCTGTACAAGTACGGGTATGATGGTCCAGTTTATTGTTCTGCGCCTACGTCTAGTCTTATGACTTTGCTACAGCTCGATTATTTGGACGTACTCGGCAAGCAAGGAGGAATGGCGCCTTATGATCAGAAGGATGTGCGAGACGTCGTTTTGCATACGCTTCCAACTCGTTTTGGAGTGGTTACTGACATCGCGCCGGACATTCGCTTAACAATGCACAACGCTGGGCACATTTTAGGTTCATCTGTTGTTCATCTGCACATTGGCGAAGGACTGCATAACGTTGTGTATACGGGAGATTACAAGTATTCGAAGACTATGTTGCTAGAACCAGCTGAGACTGAGTTTCCCAGGGTTGAGACGATTATTACTGAGAGCACATATGGTGCGCCACAGGACGTTATGCCTTCTAGGCTTGAATCGGAGGAACGGTTGGCTTCGATTGTGAATCAGACGTTTGAGAGAGGTGGTAAGGTTTTGATTCCTGTGCCGGCTGTGGGTCGGGCGCAGGAGATTATGTTGATTTTGGATATGTATATGCGTCAGGGTCGGATTAAGGAAGCGCCGATTTTTCTTGAGGGTATGATTTCTGAGGCTACGGCTATTACTACAGCCTATCCTGAGTTCTTGGCTAGGGAAGTTAGAGGTAGTATTTTGCATGAGGGTGTGAATCCGTTTCAGAGTGATTATTTCACGATTGTGGAACACCCTAGTGCTCGGCAGGAGATTATTGAGGGTGAGCCTTGTGTTGTTATTGCTACGTCTGGGATGCTTGAGGGCGGTCCAATCATTGAGTACTTTAAGAATTTGGCCGGTGATGAGCACAACACGCTTGTTTTTGTGAGTTACCAGATTGAAGGTACGTTGGGTAGGCGTGTTCAAAGGGGTTTGGCCGAGACGCCTATCGTTAATAGCGACGGTAAGATTGAGATCTTGAAGGTTAGGCTTCGCGTGGAGTCTATCGAGGGTTTCAGCGGGCATTCGGACAGGCGACAGATCACGAACTACGTCAGGCGTTTGTCGCCTAAACCTGAGAGGATTATTGTGTGTCACGGTGAGAAAAGTAAGAGTTTCAGTTTAGCCGGCTTCTTTCAGAGGGCATATAAGACTGAGGTCTTAGTGCCTAGTCTCTTGGAGACTATTAGGCTTCGGTGAGTCCTCCAGTTCTATTGTTCAGCAAATTGGTTACTCGCAGTGACTACTGGCAACTCAAGGCAACTGAGAGTTACTGGTAGTAGCTTGGTGTTGTTTCGGGTAGTTTTGAGTAATTGTTTTGTTCGTTGGTTTGCATCGCTGTTTGATGGTTTGGTGGTGTGGGTTTTGGGGCTGGTTGAGGAGCGGTTTGTGGCTAGGGTTTACGCGCGTGGCAAGGTTACTATTCCCTTGTTGGTGCGTGAGGTGTTGAACATTGAAGACAACGATTATGTGCGTGTAAGCATAACAGAAGTGATCAAGAAATCTGAACAGGTGAAAGCGAAAAAGCAGAAGTGAGACTTCACTTTGATTCTGCCCTCTATGGATTTTGGGCTGCGCAAATGAGTTCGGGAAACTCATCAGGTGGATGGATATTCTTGTTTCCGTAACATCGCTGATTGTGAAACATCGCTTATTAGACGTCGAGCGTCTTAAGATATACTTGACGAAAGAGAGAAAGGAGACCAGTCCCGAAATGTTTGAGGAATTCTCGACAAGCGCTGGGCAGACTTTGGTCATTTTGTTCTGGATGATTCTGGCACTAATATTCATATGGGGCTTAGTTTGCTCCCGAACGCAGACAAAAACAGAAGACTAGTGGACGCTTGTGCGCGCTTTTAGGCCAACTGTATGCTTCTTCTATTTTACGCCGTCTAATTGCTAATCCATAAGCGAGTATAGTAAGACTTAATAGAACCGACAGCCCCTCATTTTCTGTAGACGCGTATAACACAACTGAGGGTAATCGATCATTATGAGCCTGCCAAGAAGGGTAGACCCAATCTCTACAACGCTTCTTCAGAAAATCAAGGAGTGTCTGGACAGCCTTAACGAAAAGATGGAAGTCATGATCGAGATACAGAAGCATGAGCAACATACAATCCCGGATGGTATACCCGATGTTTTGGATGTCATGACTCTTCTCTCCCTTCCTGATCACTTGCGAAAGACAGCTGTCACTCTATGCAAGCTTGACCACGCAACAGCTGACGAAGTAGCTGGTCAAACAAAACGCGCAAGAGCTGTTGAAAGTGGCTATCTCAATCAACTAGTTTTGATGGGCTATGTGAAGAAGGAACGTCGGGGGCGTAAGGCATACTTCTACGTTGAAAGAGAGGAAAACCAGAACGAGATGAAAGAATCATGGGAAAAATAGTGGCCATACATTCGTACAAAGGCGGCACGGGTAAGACTCTGCTTTCAGTCAACCTGTCCACTTTGTATGCCAACCGTGGCAAAAGTGTCGCTTTGCTTGATCTGGACTTTAGAGCGCCTAGCCTTCAGGCCATACTCAAAGTACAGAATAGTGAGTATTGGATAAACGATTATCTCAATGGCGTCTGCGACATTAAGAAGGCCCTCGTTGACCTATCACAGACACATAGTAAAAGAGGGCGCCTTCTGGCAGGCTTGGCCAACCCGGGCACAGAAGCTATTCGGGAAATGACTGCAAAGGACAGGAAATGGGAAATGAAAGCCTTGGGCAGACTGCTTTCATTGAAGGCGTCTCTTCTTGGCGAGATGGGTTTAGACTATGTTGTTCTTGACACCAGCCCAGGTTTACAGTATTCTTCAATTAACGCCATCGTAAGCGCCGATATCGTCCTCGTTGTGTGTGGAATGGACATATCTGATATGAAAGGAACGCAGCGCATGATCGAGGAACTCTATGAACTCTTCGAGAAGAAGACAGGGCTAGTGATGAACAAGGTGTTCGCAGACATACTTGGATCAAAGGACCAAAGAGCAGATCTAGCCAACAAGCTGCTTAACAGCAGCAATCTACCCATGATCGAAATGATTCCGTGCTTTTGCGATATTCTGAAGAGTGGCGGCGTGACCATTTTCGTCAACGAGAATCCTGAACACCCGTTTGTCAAGACTCTGGACAGAATGGCTACGACAATAGAGAAGCTGTGAGTCTAGTTCTTTTCCACTGGCCTACCAGCTAACTTCTTCGCTTGTTCAACGTAGCCTCTCAATCGATGGAGCTCTAATTTCTTCTGAGGCAACGTCTCAGGCGCATACATCAGAGGCAAGACAGCTAAGAAAAGGAAGAAGCTTGCAAGAGAGAATGCGGCGCTTGCAGGAAGCAGATCGGAGATTGCCATCGCAGGCAAAGACATCAACGAATTCACGAAGAAGGGTAAGCTCCCCAACACGTAGTATTTTTCTGCTCCTCCTTTCGGGGCAAGATCTCCCCAAAGTATCATAAGAAAAGTTATCCAAAGAATTCCAGCTGCAACCGCGTCGACTACTAGATAAAAGTACCATGCAAGCGGCAACATAGGCGCAATTCCAATTATGGCGTAAGCGACACCTAGCGAAACAAAGCCGTATATCACCACTCGTTTTCGCCCGATCCTGTCAGACAATAAACCAGCCAAGAGAATTGAGAAACTGGCTATGACTGGACTGATCATAAATGTCAGTTGATAGAAATCTGAAGTCAAGAAACCTGTGAGCAGAGCTGTTTCCAACGCATCGATGATGCAAAACATGGACCAAGGAATTAAGTAAAGAGTGAATGATCTGTCGCGAAGTACCGATGAGAATGACACACGCTTGTCGCCTTCTAGAGATATTCGTTCCTTGGGCTTGAGGAGCACCAAAACGGCAAATCCGAGTCCTCCCCACGCCGCTAGAATTAGGGAGTTGACTTTCAAGCCATAAGTAGTGAAGAGAATCATCAGGGGAGGAGCACTGAGATTGATCAGCAGGAACACTAGAGCGCTTATTCTGCCCCGATTATCGAAAGAAGTGTTGTCTGCTAGATAGGCTAAGCAAGATGGCATGCCTACGCCAAATGAGACACCTAGAAGAATGAAAATGACTGAAAGATATCCAATGGTAAGCGAATGAGCCCAAGTAAGCATCAACGAAGTGACTGCCCCCATACTCATCCAGAAGTAAATAAGGTGTAATCTTCTGACCCTAATGGACAGCACTGCGCCTGCAAAGCTAGATCCGATTGCTGCTAGGTAAAATACTGTATGAAAGGCAGAAGAGAAAAGGGAATGTCCTGGGACGCTTTCTATTGTCTTGAGGACCATGTAGTACCATGTGAATGCATTGAAGACCAGGAAGAACACTAGGAATAGCTCTTTTCGAGAGCTGCCAAGACCAGCAAACCAACGCCAATTCGGCATTCTTCGCACTCGTACTCATCTTGATTGGAATGCACTAATGAAAATTATGTAGAGGAGATCAATATTCATCATCGAGAATCAAGCTATAAGTTATGATCGGTATTGTGATTGTGTTCAAGAAATTGTAGATGTGTACAACAAGTGTTATATGGAGACATATGTTCAACAGATATACAGGAATAACATATGAAGAAGAAAGCCAAGCTACCAGTTAGAATATGGTGGAACAAACCCCTATAGGCAATTCTTCTTCGCAGACTCCTTAATTTCTGTCGAAGGTGGAAGCGTAGCTCTTACGAGGAGTTTCAAATGCTTAATGCTAGCAGATTTAGCAGAGTTCAGTCCTGAAATTGCGCGAGTAGCCAGCTCTTGCATTTGATTGAAGTACAGTTTCATGGCTTCGGAGTTGTGGATTGTTTCTAGGATCTCTTGAGCATCTCTTTTTCCGAGAGTATCATGTAAAAGAATCGCTCTCAGTTTAGAATTGACATCGGGGTCTTGCAGAGCATAGAGGATTGGCAAGGGCAAGCTTTCCCTCTTCATTCGATTGCGACTTTCTTCCAGATCCATTAGGTCAATCCAGTCGTCTCTGAGTATTATCATCATGCCCAGCATTCTGCCGTAATAACCCATTGACTCGACTTGTTCTCTTGAACCCCCGCCTAGAACTGCGCCTATTCGTGTGTGAGCTTCTACATCAGCTGCCTTTTTTCTTACTATTCCTAGATACTTTCCGGGCAGAACGTCTATTCGGCCTCGATGGAGCAATTCCATTGCCTCGGCGTCTCCGAGTTCAAAGAACATGTCTTTTATGATTCTCATGATGAGAGACATGTCTTTCGTTGGGACGTTTTCTTCTGTCACGGTATTCAGCAGAAAGAACCCTTTAAACAGCAGGGCATCTCCAACAAGCAGAGCCAAATCTTCGCCGAATTTTCCATAGACAGTGGGGTATCCGCTTTTGGCTTTTGTCTTGTCAATGATGTCGTCATGAATACTGAGAGCACCGCTAATGAGTATCATTGGTACGCCTATCGGCGTTGTGACTTCTGGTTTTCCACCCACCGCTTCGCACACCATTGACAACAAAGCTGGTCTCGCCAGATCGTGCCAGAATTGAGTCATAAAATAGGTTAGGGCTTCTCTTGCTTCCTTGGATTCAACGGCTTCTTGAAGCATTTCTTTACTTGCCATTTCGAGAGCTTTGGTTCCTCGCTTTTTGAAGATTCGCAGCATTTGGTTCATTGCAGTTTCCGGTGTTGGTTCAGCTCTTTTCATGGCATGATCTCCGTGCCAGTTACCTGCTGGTTTTGTTAGGTAAGTGCTCTTTTATGAAATCATAGTATGCACCTAAGAGTTGGGTCCCATCTTTGGTGATTTCATAGATTTTTCGGGTTCGTCCTTTGTGTAGTTCACGTTTGCTCTTTACAAGTCCTTTGGCTTCCAACTCGTTTAGCATTGGGTAAAGTGCGCCGTGTCTGAGTTTGATTCTGTATTGTGTTTCGGTTTTCTTGATGATGTCGTAGCCCCATGTGGCTTCTGTATCGACAAGCCTGAGTATAAGGATGTCAAGGAAGCTCTTGGCGAATCGACGCCAGATTTCATCCACCAAAACGTTAACCGACTTTTCGTTTTTCACTTCAGTTTACCTGGTCGGTCTGGTTCTGTACATATTGTTGACGATTTGGCTTATTTGACTATCGTGCCTTTTCCAATGGTGTTATGCGCGGATATGCTTACGCTATGCGAGAATGTTTATATGGGCGTTTGGGCACTATTCAATCTTGAATATGTCTGAAAATAGACATATTGTATCTGTGTAAAACAAAACAACTGTAGATCAAAACTACAATAAAAGGGGCGAAAAAAGTTGGGCGGACCGAAAGCGCGGGAGGTTCAGATGAAGTTGATGAGGGGCCTCCTTGACCTAGTGGTCCTTCAGTTTGTGAGAGCCCAGCCCATGCACGGATACCAGGTAATAACTACCCTGCGCAAACAATTCGGTGTGTACTTTGGTCCTAGCACGATATATCCAATGTTGTCTGTGTTGGAGGAAAATGGCTACATCAAGAGCCACTGGGACTTGGAGAACGATAGGCCGCGCAAGGTCTACGGCATCACACCACAGGGCACCGAATTGCTGAGCTGCACCGAAGACTCCTTGACTCACATATACCGAAAGCTATCCATAGGAATGAACAAGATTCCACTCGTGGGAAACAATCTATCAGTAGAAGGTCTGACGAACAGCAAGAAACACGTGAATGGCGGACACCATGGAAATCTCTCACTGCCTCAGCCATAGCCTTAACAGTCTTCGGCAAATCAACCTCAACACTCTGTCTTAAGGGATTCCGTGCATGGGAAGGGCGCATACGAGAGGCTACGATCTGAGAAGCAACATGCGTCCAGTCTCTACTTTTTCCAGCGCGCGAGTCCAACTGGATCAGAAACATTAAAGCCCCCTGCGTCCAAACCGATTCTTGCTTATTTTTTCAAGTCTGGAGCATTCATCGCTTCTCCAAAACAACAATCCCTTTATAGAATCTCTCTGCATATTGAAGAAGCGGTGCTAAATTTGCTTGAGAAAGCACCTGATAAGGTGAAACCGGCAACTCTGATTCTTCCGTTCGCGACATCGGCTAAGGATCGCACACTTCCTTTCACGGAAGAAATGGAAATGGCAGTAGCATTCATCATGGCTGAGTCTGATCGTAAGAAAAGCGAAGGCTTGATCCTGAAGAAACCAGCAGAGGAATTGGCTTTTCTCACCAAGTCATGCTACCCAATCTGGCTTGTTCCGTGGAGCGGCAAAACCCTGCTGTTCGACGCCTTGGGCGTGTCGGCACGCACTATACTGTATGAAGTCTTGCCTGAAGTCAAGACCTTTGTCAACGACATTCAAGGAAGCGCAACGACTCGTCAAGCGTACTCAGCAGCTCTTCAAGACCATCTTCATTATTTCGAGTCCGTAAAGAGAGTTGAGGAAAAGACCGTGCTCGGCTTGATCACAAGTAAAGACTTTCTTCAGGACTTCCAACAATACCTGATTGAGGCTGAGGAAGTCGAACAGTCTGAAATTGAAGTGTGCTTGACACCAGTAATCGATGAAGCTGCCCTGTCTTCTTCTATTAGCGAGCTTTCGGAATTGCGAGCCACATTGGGCGAAGAAATGCAAAGCCTTCATGAAGCCATGAGACTGATAAATGCCGCAACCAAGCAGCATGTCGATACCATTCGAGTGGAAATGAAGAAGATGCAGGCCGACTTGAATGAAAGGATAGCAGAAGCCAAGTCCTTAGCGATGGAAAGGATCCGTCAGATTCAAGAAAAGTATGATGCAAGAATCCTTAAGACCTCTCAAAGATTCGAGAAGCAACTTCAAGATCTCAATCAAGAGCGAACCAAGCTTGAGAAGGCTGAGGGGCGCGTAATCAACAAAATCGAGCGCTGTGATGCGGAGATTCAAGCTTCAAAGGCGCAGAAGGACTCGGGTGGCGAGAGAAGGTGGAAAGATGAGAAAGAGACTTGGAAACGAGAAGCCTCCACTCTGAAAAAAAGCATCGAAGCCTTGGACAAACAAATAGAGCAGACTGAATCACAGAAGAAAACCGAGATAGCTAACATTAGAACGGAGTTCAATGCTCAGTCAGAAGACGCGATGAAGGATGTTAGAGAACTTGAGGCGACGAGGGAATCAAAGACACAACTGAGTCAACAGGAAGTCAAATCAATGGAGGATTCAACATCCGCGATTCTCAGTCAGCTCGACACACTCACCAAGAAGAAAAGGGCTGCGCTAGAAGAACTGGACAGAATAGGAATAAGGGAACAGCGAAGGAAGATAGCGTTGGTGCATGCCCCGGTCTATCTAGCCTGTTTTCGAACTGAAGCCAGACGCAAATACCTAGTCTATCCGCCCTCTGTTGCCGGCAGTATGAAAGCAACAACCAAACTGAAGGGTATGCTTGGCATGTCAAAACTGGGTTCACTGTTTCAGCCCCGGTCAAAAACCTTGAGCAACGTTTTGAACCAAGTAACCGCTTTGGCTGATCGCGACCCTGTTTTTGAGAAAGACCTCTACGAAGCTGGAACGCAAGCGAGCATGCTGAAATCTGCGGAGTCTCGGGAGAGAATATTGAAGGGGCTCGGCGCCCTGAGAAACGAGGAATGGGTATCCGTCAATGAAGCCCAAGCCTTAGACGCGCTGTTGAAGACTTGATCAGTGCAGATTGTATGATTTCCCTTTCGGTATGATTTTGACATCTATGCTTCTGAACAGTTCCCTGAAGAGCTCGGGGTGCTCTGTATGAACAGGTATGAGTTTCTTGGGCTGAATCTCATTGATTATTCGAGCTAGATCTTTCGTTGGGCAGTGCCCTGATGCGTGGATTTGATGGAACCTTAGACCGAAGTGTTGCAGCCATCTATTCATCACATCCATGCTGATGTCTTCTTCACTGAACGGCTCGCTCATCGAGTGAATGAAGTGACCGCCTTTAGCGGGTTTCACGTCAACCAGTTCAGTGAAGCCTGAAAGGTCAAGGTTGAGAATGAGTTTTGACTCGTTTTCATGAACATAATCGTAGTTGACGGCTTTTTCAAGGAAGGGTCGTTCCCAAGTGTAGTAATCGGATTTTGCGAATTCGCCAGTCTTCTTTCTCTTCTTGTAAAACAGTATGGTGCTATCTTTCATGACATCTGGAATCTTCAGCACAGGATCGCTCTTCAGCTTGTCCAGCAAGTAGGCCAACTTAAGCGGGATCACAAACTCTCTGTCGTTTTCCTGTGCAATCTCGTGAAAGGTTTTGAACCTGTCGATGTCCCTTCCATAAAAGGCTACAATAACCAGTTTGGAGGAAGCGTTGGCAACGATCTTGCTACTCTCATCTTTGACTCGGCTTTCAGAATGTATCACTTGTTCCTCTTTGGGACACACGCGTGTGCCTTCTGATATCATTAGAGCCGGATTGCTTTCAGCTGCTTTTTGGGCGAACTCTCGAGTCATGTGTGCCATTGGTCCATGCAGTCTGTAGTCGCCGCTGTAAATGATTGAACCATTGGAAGTGTGGACGACAAAGCCGTAGGCACCCGGAACTGAATGGTCAACATGCATAGGCTCGATGGCCAATCCGCCAATCTTGAGTCGCTTTCCGGTTCTGAACGTACGGAATTGATGTTCACCAAGGTCTGTTCTGCCCGACTCCTGCATGGCGTCGATGATAACCTTTGTACACTCGCCACAGTAGACCTCTATGTTTTCGTCGATGAAAGGCAGATGCCCAATGTGGTCTATATGTGGGTGTGACAGGAAAACGGCGTCGAATTTGGGTTTCTCGTATTTGATATCCGTTGTCTTTAACATGTCTTTGGCGTAGAGCCCGCTTAGTCTCGGCAAAAGATCGAACTCCAGATAGTCGCCTGCCGCGTTAATCCCGCGAGGCGCTAGGTAGCCGCAGAAATACTTAGCCTCGTCGGCAAAAGACATGCCGAAGTCGAAAAAGGCTCTAGTGTCTCCATCTTCAAGCAGAATTTTGTTTCCACCGATTTCGTTGATACCGCCGTAAAACGTGAGTTTTGTGCTCTTCATTTTTGTTTCACCTTTCGACAAAGACCTGATACGGCTAGCATTACGTGAGGCTGGGTGAAAATGCTGAAAACTTTGGTGCAACGCGGTGAGGCTGCCTTGCTAACAGTTGCTTTGTTGCCGCCGGCTTCTAAGTAGCCTTCTATGAAAGCCTTTGCCACGCGTTCAATCTTGTCTGTGGTTGCAAGTGGCGGCACATAATGTCCGGAATAGTACAGAAATTCAGCAATGTCCCACGGTTGATCTCCATCTCGGGACGACTGCTCCAAATCGATGAAGCAAAGTCTGCGGTCTTTGGTAACGATTATGTTTTCTGGTTTGCAGTCGCCTAACCCGACGCCTAGTTGATGGATTTTGGCGATTTGCCTACCTGCCTCTTTCACCATTTCGAGTTCTTCACTTGTCCCGCCTTGCTCTGAGACAGCGCTTTTGATGGTTTCTGCCAATGTTTTTCCTTCTACGAATTCCTGAAAGATTAAGTGTTGTTTTGGACTTATGTGAAGAATTCTTGGAACACCTAGACCTTTACTCTGTAGATACTGATTTAGTGCGTATTCCCGTTCCAGTCTCGATTTTCCCAAGACAGCAAACGATTTCGTGCCCAAAGCCCACAATGCCAAGGGAAACCATTTGAAGCCTGTCCAGTCTCTGAATTTCTTGACAATTATCTTCTGCCGTTTGTGGTCTGTGGAAAAAGTCAACAAGTAGATCGAGTTCAAAACGCCACCTATCTCTCTGGTCTCCACTGTCACAGCATTTGAATCTGAGATAATTTTCTTGGAGAACTCCTCGATGTCTGTGGCGTCTGAGAGAGGAACTAGACCATGCGGGGTGAACATGAGTATATGTCTCTTAGGGTCTTCAAGACTCGAAATAGCCTCTTCTGTCTGCATCCCATATGGATGAGCTTTCGAGTAGACTTCTGCTTCGGCTGTCAGAGGTTCCAACATGCGTGGCAAGGCACTGAAAATGTGCAATAGTGCGGCTTGTTGAACAGCCCTCAAGAAGGTTGGAATGCGGATCCTCTGTCTTCTTATTGCGTTGACGAGTCTTGGCGTAACTCTGATAGTGTCGTTAGACAGAGTTATCCATTTTTCCTCTGCCAACTCCTCCAAGGCTTTTCGGTAACCCTTTATCATGAGTTCAACATTTTTCCGCTTCAAATCGTTGTGCAAAATGTTCAAAGAGCGATAGGCCACAAGAGGAAATAACTTGGCGCGTTTCATCTGGTT
>Ga0315296_10002471_pt1 | contig 15745 bp, 12 predicted proteins | sample YL17G14_18_MG_FD_203921 | JGI IMG/M metagenome (GOLD analysis project Ga0315296, IMG submission 203921) | Sediment microbial communities from Yellowstone Lake, YNP, Wyoming, USA - YL17G14_18 | ecosystem: Environmental > Aquatic > Freshwater > Lake > Sediment | place: USA: Wyoming | collected... | reverse complement strand
CTCATTTCTGGGGAATGGACGAATGGTATATGGCCGGCAAAGAAGTGCCGCAGACACATCCACTTTCTTTTGCCAAGGCGGATATGGAGCTGTGCTTCGACCGGATTGATAATAAGCTGAAAATGCCCGCCTCCAATATTCACTTTCCCAAAGCCGATGTCACCGAGTACGTCAAGAGCTGGCAAGGCGTTCGCTGCGCGATTATGCAGGGCGGCCAGGGCGACATAAAGCACTGGGCGTTCAACGACCCGGTTAGGCGCGAAGGAAAATACAAGAACGAACCGCCTAAACCGGAGGAATATCGCCGGCTTGGAACCAGAGTTGTGGACTTGCATCCGGTTACTGTTATGCAAAATGCCCGGACCAGCGGAGGCGGCGTTGTAACCAATGTGCCGACCAAGGCGATTACCGTAGGGCCGGTCGAGACCTGGAAGGCGGAGAAAGTCTCCATCTGGCAGGCAGGGATGCACGATAATCCCTTCGGGATGAGATTGACTACCCTTATGATAAGTAAGAAAATCGCCGACAGTTCCGTGCCGATGTCACTTCTGGCTGGGCACCCGAATGTTCAATTCAATTTCTACAGGCCCGCCATCGGGACGTGCGATGCGGAAATGCACTAAGTCTGATCTTGAGAAAGCGAAATATGGCGGTAGATGTACTGATTCTAAATACAGCGGTAACCGATTTGCGAAGGCCGGATTTTGAATTCGTTGATGAGCTGGTGGGCAAGGGCGGACTGGCCAAATGCAAGACCGAGGACGTCCCTAACTACTCCCAGCGGCAGGTGCGAGAATGGATAGAGCAAGGCTTCGCCACGGCAGGCGGGCCCGGAAACACAGCTCCTCTGATTGCCAGGAGCGGCTTGAAAGTAGCTGTCGGGGTGAACCTCGGCAAGGGACCTTACGATGGCTTGGACGCGCAAGGCAGGTTTTTTCATGATGTAATGACGGTAAACGGCATCGATATGTCGGCGACTTTCGTACATCCAGATTTACCCACAGGGACAACATTTATTCATAGCACCACCGGAGAAGACAGAGGCGGGATCGCTTATTTTCCCAGCGCCAATGACGATTTTGATTTTGAGCTGTTCAAGCCAGCGGTGGAGCGATTAAAGCCGAGGATCGTCTACTATATGTACTCCGGCCTATCCGACGGGGGCGATGCAAACGGCGGGCAAGATTTAGCTGAATTTGTCAAATGGTGCCGAAGGAGGGGCGCTGTCACCATTGTTGACAGTCACACCTTAACGAGCAATCCCCAGGAGCTGATAGCAGCGGGTAAGTCGGTGGAGCAATACCGACTTTTAGAGCCGCTTCTGCCCGAGCTCGATTTGTTCTTTACTTCCTGCGACGAGGCCAAGCTGATCGAGAATACTCTGGCGGGCAAACGTCTCTGGAGCAAATTTACTGAGCATGAAAACAACGTGCACTTTTTGGATTTTCTGACCGAACGATTCTGGCGAAAAGACAAGAGGACAAAGCTGTTTGGCGTCACTGTCAGCGACGGCGCTTACGAAAAGCATATCGACCGAAGCGGGCGTGTCGGCGGGCCCAGCAGAATTGAATCCCGGTTTATGGCAGGGGAGGTAGTAGACCTGGTTGGGGCGGGCGACTCCTTCCGTGCAGGACTTATCACGTATATTGCCCGCAATCTGGCTGAGTTTAAGAATGGCACTATAGACTTTGCCGAAGCGGTGCAGATGGGCAACTTGTTTGCGTCACTATATATAAAGGCGCCGCTCAACGATAGATACGGCAATATCAAAAGATACGACAAGATGCTAAAAGCAGTCCGCAGCGGCGTAAACTACTCAAGTTTTGATGCGCTGCAAGACGCTTTGAGTTGAAAGGTCAAGGGGAAGTAGATGGCTACCAAAAAGGCAAGATTTGACTGGCAAAACAAAGTTGGCAACCTTTCGCAGGTCGCGGGCATTGAGACTTCTATTTTAGATAATGGTCCCGGCAAAGGTACGCGAATTGCCTGGATAAATACCGGCTCCGGCTTGCGATACAAAGTCGTTATCGACAGGGCTCTGGATATTGTTGATGCCTTTTATAATCAATACAGCCTTGCTTGGCTCAGCCATGCCGGGGTGACTGCGCCGAGGCCAGGTTCCGATCGTGGCGTGGAGTGGCTCTGGTCTTTTGCCGGCGGCCTGCTGACGACCTGCGGCTTGAGTCACGTCGGTCCGCCCGAAGTCGACGAGTTTGGCGAGCGAGGCCTGCACGGGCGAATAAGCAGCATCCCGGGCGAGGTGGAGGCGATTGTACAGCCCGATCCAACCGCCGGGAAGCTGGAGATGAGCATATCGGCGGTGGTCAACGAATCGCGTGTCTTTGGGCCGAATCTACAACTCAGACGAACCATATCAAGCACACCCGGCGAGCCGACCATCAGAATTCACGATGTGGTCACCAACCTCGGTAATACTCCGGCGCCTCACATGATATTGTACCATTGCAACTTTGGCTGGCCGCTGGTCGATGAAGGGACACAGATTATCTACAAGGGCAAATGCGTGTCTCGCGGCCTGGATATGGATAATGCCATATTCAACCCTCGGCACAATTTCCGAAAAGTCTGCATGCCCATCGAGGCCCACAGAGGCACCGGCGAGGCGTGCGGCTTTATTGATGTGAGCCCCGACGCCGGAGGCCTTTGCACCGTCGGGCTCTGCAATCGACGAATTGGCCTTGCGCTGGTTATGAAATACAAAAAGCAGCAACTGCCGTGTCTAGCCAATTGGCAGCACTTTGGCCCCGGCGAATATGTCACAGCACTGGAGCCGGGAACTAATCCGCCGATCGGCCAAGGTAAAACAAGAAAGCAGAAGCAGCTAATTCACATCGCACCGGGCAAAAGCAGAATTTACGACCTGGAAATGACAGTTTTAACTGACGCAAAGCAAATTGAGCGGTTTGTCGAGACCGCAGGCTAATATCTATGGCATCGCACATTTTCACCGGTTTTGGATTTGGGCCCATCCAGGCGGGGCTATTCGTCAAAGAGGCATTTGGCAGCGGAAATTTCTTGCGGATAATTGTCGCCGAAATCGACCGGCAGCTCGTTGATGCGGTCAGAGCCAATGGCGGAAGTTATTATGTCAACGTAGCAAAAGCCGATGGCATCGAAGCACTGCGAATTGACAATATTGAGCTGCTTAATCCCAATGTCACCGGGGACAACAAGATTCTTCTTGAAGCTCTTACTCAATCAACGGAAATAGCGACCTGCCTGCCTTCGGTAGATTTCTACGATTCAGGGGGCACCGGCAGTGTCGCGTCGCTGATAGCCGGGGGTTTGCAGAATAGCCGGGCTGCGGCGGCGATAATTTACGCGGCCGAAAATAATAACCGCGCAGCAGAAATTTTGGAGGAGGCCGTTATCAAAAAAGTCGGTGTTTTGCCGGTTAAAAAAGTGCAGTTTCTCAATACAGTAATCGGCAAAATGAGCAGGGTTGTCACTGAGCGTGCCGAAATCGAACAGCGGAAGCTGACGCCCATAGCGCCCGGTATCCAGCGGGCTTTTCTTGTGGAAGCGTTCAATCGGATTCTTGTGAGCCGAACGAGAATTCCCGGTTTTAAGCCGGGCATCGAAGTGTTTATCGAAAAAGACGACCTTTTGCCCTTCGAGGAAGCAAAGTTGTACGGTCACAACGCCATACATGCACTGCTCGGCTTTTTGGGCGCCCTGAAAGGCTATGCCACGATGACCGAGGTTAAGCAGGATTCGGCAATTATGAAAATCGGTCGAGATGCCTTTTTGCAGGAATCCGGTGCGGCTCTAATAAAAAAATATGCCCATTTGAGAGATCAGCTTTTTACCGAGGCTGGTTACAAGGAGTATGCCGACGACTTGCTTACGCGAATGACCAACCCGTACCTGGCAGATACGGTCGCGCGGGTGTGTCGCGACATCGTGCGTAAGCTCGGCTTAAACGAGCGGATATTTGGAACTATGCAGCTGGCTTTGGAATATGGCATCGAGCCAACGAATATGGCCTTGGGAGCTATGGCTGGTATTGCCTTACTGCTGCAAAAATCGCATGAGTACAAAGTCCCCCAGCAACTGCGATTTGATAACTGGCGCCGGCTTGAGGAAAAGCAGATCCGGCAGGAGTTGAATTGGGTTTGGGCGCGGCAAGAGGGTGCAGATACGGATCGGCTCATTCGATACACGCACCAGGCAATGGAGCACTTAGCTGCTCTTGTGGGTTGATGGCGCGTTCGTCACAGTTAATATGCCGGCTTGGTTGCAGTTGCCGGCTTTATGATGGTTCTGATATATTGTCTTTGTTGATAGGGTAAGGAGTATTTGTATGAAGGTAATGTTGCAGTATCGCATTTTTGCATTGTGTATTTTGCTTACAGCAGTAATACCTGGCGATGCCGGTGCGGATTTCCTGGCGGATTTGGCACGGCCACAAAGTGGCCGCAGTATGCGGGTGACATCGACGGGCAAGCTGCCCAATAGCGATGAGCCGGACCCCAACAGCAATCGCGATAACAGCAATGTCGCACCGGGCCAAACAAAGGTGCTCCTGGATGTAAAAGGGCCCGGCGTAATCACGCATATCTGGATGACGTTCCTGGGTCCTGAGCCGCATCCATGGGCGAAAAACGGCTCAGCGGACCATCAGCAGATGCTTTTGCGGATGTATTGGGACGGCGCGGAGCGGCCGGCTGTGGAAGCACCCGTGGGAGATTTCTTTGCCAACTGTTTCGGCAAACGCAGCCAGGTGATTAGTCTGCCTGTCATCGTCGAAGACGCAGATTCATACAATTGCTTCTGGCACATGCCGTTTCGCAAATCCGCGAAGATCGAGATCGTCAACCAGGCCCAAAAGCCGATCAGCCTGCTCTACTATAATATCGACTGGATAAAGAAGGAAAGCTTGCCAGAGGATACGCCCTATTTCTATGCGCAGTACCGGCAGGAATATCCCGTACAAAAGGGCAGAGACTATGTAGTGCTGGACACAAAAGGCAAAGGCCATTACGTCGGCACGGTCCTGGCGGTGCGGACGCGCAGCCCCGCGTGGTTCGGTGAAGGCGACGAAAAGATATATGTTGACGGCGAAGAAAAACCTTCAATCTGGGGCACCGGCACTGAAGACTATTTCTTAAGCGCGTGGGGCCTGAAGACGACCGGCACACCCTATTTCGGCGTGCCCTATTTCGATCAGTGGGGAATCGTTGGCGGCCATACCAGCGCATATCGCTGGCACATAAATGATCCGATCGTGTTCAACACCGCCCTCAAGGTGACATTCGAGCACTACGGCTGGATCTCACCTGACGAGAATCCGGACTATAAGAGTCATAGCTGGAATGAGCGCCAAGACGATTACGCAAGCGTCGCGTTCTGGTATCAGACCGGCGAGCCGACCTTCGAGGCTCGTGCCCCCCACGCCACGGAACGCAGATTGCCGAATCTGGATATGATTTTCCCAGCCAAGCAATTCGTTGGCGAATCGTTCCACGGCCAGGGACAAGCCGTCGCGCAAAAGCTGGACATCTACCCTGATGGCCAACTGCTTTACACGCCTGCGACTCAGCAGGGTGCGTGGGTTGAAATCCCGTTTGAGGTCAAGCTCAAGGAGCCCAGGCGGCTGCTGCTCAACACGACCACCTCGTATGATTACGGCAAATACCAGGCGTATCTTGACGGCGTGAAAATTGGAGCCGTGATGGACTTTTATAGCGAGCAGGTCGCAAACAGAGAATATCATTTGTTGGACTTCTGGCCCGAGCCGGGCAAATACACGCTGCGGCTGGAGTGTGTCGGCAAGAATCCACTATCCGGCGGATACTATCTGGGCATTGAGTCGGTTCGCCTGCGTGAGCGTCGGCCTCGTGTGAAAGCATACACCCACGACCGTGAGAAAAACTGGCGCGAAACGCCTGTATTGTACGAGTGAGAACACGGCAGACGTTGACGGTTGCCCCTGTCGGCGATTAGCCCCCGCCTGCCGGCGGGGGGACCCCGGCCAGTGGCCGGGGCTAAGAATAGATTGACAAGGATGGTTCAGGCGGTTTACAATGCTGCCGCACACACTCGTAAAGGTTTTTGCGAAAGGGCTAATTATGGATTTTGAGCAGAAGGATAACCGTATAGAATCGGTGCAGCCGCCGCCTGCGCGGACGGTTTTGGGCGTGGAAACAGGCCGACCGGCATTAGAACCAGCGGGCAAAGGAACCGCCTGGAAGGTTTTCTTCGGCATCATTTTAGCACTGTCGGTTATCGCAAATCTCGTGCTGTTTCTGACGGTAATCGGGGTACTGGCTCTATTTGCCGCGGGACAAAAGGGCGTCTATGCTGAAGAAGTCATACTGGCAGGGCCGCGCTCGACCAAAATCGCGGTAATTCCGCTGCAGGGCATAATAGATGGTGAGCAGGCCAAAGACCTTTCCGAGCAGCTGAAGATGGCCGAAAGTGATAAGCGGGTAAAAGGCGTGATTATTCGAGTAGATTCGCCGGGCGGAACAATTTCCGGCAGCGACCAGATTCACAACGCGATACGCAAGTTCAGGGACGAAGCAGGCAAGCCAACCATCGCATTTATGGAAGGTGTCGCCGCTTCGGGCGGCTACTATACCTCGGTTGCGTGCGAGCAAATCGTAGCTGAGCCGACCACGATCACCGGCTCCATCGGCGTCATATTTGGGCACTTCGTTTTAGAGCAACTGCTGGAGGAAAAGCTGGGCATTCAGCCGGTCATTATCACCTCCGGCAGGAAAAAGGGTTGGCCCAGCATGTTTCAATCGTTTACCGATGAGCAGCGGCAGTATGTACAAGAAAAGCTGATTGCTCCGGCCTACAAGAGGTTTGTGCAGATCGTTGCTGATGGGCGGCCGTCACTGACGCTGGCCGAGGTTGAGAGTTTAGCTGACGGCGGTATATATGGCGCGCAGGAAGCGCTCGACGTAAAATTGATAGATAAGGTCGGCTATTTTGAGGATGCAGTAGAGTTGACAAAATCGTTGGCGGGCATTGAAAGGGCCCAGGTAGTGCAGTATCGCAAGCCGTTCTCGTTCGCCAGATTCTTGAGCTACCAGAGCTCCGCCTTTGGCGGACTAAAGCTCGACAGGTCCCTGTTGTACGACCTGGGCACGCCGCAGGTATTGTATCTGTGGAGCATATATCAATAGCGGTTATGAAAAATACATTGATTGTAGCGGTGGTCCTTGCGGCTGTTAGCCCTGCCACCCGTGGGCAGGGCTTAGCCCCCGGCACAGGTCCGGGGGCTAACAGTGGACAGGCCGTAGAACGCGCGAAGATGCAATTGATAGTGGTGGCGCCCGATGGTCAGGGGTTTGTGGAGCGGGACTCAGGGCGTCCCTTTATTGCTTTCGGCACGAACTATTACGACCCCGACACCGGCTGGGCGCCGAAAATATGGCGGGAATTCAATGCCCAGAGGGTCCGGCAGCACTTTGGCGTTATGAGCGGGCTCGGCGTCAACTGCGCACGGGTTTTTCTTACCGCCGGCAGTTTTCAACCCAACCCGCAGCGCGTAGAAGAACAAGCCCTTGAGAAGCTGGATGAGCTTGTCAAGATTGCCCGCGAGACCGGCATCCGGCTGATACTTACCGGGCCGGACCACTGGGAGGGTGTGCCCTCCTACTGGCAGCCGGATCGTTTCGCGGGCAAGCCCGCTCTCGATGCCCTGCAGTGCTTCTGGGACGTTGTAGGCCGGCGCTATAAAGGTGAGGCGGCAATTTTTGCGTGGGACCTCCTTAATGAGCCTGAAGCGCCCTGGTTTGTGGAGCACTGGCGTCCGCAATGGAACGCCTGGCTGCAGAAAACGTATCGGAGCTGGGATGAGTTGAAAGCTGCCTGGGGCACAGAGCTTACTGAAGCAGACCGCTGGGACGAGGTGGCTGTGCCCAAGAATCAGCCGGACCTCCGCAATCCGAGGCTGCGAGATTGGCAGCGCTTCCGTGAGCACCTGGCTGATGAGTGGGTGCGATGCCAGGTTGAGACTCTGCGCCGCGCCGACCCCACGCACCTGATAACTATAGGCTATATTCAATGGTCGTATCCGCTGATTCGCTCCGGTCCGCCGGGCAGATACGCGGCTTTCAATCCTCGTTGGCAGGCACGCTGGCTGGATTTTGTCTCAATTCATTTCTATCCGACAATGGGCAGTCCATTTAGCTCGGAGCAGAGTTGGCAAAATAATCTCGCGTACCTCCAGGCGGTGCTGGCTTACTGTCGCACTTCTAAGCCCGTGGTTCTTGGCGAGTATGGCTGGTACGGCGGCGGCGCGCCCCAGCAGCATCCTTATCTTGGCGAAACCCAGCAGGCCAATTGGATACAGGCTGAGATCGAGGCTTCGCGTGCCCTGGCTGACGGCTGGCTGTCTTGGCCATTTGCCGACACGCCGGACTCGACCGATATCAGCCTTTATGCCGGCCTCGTCAAATCCGACCTGACTGTCAAGGTCTGGGGCCGCAAATTCAAAGAGCTGGCGGCAAACCTCTCGGCCGCCCGCGCTGGCGCGGGGCGGTTAGCCCCGGCCAATGGCCGGGGTACCCCCGCCGACAGGCGGGGGCTAACCAAAGGCGGAACGCTGCAACTGCCTGCGTTTGATTTTCCACAGGCTTTTACGGCAGGTTCCGAAGATCTCGATAAGATGCATCAGACCTACGTCGGCGCCATCCAGCGCCCGCTTGGGCGGACGTTTAACCGGGGCACAGAGAGGGATTGACCGCAGAGCACGCGGAGACCGCAGAGGAAAAATCAAAATTGAAAATCTCAGCGTCCTCTGCGCACTCGGCGGTAAAAACTTTGGCGGTCTCGGCGGTAAAAAAGTTGAGTTACCTGGCGGCAGCTACCAGCGTTGTACCGCTTTGGGGCGTGTTTGAGCCTTCAATCTCAAATGGCTCGCCAGGCCCACAGCCCGCGACAAAACACAGGACAACCGCAATTACGATCAGTGTAATCATTGCTTTCATAATCACTCCTTGGCCACATTTTAGTCCTTTTTGAAACGCTTGATAGTATACCTTAGTGTTGGTTTTTGTTCAATACCGGAGCTGAGGACAAGTGCGGGCGAGCATTTCGCGGGGTAAGCCTGTCCCGAAAAAAGCGGGGATCGAGCATCGAGAAGCGTTTTCCGGCGCGGCGCCGCGCGATTGGTGCGGTATTGAAGCGCTCGCTTGACAGGCAAAGCCTTATCAGGGATGGGTCAACATTCCAAGACGCCAGGGAATTTCTCCGTATTGCTTGCCCGCTCTGGCCTGGTCGCTCACTCCCTGGAACAGCAGCCGCAAGTTGGCAGGGTCGACCACCAGGTGCTGGTCGAAACCGTCTCTTATCAGTTCGCCGTGGCTGAATGAGTCGGTCCATGGCTCGCCAAGATGCTGGGTATTGGCGGGACCCGCAAAAGGCTTGTCTTGGGTTGCCGCCAGAGGTGTCCAGCCGCCGTCGAGCTCATCGGCAACGTAGGCCTTATAGTATCTTCGGCCATCCGCTTGCGCCTCGATTATTGCCAGGAATTTGCTCAGCCCCTTAAGACGATATATATGGCCGGCCTCGAAGATATCGCCTTGCAGCACGACCTCCGGCTGGCTCCAGCCGGCAGGGAATTCTGCCAGCTTGGTCTGCGACCGCCACATCCTTCCATCCAGCGACGTAAAGAAAAGATGCGCCCGCGTATCATCGCAGATTATCCAGAAATCTATCCACCTGGTGACATTGTCCGGCTGCTTTGAAAAGAGCAGCTCAGGCTTGCTCCACGAATCCGGGTTGGCGATGTCGTCTGTGGTCGAATAGGCCGGCTGAAGCGCGGGCTTACGAGATTCGTCAGTTACCTGGTATATCAGGTAACACTTTTTATGAGGGGCAAAATAGAAGACTTGCGGAGCGCAGAAATATCCCTCGGACAGCTTCAGCACGTAACGCTTCGCGGCTCCGGCGTCGTTCCAATCTTCAAAGCAGAGATACTCTATCTGGTGAGACCTTTTCTTGCCGCGGATGGTGCAGAAAAGATGCCAGGAGTCCTTATAGCGAACAACCGTTGGGTCCTTGACTGAATAGGTCAGCTCGTCCGCGCGGCTCAGAGGGCTGACCAACGGCGGACTAATTGTCCATTTGAACCGCCCGGCTAATAAGTCATTGATGGCCTGCCGCCTATCGGGCGTCAAGCTATCGGGCACTACTGGGCCTGCCAGGACGATTGCTGCAAAAAAGCTGATCGTCAGTGCAATCACTGCAAATCTTGCCATATACAATTGTCCCAAATAACAATGTAATCCGCGATAAGAGCAACGACAAGAGCAAAGTTCTAAAAAATGTGGATAAGACGTAGCGGCCTGATGAAGCATCGAATTTGCACCGTTTGCCGGTAATAAACGAATCTAAGGCCTTGACGCGGCCTGAGTTTTGTGCTTTAGAAGTGAGTCATCCGGGCATCGTGCTTGGTGGGCGTTAACCAGGCCATACGTCTGGCGGGTTAACCGCCTAACGCACACGAAATTCCTGGTTATGAAGTGGAGGAATAATTATGGCTGGACAATTCGACAAAAGAACGCTAAATCAGATACCAAGCCTCATTGCCATACTGTTTTTGCTGGCGACCGGCGTTTGTGGTGGCGCTAATCCGCCTGGGGTAGTCGATATGCCTAGTGGCGATAAGCTGCCTGACGTGAAGGAGCTGCCCGACCCATTTGTTATGAACGATGGGACGCGGGTGAAGACCGCCGACTGGGCCAAACGCCGCGAGCAGATCAAAGCGATGATGCTTTATTACCAGTATGGTCACATGCCGCCGCCGCCGAAAAATATTTCCGCGCAAGAGTTGTCATCCGAGGCAGTTTACGACGGCGCGGCGACCAAAAAACACATTCTTTTGTCAATGGGGCCGGACAAGACAATAAAGGTAAATGTGGGCATGATAATTCCAAAAGGCAAGGGACCGTTTTCGATAATCCTGAAAAACGACAGCGCTATATTCAATGTGCCCATAGCCGAGGAGGTCGTCAAACGCGGGTATATCGTTGCCGACTATGCCAGAACCGATCTTGACCCGGATGAGAATAACGTCGTTGGTCCCGCTCAGGCGGCTTACCCGAATTATGACTGGGCGACGCTGGCGGTGTGGGCGTGGGGAGGCATGCGCGTAATTGACTATCTGGTGACATTAGACATCGTCGATAAAGGTAAGATTGCCTTTACAGGTCATTCACGCGGCGGCAAAACGGCGTTACTGGCGGGGGCTCTTGATGAAAGAATTGCTCTGGTTGCGCCCAACGGGTCCGGCTGCGGGGGAGCGGGCTGCTACCGCTTCGAGGGCGAAAAATCCGAGACATTGGAGCGAATAACAGCCCCGGATAAATTCTCTTATTGGTTTGTCCCACGGTTTCGGGATTTCGCTGACAGAGAGACCAGGCTTCCCTTCGACCAGCATTTTCTAAAGGCGCTGGTGGCTCCGCGTGCGCTCGTTTCGGTCGATGCGCTTGGCGATCTGTGGGCCAATCCTTACGGCACGCAGCAATCTCATCGCGGGGCGCAGCCCGTATTTGAGTTTTTGGGCGCCGCCGACAAGCTCGGCATATATTTCCGCGAGGGTGGGCATGCTCAAAATGAGGATGATTGGCGTACGCTTGTTGATTTTGCGGACAAAATCTTTTTCGGGAAAACGCCGGCCAGTGGAAAACGCTTTGACCAACTGCCGTTCCCAGACGCAGAGAAACCTTTTTCCTGGTCAGCCCCCAAAGCCAAATAGGTCTGTTTATTGCTGAGCTCGCAGAGGAATTGGTGAGTGGTAATTGGCCAGTAGTGAGTATTTAACTGATTAACCACCCACCATTTAACCAATTTTCTCGGTGCTCTCAGCGTCCTCTGCGGTAGATCAGCCGTACCTCTGCCGGATAAAAGGCTTGAATCGCTGCCCGAAAAGGAATATGATTATGGCGTAATGTGAGGTTATGGGTGTTCAAAAATGGGAGCGGAGTTATGAAAAAGCAAAGAGGATTTACCTTAATAGAGTTGCTGGTTGTAATTGCTATCATCGCGATTCTAATGGCGATGTTGATGCCGGTACTACACAGAGCCAGAGAGCAGGGCAGGCGCGCGGCCTGTCTTAGCAATCTGCACCAGTTGCAGCTTGCCTGGAGTATGTATGCGGATGAGAACGACGACAAGCTCGTCAACGGCGCCATAGGGTATAGCAATGTCCAGATGTCCTGGGGCGACCACAGAAATGAGCAGGCCTGGGTCGACGAGTATAGTAACACAGATCCGGTCGTCCAGATAAGAGGGATAAGGAACGGCGCCTTGTGGCCTTATTTGAAGGATGAGGCAATCTACCGATGTTCGACGGGGCGGCGCGGACAGGCACTGACATACGCTATAATGTTCTCCATGAACGCTGTTAATCACACCTGGACTCAGGGAGTCAAAGGAGCACATGTCAAGAAAAGGAGCGAGATTTATAACCCGGCACCGGCCTACAGACTTGTTTTTATTGATGAAGGCTATATGACACCCGATGCTTATGCTGTTTACTATAGGGATGAATCGTGGTTTGATAGCCCTCCGGTCCGACACGGCGACGGAACAACCCTGTCCTTCGCAGATGGGCACACCGAACACTGGAAGTGGAAAGGCACCGACACGATAAAGCATGCCAGAGACGAGGAAAACACAGGGCCCCAGGTCGGGTGGAGACCAACGACAACCGATGGCTTCCAGGACCTGTACGGGATGCAGAGGGGTTGTTGGGGAAAACTGGGCTATACACCAAGTCATTGAATAGTCTTTGGACCCGCAGGACACGGCCTGTAGACGATTGGTCGTCTTAACGTGAAACCTTGCCGCCCTGCATCAGTTCGCCCAGAGCTGTTAGGGTCAAATCAATATCTTCGGCGCTGATTCCATAGTGAGTTACGGCCCTGAGCCGACGTGGCCCTACAGGCAGCAATTTAACTCCTTTCTTGCCAAGTTCCGTCGCAAGTCTATCAGCGGCTAATCGCTCAGTGGCCAGCTCGAAGTAAACAATATTCGTCTGCGTCCGTGTCAGGTCGATGGACAAACCCTCGATCCGGGCAATGCCTTCAGCTAAACGCCGGGCGTTTTTATGGTCTTCTGCGATTCTGCCCGGCATCTCTTCTAACGCCACAATCCCAGCAGCCGCGATTATCCCGGACTGGCGCATGCCGCCGCCTAAGACCTTGCGGATTCGCCGGGCCTGGGCAATGAACGTTTTCGAGCCACATACAACTGAGCCGACCGGTGCGGACAAGCCCTTTGAGAGACAGAAGCTGAGCGAATCGACGTTGCGGGTTAGTTCCTTTACGTCCACGCCCAAAGCCACAGCCGCATTGAATATCCGGGCACCATCTAAGTGCACCGCCAGGCTTCGGTTTTTAGCCAGTCCGGCTACGGCTCGGGGATACAATCCCCCCTCTGGATTCGTTCTTGCCTTCGCCGAGACGAGTGCCGCTACGGCTTCGGTATACTGGGGTGTAAGAGCGGAGCCGTTGCAGCGATTGTGAGTATTTTCCAGGCAGATAAGTCGAGTCCGCGGGAAATGAACATCGTCGCCGCGAATTGCTGCTTCGATGTCTTCCAGCCGCATTGTGCCGTCCGGTTGATTGGCGATGGTGTGCGGGTGTATTCCGCCCAGCGCCGACATGCCGCCCGCCTCGTACAGAAATGTGTGTGATTGGTCGCCCAGGATGACCTCTTCTCCGCGCCCGCAGTGGGTAAGAAGGCACACCAAGTTGCCCATCGTCCCACTGGCGACCAATAGTGCGGCCTCTTTTCCCATCCGCTGGGCGGCCATTTTCTCAAGGCGGTTGGTGGTGGGATCCTCGCCGAACACATCGTCGCCCAGCTCAGCATGATAAATAGCCTCGCGCATCGCCGGTGTCGGCAGAGTGACTGTGTCACTGCGTAAATCAATGGTTTTCATATTGCTTTTGTCCAAATCAGGCCTTCACAAGTGTCGCCGCTAAGAATCGTAGCGGCCTAATAAATATAGCCACCGGGTGTCAGATTCCAAAAAGAATTCTCTTTCAAAGTGCTTGCTGTGCACGTAACATGCCAGCAAAAGTAATTCTATTTTTCGACGGCGGGTGTTATGTTAAATAGTCGGGCGATAACGTTCTTGTCGACCGTTCCTATTTTTCTTGTGTCATTGACAATCCACGAGTACGCCCATGGCTGGATGGCCTACAGGTACGGCGATGACACTGCAAAGAGAATGGGCCGGCTGACGCTAAATCCTCTGGCGCATATCAGTCTGCTCGGCACCATTATCTTGCCGCTTCTGGTGCATTTTGGCTGGGCAAAACCAGTGCCCGTAGACTTCTCGGTCCTGACCAAAGGCCAGATCTTTAAGGTGGCGGCCGCCGGTCCGGCTGCTAATCTACTGCTGGCACTTTTGTTGGCCATCATCTTCCATCTTTTTCGCTTGGCAATGATACCGCTGCTGGGCAATTTTGTGCTATTGGCGATATTATTCAATATTGTTTTAGCCGTGTTCAATCTTATCCCCATACCGCCGTTAGACGGCTCGAGAATGGTCTATGCCAGGCTAAAATCTCCACAGGCTATTGATACGTACAGAAAGTTCTCGCAATTCGGAATGCTGATACTTATAGGATTTCTGCTGTTTGGAGGATTCCGGCTCATTGTATGGCCGCTGGTCGCAGTGGTTTATGCTGTACTTGGACTGCCTGCGCCATTTTGAAAGGAAGAAAAATGCTTACCGGAAATCAGAGGTCAAATGCTGAAAAGAACCTGTACAGTCGTCGTGACTTCTTGAAAAAAATCGGTTCTGGGTCGACTTTATTTGCCCTGTCGCAGTTAAGAGCAAATCCTGTGATGGCCGGCGCAAACCGGAATGACTCAGCTACCGGTAGCTTGTACAATGAAAAGTACCGCCCGCAGTTTCATTTCACTCCACAAAAGAACTGGACGAACGACCCGAACGGCCTGGTCTATTACAAGGGCGAATATCACATGTTCTTTCAGCACAATCCCACCGGTATCAATTGGGGCAATATGACGTGGGGCCACGCCATCCTTACAGACCTGATTTACTGGAAGCAGTTGCCCAACGCGATTGAGCCGGATGATCTCGGCACGATATTTTCCGGCTCGGCGGTCGTGGACTGGAACAATACGTCGGGCTTTCAAACAGGCAGCGAAAATGTCCTGGTCGCCTTCTACACCTCAGCAGGGGCACACGCCCCGGTGAAAAAACCATTTACCCAGAGCATTGCCTACAGCAACGACCGCGGCAGAACCTGGACAAAATACAAAGACAATCCGGTCATCGAACACATCCGGGGCGACAACCGTGATCCCAAAGTGATCTGGCACGAACCCACGAAAACGTGGATTATGGCTTTATATCTTGATAAGGATGACTTTGCCTTGCTTTCTTCGAGAAATCTGAAGCAATGGACGCAACTTTCGGAGCTAAAACTTCCTGGCAGCAGCGAGTGCCCCGATTTCTTTGAATTGCCCGTCGATGGTAATCCTGAAAACACCCGATGGGTGTTTTGTGGCGCAAATGGCAGATACCTGCTGGGCAGATTCGATGGCCGAAAATTCACCCCGCAGAGCCAGGTACTTGAATCCTGTGTCGGAAACTTCTACGCAGCGCAGACCTACAGTGACATTCCCAAATCCGATGGCCGAAGGATTCAGATCGCCTGGATGCGCGGCGGCAAATTTCCCGAAATGCCTTTCAATCAGCAGATGTCGATTCCCTGCGAACTGA
>Ga0315296_10002470_pt1 | contig 15747 bp, 21 predicted proteins | sample YL17G14_18_MG_FD_203921 | JGI IMG/M metagenome (GOLD analysis project Ga0315296, IMG submission 203921) | Sediment microbial communities from Yellowstone Lake, YNP, Wyoming, USA - YL17G14_18 | ecosystem: Environmental > Aquatic > Freshwater > Lake > Sediment | place: USA: Wyoming | collected... | reverse complement strand
TTGGAGACTTCGCAGCCCGGGGTTTGGGCGTTGGGCGATGCGACTGGCAGGTTCCTGTTCAAGCACAAGGCGAATTATGATGCCTCAATAGTCTATTATAATGCGGTTTTGAAGCGAGGCGTCAAAGTTGATTATCACGCTGTGCCGCATGCTGTTTTCACTTATCCCGAGGTTGCCAGCGTTGGGCTACGGGAGAAAGAGGCAATTCAGCAGTACGGCGAAGATTTCATTCTGATTGGCAGTCATAGGTTTGCGGATACGGCTAAGGGTCAAGCGATGGGCATTGAGGAAGAGAACTATTTCGTAAAGGTCATCGTGTTGAAGGATTCCTTGAAGATTGTTGGCGCTCACATTGTTGGTCCGCAGGCTTCGGTGCTCATTCAGGAAATCATTAATCTGATGTATACGCCTGAGCAAAGCGCTAGACCAGTTCTCAATGCTATGCATATTCATCCTGCGTTGAGTGAGGTGGTGCAGAAAGCGGTGGACGCGCTGGCTCCGCCCGAAGCATATCACCACATGCTGGAGCATCATTACGGGCTAAAGCTGTAAAGAAATGGAAGGGCTGCGGAAAGGAAACTGTGTCGAAGAAGAAGGTGACATACCCTTAAGGCCTTCTTCTACTTCGTAGGCTGTGGCTTGGACAGTTGTAGTTGAACAAGGAAGCGTAGACTGTTTGTGGCTGCGTTGCTTTGTAGGCGGGTCTGAGTGTTCAAATGTTGTTGTATCAAAACCTAGGATTCCAACAACATTTAAAGCTCCTTGAAACTTGCCGGCAATCAAATACAGAGTGTTCAGATGCCATTAACTTCCGCTTAGAAACAGTAATAATACCGACTTACTGAATGTTTGCGTGTGGCTGCCTATTTTCCGGTGGTGTGTCTTGCCCATATTCTGCATGTGCCTTCCATGCTGACCATGCATGCGCCTTTTGGCGTTTGCGGCGTGCACTGTTTCATGTACAGTGGGCATTCTGGTGGTTTGATTTTTCCGAGCATGACGTGGTGGCATCGGCAGCCTGGATAGATGTCTCGGGCTTGGGTGATTTTGACGTTGTATTTACTACGAGTATCATAGTCTTTGTATTCTGGTTTCAGAGCCAGCGCTGAGGCTTTCACTTTGCCTAAGCCGCGCCAGCCCCCTTCAACAACATCAAACGCTTGACTCAGTAACTGCTGTGCTTTGACGTTGCCGTCATAGGCTACGACTCGGGTGTACTCGTTTTCCACTTTGGCTTCGTTGTTCCGTATTTGTTGGAGAATCATCGAGACAGCGAATAATACGTCTAGTGGTTCGAAGCCGGCTACAACTGTGGGCACGTGGTAGACGCGTGGAAACGGCTCGTAAGGTTTTAGTCCGATTATGGTTGACACATGACCTGGCGCAATAAATCCATCAACGTGCAAATCGTCTACGGTCATCAATAGCTCCATTGCGGGTGGAATCAGTCTGTGTGAAACTAGGAAGCTGAGGTTATGAGGTGGCTTCTTCAAGACTTCAACTGCGGTTGAGGGTGCGGTTGTTTCGAAGCCTACTGCAAGAAATGCGAATTCCTGGTTCGGTTCCTTTTCGGCTATTTTGACGGCGTCGGTTATACTGTAGACGACTCGTATGTCTCCGCCTCTCGCACGCGCATCCTGCAGGGACAGTTCGGAGCCTGGAACTCGAATCAAGTCGCCGAATGTTATTATTGTCACATTTTTCTCTAGGGCTAGTTTGATGGCTTCGTCGATTTCAGCTGCTGGGATAATGCAGACGGGGCAGCCTGGGCCTGCGATGACATCGACATTTTCTGGTAGGAGGCTGCGGAGTCCGAAGTGGCTTATGGTCCATTCGTGTGTGCCGCACACATGACAGATCTTGACGGGATGGGGAGGTGCCAGTCTGTTTATCTGCTCTGTGATCCGTTTGGCTAGTGCAGGGTCTCTGAAATCTGCGGAGAACTGCTTCATGGTTAGATCATCATTTTGATGTTTTTGATCGTGCATTCTTTTCCTGCTGTGATGGTTACGGTGCTGTTGCATTTTGGGCATTTGAGGGTTGGTACAGGCACGTGATATAGTGGGTCGTCTTGGTACTTGAAGTCGCCTTGGTAGCCGCAGTTGCCGCATTTGACTATGCCTTCCTGTTCCTCGATGATTAGCTGTGAGCCTTCCATGATCGTATCTTTAGTCAATACCTCATATGCGAATCGCACTTGTTCCAAGCCTAGGAAGGTCAGTTCGCCAATCGTGAGGTGGACTTCGGTTACTTTCTTGGCTCCGCGTTTCTCAGCTTCGGTTAAGACGCTTTGTACGATTTGGTTGGTGATGGAGAATTCGTGCACGCTGGGTCACAGTCCGAGCGCTTTGGCGACGCCTTCGACGCCTTCTCCGGTTCGAGCGTTGGTGGCTACAACTTTGGCTTTGGGGTTGATGGTTTTCACGTCTTGTTCTAGCTTTTTCGCATCGACGTCCATTGCCTTAGTTAGGTCTATTTTGTTGATTGCGACTACGTCGGCGTCCATGAAGATGAATGGGTGCTTAATGACCATGTAGGGTCCTTCGGTCACGCTTATGACTACGAGTCGCTTGTCTGAGCCTAGGGGAAACTCTGCTGGGCAGATAAGATTGCCAACATTCTCAATTAGAAGCAGGCTGATTTTCTTGAGGTTGAGCCTCTGCAGGGCTTTTTTGACTAGGTTGGCGTCTAGGTGGCACTCTTTGCCGGTGTTTATGGCTACGGTTTCAACTCCGTGTCGTGCGATGAGTTCGGCGTCGATGGTGGTTGTCAAGTCGCCTTTGAAAACAGCGATTTGGTAACGGTTCTTGAGCAGTTGGACCAGTTTTTCGATTAGGCTGGTTTTGCCTGAACCGATGGCGCCCATTATGTCAATAGCCTTAGCGCCGTTCTCATGTAGAAGACGGTTATTCTCTTCAGCTAAGCGTTGATTGGCTTTCAAAAGGTCTTCGGACAATTCTACGTCGTAGATTTCGCCTTCTTCCGCCTTGACAACGCCTTTCTTCAACGCAGCCAATATGGAAACAGCCTTCGTGTGGGCTTTTTTAGTTAGAAGTAGTGCTTGTCTCCTCATACTTATTGAGGATTTCGTTCCACAACGCTAACGTTTCTTCAGCTGCCTTCCTGTCCAAAACTTCGATGGCGTAACCGGCGTGCACAATCACGTATTCGCCCACTTTAGCCTCAACTAAGGCTACGTTGACGTCTCTTGTGGTTCCAGCTCCAAAATCCACCTTAGCCACATCGCCGTGGATTTCAACTACCTTAGCTGGAATCGCGAGACACATACGCATCATCACGGAACAGAAACCAAAGAAGACCCAAACATAAAGGCGTAGCGGTGAACGAATGCGTGTTTTTGATTGAAGCGGAAAGCTCAGGCATACGACTTGGAATCAATAAAGCTTGTCGTTCCGAAGATAGGGCGTACCTCGCCAAGGTAAGATTAGCGCGCGCATTCTAACCGAATCGATTAGCTGAAGCAGAACACAGCTTAAATGTCGACGGATCCTCCAGATTTTTCTCCGACAACATTTGAATAAGTCAAGAATTAAAGCCTTTTTGCTGTTCAGAGGCTTTTTCAGTCGATTTCAAATGTCTGCATCGACGTTTCCTGACATTTGAATCAGTGATTCCTGCAATGAAACACGCTGGGTAGACAAATGTGCCGCTTTTGTTGATGGTGCAGAAAAAAGAATTCTTTTTTTCAACGTGCCGTTTTCAAGTTGCTACTTCAAGCGCAGAAACTCGCCAGACCCTAGCTTTCAGCAACCCCTACCCCCCTACGTTTTTTTTCTATTGAAAGGAATTTCCACCAATACGGCCTACCCCCCCTCCTCCGTCGATTTTTTCATAATGCGCCAAGCATGTTCAGAGTGGCTGAAGATTACTCTAGTAACAGAAAAGGCAAGAGGCAATACTTGAACGATGCGAAGACAGGAGAGTTCACCAAGAAGCTAAACGCTTACTTTACGACAAAGATAGAAATCCCTAGAATAATGAGAGGAGAACGGCAAGAGCTAGAAACCCTGATTAACGAAGAAGCCTTGCTGTTCGCGAAATATCTGAGAAACGAGAGACCGGCTTGGAACCTTAGGATCGTTGACCTAGGGTGATTAGATGCGAATACGGATTCCTTCCAGAAAGGTATGCGAGAGATTCCTCTTGATCTACGAGCTTGAAGGTTGCCAAAAAGCAGTTAACTTTCTATCTAGGTACTACGGGGTAAGAAGGATGAGAATAATCGTTGACGGCAGAAGAGCAGGAAAAGGGAATAGGGCCTGCTACTTCGAGAATAGGGCATACTTCACTAAGAAGGGATTGAAGAAACTCTTGTTCTCCACGAGTTCTATCATCATTCGGTCTATGTAAAAGGGCTGGATGTGTCTAACAGAGTAGAAGAAAAAGACGCTCGTAACTATGCGAGAAAGATTCTGAGAAGCCGATAAGATGCTGAATCTTTTGATGGTAGTTTTTGGGGGTTCAGGGTTCTAATGGTTTCACGTAGCTTCCGTAAATAAGCGGTCCCACAACTATCATGCCTATGTAGGGGTCATGGTCAATAATAGGCAACCAGTAGCCTTCTACTTCAACCGTCATATTCACAGAAAAGTTGTGCACAGCTACCTCCGCATAGTCGTAGCCAACTCGGACAAGTGTTCGATTGTTCCATGCATCCTCGTTTGTCCAAAGTGTTACGGAGTTGTTAAGCAACATGTATGCTGGAAACCTGTGGAACGATAATCCGTCGCCAATTCTATGATTTAGTTTAAGCTCTTGTATTGTTCCCCTGACCCTGACATTAGGATCGGTTGGCGCGTTCCATCCCACTGATCTCGGTCGACCTGGAAAGCGCAAGTCCTCGAGAATGTAGCTATAGGCAACAACCAGATACGAAAGAAAGACCACTGCAGCTGCAACGATTACCACAAGCGTGAGCTTCTTCCTAGACAGATGAAACTTCCAGAGAGTCATTCTGCACACGTACTAGACCATTAGTCCTTCTTGATGTGTACGTTACAGAGGAATAAAATGATTTTCTGAAGTTGTCCGAGTAACGAAAAAGGCTGCTCAAGGACATACATCACCACTCTGCTTTTATAAGCCTCTGGAAACTGACTGGTCTGCAATAAGCACAGAAAGTTCTAGGCTTTGCTAAATGAGGTGGATCCGCAGCTTTTTACGATGAAGATGTCAATGGCTCTACATAGCTATGATTAACATAAGGTCCTACTACTAACATCATAGAGAATGTTGTATCTAGAAGTTTTTCCCACCAGCCACTGACTTCCACTTGTTGTCGGATAAAAATTCTATGTATCCAGAAAATGTTGGTTGGTTGGATAGAAATTCTATCCCCAACCCAACCTTGAAAATTGCTTAATGATATTCATGAATCAACTGAGACTTTGAAAGCTATTTTGGAAAAGCTGAATGAGATAGCGCGCGTTCTAAACCATGGATTTATTAGGCTATTGTGATTCAGTCTTTTATGGGATATTGCAGTGAAGTTGAAAACCCTGCTGCGCTTCTTCATTGTTTTTGCATGTTTTATTTCCATAATTTCCATTATTTCGCCATTTCTGCACGCACGTGTCCCCTCACCACGTCCGATCGATTTGTGGTTGCTACCCGGACCTTCCACTTTCTGGTCTTTTATGAAAACAGAAGACTCCCAGTACGAGCTTGGATTATTCAAGAGGGAGCTGTTGTTTGGGGAATACTGGTCTGGAGTGCGTGAGAGAGGAGAATCATTTGACGTATGGGTTGAACCTGTTTTGATCTTAATGTTTGAGGGACAAATTCTAACGGTTTTATTTGCAGCTTTGGCTGCTTTTAGAATCAGGACGTTGTTGCTTTTTTCATCAACCACTCTTAATTTTTTCACAATCTTCTGTATGTGGTTTGTCAACACTACACTGAATCCCTTGTTTGTAAGAACATTTCAAATCGGCTTTTGGCTCACATTTCCTTCGGTAGCTTTGTTCTTCGTAGCTTCTCTCGCATCTTCAAGACTGATTAAGAAGCACGAGTAGTTGACTTGAGTGCACGCGCGACATGGTAAGTCTCTGTCTTTTTGTTTGTCTTCTTATAGTGTGTGATAGAAATTCTATGCACACATACCAGATCAGGTTCTGACTGTTTTGGTTAAGACAAAAGCGTCGCCTGTTCCTAGCCCCAAAAATCTTTAATGCGTTTGCTCATCTTGAAGTGATTCTTCTCTGAGAGTCTCAGCATTCTCTCATCGTCAACAGATGTGACAGTATAAATAGAAGAAACATTCCTGGTTTTGGCGACCTCCTCGGCTTTCTTCAAGAGTAGAGTGCCCAGCCCTTTGCTCTGGAAATCCGGGTGAACATCAAGCCAATCAACGACCAGCCATTCTCCTTCAAGCTCAAGCTCCGCAGGAGTTGGAGGGTTTTCCCCAAGCAGTTGTAATCGAACGTGCATAAAGAGGCAACGACTCTGCAGAAGAAAACCCCTGATTGCTGTTTTGCGGAGAAAGAACCAGTCTGATTAAGGGTCATCAAAGGTATTGAGAACCAAATGAGCTCTCCAAGATCCGCTGTTGATGATGAACTCGCTGAAGAAAGCTCTGGAAAGGAAGAGAAAGAGAGAATAGAAGACGTACATACATACACACATACACACGCTCAAACAAACTCTTTCTCAGCAACGTGAACAGGAAGAATCTCTCAGGAACATTCCAAAAGTCAGGACCAATGTTGTTCTCAGTCAGAGTCTCCACGAGACAGTCAAGTGGATGGCTCCCTTCTTCAAAACTAATCTCTCCCAAATCTGTCAGGAGGCTCTCATGAGGTATCTTGAGGAGGTTTTGGTTCCACGACTGCCTTTCGATATGCAGGTGTCAATCGTTAATCAGGTTCCACAATTGAAAAACTCTGAGGTCTTGGATTTTGGAGTTGACCGGATCAAGGAGAAGTTGAGCAGAAGCCTTGAAGTCTTACGGACGAACCCGAGAGAGTTTCATGTGAATTTGATTGAGGATAGACTTCTGCCCAGAGCAATCAAGTTTAATCAGGACTCTGAGGATGAGGACCTACAGAGGCTCATAGAGGAATCCCAGGAGCTTCTTCCAAGCGTCAAACAGATTCTGAATTTGGATGTTGGTTCTACTCAGAAAGATGTCATGGTTCCAAAGCCTAAGGTAGACTATTCTGCCTTGTCCCTTGAGGACCTTCAGCAGCATTACAAGAGGGCAAAGAACAACCCTGCAATGGCAGGAGCTCTGATCAGAATCAAAGCAGAGTTTCTCAAGAGGAACAATCGACGTGCCCGGACTTGCAAACGTTCTCAAGGATCCTCGTATTAGACCCAGCTGCCATCTGGCTCACGAGCGCCTGAAAACGGGTCTCAGGAAGATAACCGCGTTTACTACGAGCATTCCAAGGCTCGAATGAAAAAAGAGCCCAATTCAGGCCCCTGGGTAACATACCCTTCATGGACCGTAGTGGTCGCCCAGCGCACGCAAGAAAAAAGAATTCTTTTTTTCACCCGGGACGCTTTCCTGGAAGCTTTGAAAACGGGTCTCCAAGCGCTTTCGCGCGCGCTTTACTACGGGGATTCCAAGGGATCCGGCACGATTCTGGGCGCGTTCTTCGGGCAAAAAGCGTGAAAAATACCGGGGGGTATCGATTTTATGCCTAAAATTTCCCGTAACTTGATGTTTCTTCGGCATGATTTTGGGCGTTTTCTTCACTCAAAAAACGTAGGGGGGTAGACCGTATTGACGAAAATTCCTCGCAATAGCATGATGTTTTCTCCTTGGGCTGGAGCTCTGGCCAGCGCTGGATTCGGTTACTACGAGTATCCCAAGACCCGTTTTCAGAATAGGGTCCTACGACGTGCATGGACCCTCAGGGGATGTACGTCGACGTGCACAAAGAGAAGGAGGTATCCTCGTAGTAAGTGCGGCGCCCCAAAAAAAGGGTCTGAAGCCTTGGGCACTCAAGTCTCATTGAGGGGATCCACGTCAGCTATGAGGGGGCGCCTTCCTCTCTCTTCAGGTCTTACGTGGTCCTGACTGCTTAATCGGCTTGTGGATGATTGTTCTGGAGGAATCTTCTATGGATCCGTGCCACATTGATGGAAAAATGCAAGAAAAAAGAATTCCGTTCTTGCGTGCTGCAACCGCTGATCATACGTGCCGGACAGAGACATAACCATAGCTATACGTGAATTGGGTTTCAACACTACACTGCTGGGCAGCGAAAACTACGTCATGTCTCAACTCAAACACTTGACAGATTCCGAACTATCGACAGTGAGACAAGCCTTCACAAAGAATGCCCACCTACGATATCTCAAAGAGTTCTTCTACCACCAACCCTACGGAAAACGCGAGCTATACAACCAAGAAGTGCAAACCGCGAGCTTAGAAAAACTCGCAAAACTCAGCCACGTAACAGCGTTGCTACTTCAGACCAAAGTCTACCTATTTTGGCGAAATCACATGCAATCTTGAACTCATTTTGACAATAGACTTCTGACTGAGATTAACAGAGTTGCTATAACCAAAGCTGAGTCGATATACTCTCCCTTCAACACCTTCTCTAACACTTCATTGAAATCTATGAACTCAATGTTTGCTATTTCTTCGTGGTTGAAAGCACCCTTGGGCTTGAGGCTTTTTGTAAAGAATATTTCAACCGTTCCTGGACCCATATTACTGGGAGCCCACGTGAACCTTCCAATCCATTCGAGCTTCTCTGCAGTATAGCCTGTCTCTTCCTCTAACTCCCTAAGAGCCGCCTGCTCCGACGTTTCACCCTTTATCATTCCACCTGCTGGCAGATCATACATCATCTTCCTGAAAGGATGCCTATACTGCTTTGTAAGAATCATCTTTTCATCTTTAGCAAAGGCTGCTATTGCCACAGCGCTTGGACCCTGAGAGCCTTTGAAGTATACCCACTCATGTCTTGAACCATCTGCAAATTCCAAAACATCCTCAACAATGTGCCTGCCATGCTTTTCATAAACAATTCGAGATTCCAGAATCTTCACACTATCAAATTTGCCAGTCATGTCTAACCACCTGGACTCTAATTCTTATGGATATCCGTATAGCGCCACATTCAAGTAATACCCGTCAATAAAGTAATAGCCTTTAGCGTGCGCGATGAAGATGATTAGCAACACTTTTTCCTTGTAGCTTTCAAGCTCAGAAGTCAATCACACATGGGTTTGGGACAAAACTTCACTCCAACCACCCAAAAACAGCGCATGGGGAAAAGTTACAGCTGAACCAGTTCTATCGACGAAAACGTTATTTGGTTTCTAAGTGCCGCATTATTGAGGGAAATCAATGATCAAGACTGTTTGGGGCATAACGTTACATGTGTCAGATTTGAAGAAGGCTACAAGATTCTATGAAGAGATCGTAGGTTTGGAAAAGAAGTACGAGTTTTCAAGTTATGTTGGCTTTGAATGTGGGGGCGTAGAAATAGGCTTGATGCCAGACCCAAGAGGAAATACACAATGCGATGCATCTGCCACAGTAGAGTTTCTTGTGAGCAACGTCGATGAGGTCTACAAAAAGTTGAAGGCTAAGGGCGTGGAGTTCTTGAAGGAGTTGCACGAAGAAACTTGGGGTGGGAAACAAGCAGCCTTCAAGGATCCAGATGGCAACGTTCTCGAAATTGCGCAGATAGATTGGCACAAGTATTTTGAAGTATCAGCGAAGGGCGCTCAAGAGACGAAAGATTGTGGTTGAATCGAACGAACGATCAAGAACTCACTCATTCTTCACCACGCGTGCGGATAGTATCATGGTGCGTCGACGATGATTGCATGTGCGACCATAGTCAAAGGTAACAGGGTTTTGCTTGTACAACATGCTGAAGAAGGAAAACCTGATTATGGCGATTGGCTTCTCCCAGCTGGCAGCGTTGAACACGGCGAGACTTTGGATGAAGCAGTGAAACGTGAGATAAAAGAAGAGACAGGCTTGAGAATCAGAACGGTGAGAAAGCTCACCGAAATCGTTGACCCTTACACAAAGGAGAAACTTGTCAATTTCCTCTGTATCCCACTGACGTCAAAAATCGAAACGTCGTCTGAGCTGAAAGAAGCAAAATGGTTTGACATGGAGGAAATCCGTACGCTCGACAACATCCACTCAGGGTTGAAGCGATTCTTGGTCGAAGGGTTCAGAACACACGAATTCTCTAGGTGACAGAAGGTTTTGGGTTTGGGATAGAATTTCTATCCAACCAAACCAGAGCTCTTCCTTGAAACCGAAAGGAAGTTGATTCGATTCATCGACCCAGTGAAAGCCTACACTTCATTCTGAGGGCAGATGTATAACAAGGTTGTCGAGCTCTCGTCTGAAGAGCGAAAACGTTAGCGAAATATGGCTGTATCGATCGCAAGTAGGCCGATTTTCATTCGCAGATCGACAGTGTTTAGAAAAAGTTTGAAGGCTTCACTTTCGAGCGCGCAAGAATACTTGATATTTCATCGAAAATCAGAAATTCCAAAACCTGCACTATAATATGTTAAGGGTGCATGCTTGAATATCAAGACAGTCAATATAACCTTCTATGTGTCAGATTTCCGGCAGGCTGTATCCTTCTATGAAAACACTCTTGGTCTTCAAAAGAAGTATCAGTGGCCCAATTATGCGGTTTTTGATTTGTGCGGGATAATGCTAGCCTTAGAACTTGGGGGAGAAAGAGGAGCCAAGAAAGGCGTGCCAGACATCTACCTACAAGTTGATAACGTAGATGAGGTATGTAGAGAGCTAAAAGGCAAAGGCGTCACATTCTTAACTGAACCGAAAGATCAGAGCTGGGGCGCTCGAATAGCCAAGTTCGCAGATCTTGATGGAAACGCGTTCATTTTGGTGCAGCTCAAGAAATGAGGTTAAGGAGGAGAATTGCATGGAAAGTGAGAAGGTGAGGCAAGCAAGAAGAAATGAAGTGGGGTACTGTGGCTGCTACTGTCGAACTTGCCATTGGTACTCTGATGCAATGAGAAAACCTGCGACGCAATTATTAGACCTAGTCAAGGCTAATTTTGAAGTTGCTGGATGGATAAACGAGAAAGGCGGCTCTTCCGCGGAGACGCTCAAAGGACTTGAAATACTCTCGAAAAGCGCATGCTCCTTCAACTGCAAAGGTGGCAGTGGCTGGACCGGCTGCCCAGTTCGCAGTTGCTGTGCCACCAAGGGGATCGAGTTCTGCTTTGAATGCTCCGATTTTCCATGCGCAAAATGGGATGAAAAGGGCAAGTTCTCGAACGTTTTCAACAGCTCCAAAAAGAAAAGACTTCAGGAAATGAAAGAGATCGGTGCAGAAGAGTGGGTTAAGCAGCAGTGGAAATAGCGCGCGCAAACCGACTTGGGCTGTATCGCAAGGTGGAGCCAGCGACTGGTCGTTTGCCTGGGAGTTTACGGGTCAACCGCAAGCTCGCGCGCGCACTGATAGGAAAAATTGATGAATGATAATGGGCTTGAAGATCATGTATGATGTTATAGTTGTCGGGGCTGGTCCTACTGGACTCGCTGTAAGTATCTATTGTGCAAATTCTGGTTTACGAACGCTTGTTTTGGAATCTGGCGAAGAAGCTGGTGGACGGATGCTTAGGGCTCGAAGTATAATCAATTATCCAGGTTTTCCAGAGAAAATCGCAGGACGTGAACTGGCCAATAGGATGATACGTCAAGCAGAAAAGGCTGGTGCGGAGCTTCAAACATCTGAAGAAGTCATTAATCTTTCTTGCAGGAAAGATAAATTTGTTGATACAAAAAAGGGTGCATATCATTTTAAGACTTTGATTCTTGCTACTGGCGCAGGAATGACAGGATTAGGTATGCATGATGAGACATGGATTGGTGACGGGGTTAGTTATTGCTTGGAGTGCAGTGAACCATTGACTGAGGAAACGGATATGATTGTTATAGGGAACACTCAAAAAGCTATTGACGAAGCAATCTACGTAAGTAAGATCGCTAAACACGTAAAACTTGTTAACCATGTCAATTCCATAACAATGGAACCAAAAGTCAAAGAAAGATTAGAGAAGAACAGAATAGAATTGATTAAAGACTTTGTTGGAGAAGCTGTCAAAAGTGAACCACCTCATAAGCAACTGGTTTTACGCCACTTAAGAAACTCCACACTCAGAAAGCTCACAGCCAATCTTATTCTGGTGATCAGTCCAGTTGTTCCTTTCGTCTCGGTTTTGCGAAAGGCGGGGATTGCAACACATCGAGCCGGCTGTATTGCTGTTGATGAATTTGGAAGAACAAATATTGAAGGCATTTACGCTGCAGGAAGTTGCGCATCCACGATGAAAGATATTATTCCTTCATGCGTTGGTGATGGAACCACAATTGCTGCTTGCGCCTGCTTGTACGTTAAAAATAAAACATTGCATTCTTGACGCGCGCGCTCTTCGAGATATGTCTTTAGCCTCATTCTTATGACTTTTGGGTTTGGGATTGGGATAGAAATTCTATGCAGACGCTGTGCCTGTTCTGCCTGAGCGATGGAACGCCACATGATAACTGTGGTTGATGTCATTTTAGTCTGATACGCGCCTACCATATAATCTGTCATGCTGCAGCTATAGCCTGCCCAAAGGAAACACCGCCATCTCCCGCAGGCACAGACTTGTGCACAGCAAAGCGTAGTTTGTTTTCCTCAACAAAACGCCTCATCCCATAAGTGATATGTTCATTGTAGGCGACGCCGCCAGAAAAGCCCACAACGTCAACGCCCAAACGTTTGGCTTCGTCAGCAGCCACTTGAGCCAACCCTTCAACCAAACACTGCTGAGCAGAAAAAGCCAAGTCACTTGCTGTATCGACCTTTCTCCTTTCGAAGACTCGATGCACCAACTCCGTCGTGCCAACTACATCGTCTTTTACTTTAGGCTGAAGTTTCAAAACGTCCTTCCCGTTTGCTGCAACAGCCTCTAGTCTCATCGCGGGTTCACCCTCATACGTGCGCTCGTGACAAATGCCCAAGACCGCTGAAACCGCGTCTAGAACTCGCCCGCAACTCGAAGTCAAAGGAAACGACCCCTTCTTCAGCTGCTGAAGTATTACGTCAACCTCTTGTTCTCCGCGGGGCAGATGAGAATTGTTTGACCTCAGCCATTCCTCAACACTTATTGCTTTGCTCAGTATTCCTGCCGCCATTCTCACAGGGTAGCGCGTAGCTAAATCTCCGCCCACCATAGGCTGAGGCTCCAAATGCCCCACACGCCGAAACTCACCCTGCCCATTGCAGTAAAGAACTTCGCCACCCCACGCCTCACCGTTCAATCCATAGCCATAGCCATCACAAACAATGGCAACAATCTCGTCCAAGCCGTGTTCAGCCATCAACGCTACGCCGTGAGCGTAATGATGTTGCACCCGAACCAGCGGGACGCCCAACTCATCGCTCCAATCCTTAGCCAACTTTGTAGTCGTGAACTTTGGATGAAGATCACAAGCTATAACATCAGGCTTACAGTTAGTCAAACGCAAAAGATGCTGACTAGCACTCTTCAGAAACCTCAACGTCTCCAAATTCTCAACATCGCCAACGTGCTGAGATATGAAAGCCTTGTCTCCAAGCAGAACACACGACGTTGAATTGAGCTCGCCACCCAAAGCCAAAACACATTTGCCAGCCGCTTTTTCCAGCCGAATAGGCTCAGGCGCATAACCCCGAGACCGGCGAACAAAGCTAACATCTTTTCCATGAACTCTAACAACCGAATCATCACATCTCTGAGCAATAAGCCGGTCGTGAAAAAGAAAGTAGTCAACCACGCTTCCCAGCTTCCTAACGGCTTCATCATTGTCCGTGACTATTGGCTCGTTTGGCGGATTCGCACTAGTCATCACAAACGCTGGCTCACGCACCTTATCAAAAAGCATGCAGTGCAAGCCAGTGTAAGGCAACATCACACCAACGTTGTGCAATCCGGGTGCAATCAGATCCGACAAATAACAGTCAGAGCTCTTCTTCAACAAAACAATAGGCTTGACATACGAAGTGAGCAGCTCAGCTTCCTTTTGGCTAACTTGGGCGAAGCTCCTAATCGTTTCAAGATCACGCGCCATTATGGCTAACGGCTTCTGAGAACGGTGCTTCACAGCTCGGAGACGAACTATAGGCTCATCCTTTGTGGTTGCCGTCGCCACGTGAAATCCGCCATAGCCTTTAATGGCTAGTACACTGCCCTCCTCAAGCAACTTGCCTGCTTCACGAATCGGATCCTTGCTTCTGACGACTCTCCCTTCCCTATCAGCCAAAGAAGCCTCGGGACCACATACCGGACAAGCAACAGTCTGAGCGTGAAACCTACGATTAGCTGGATCCGCGTATTCTCTCTGACAGAAGGGGCACATCCGGAACTGCTTCATAGTGGTGCTAGGGCGATCGTAAGGCAAACCCTCAATAATCGTGTAACGAGGACCACAATCAGTGCATGTGATGAAGAAATAGTCATGCCGCTTATCCTTCAGGTCACGAAGCTCGCGTAAGCACGCTTCACAAATGGAAACATCAGGCGGAATAACCGAACCAGAGAACGCCGCCTCACCAGAGCTTTTCAGAATCGAAAACCCATCAAACTCGTTCTTTCCTTCCAAGAACTTCGTTTTGACGTCATGAATACGGGCTAACGGAGGCTTCTTCCGTCTCAGATCCTTCAGGAAAGCCTTAACGTTCTCTTCTTTTCCCTCAACCACGATTTCAACAAACGCGTCGCCTCTGTTTCTCACGTAGCCAGTTAGCCTATTCTCCAGAGCCATACGATAAACGAAAGGTCTGAAACCAACGCCTTGAACAATGCCGCTAACTTTAATTTCTGCACGCAACAGCTATGACTCCGGAAGCGATGTTCGTAATCCCGTGTTGAGAGAAGAAATATCATAAATGGCTTACAATATACATTTTGGTTTTATCGAACCCGCTAAAAGCACCAGAAAATTGCGCGTGTCAACAATTTTGTTTCACTTGCCCAGCAGTTACAGCGCGCAAGAATCTCTCTAGCACTTTCTCAAGTCCAAAGGCAATTTTAAGCGACGGAATCTCTAGAGAAGAGAAAAAGCGCAATTCTGATCCTTCTCCAAGTATCAGGTGTCGCTTGCCCTCCTCGGAAATGCTACCATAGAAAATATGACGTGCAACGCTCCCCTCAGACGTTTCTTCAGTCACTGTTTCGAATGGACAAAATCTTTGCAAGTCTAGTCCGAGTTCCTCTTTTACCTCTCTGATAAGGGCCTGTTCTGGGCTTTCGCCTCTTTCAACCATTCCTCCAGGAAGCGTCCAGTGATTCGGAAAGTATGCGAAGCTTGGACCTCTGAGCTGCAACAGTATTCTATATTCCCGATCTACCAGAATCAACCCAACGAATTGCCTGCGCTCCAAAGGATTTCACGCATACGAAAGGGAGACCTAGGTCACTCGTTAAGAATAATCCGGGCGACCACGTTCTTCTGAATCTCAGTTGTTCCCTCATAAATCATTGAAACCCGAATATCCCGATAATAACGCTCAATATCATAGTCAGCTAGATAGCCGTAGCCACCGAAAATCTGCATAGCTTCGCTGATGACTCTGACAGCGTTCGTCGTCGCCAAAGTCTTAGCCATACAAGCCAACTTAGGAATAATCTGTCCCTTATCCACGTACCATGCTGCCTTGTAAGTCAAAAGCCTCGCAGACTCAATATCCGTCGCCATGTCAGCCAACTTATGCTGAATACCCTGAAAATCAGCCA
>Ga0315296_10002469_pt1 | contig 15753 bp, 20 predicted proteins | sample YL17G14_18_MG_FD_203921 | JGI IMG/M metagenome (GOLD analysis project Ga0315296, IMG submission 203921) | Sediment microbial communities from Yellowstone Lake, YNP, Wyoming, USA - YL17G14_18 | ecosystem: Environmental > Aquatic > Freshwater > Lake > Sediment | place: USA: Wyoming | collected... | reverse complement strand
GCGCTCTATGTGATCGAGGTGACGGAGTATTGATCGCCGGGAGGGAGAGCTGACATGGTGAGGGTTCACGGAGCGGTATTCGGTGACGTGACGGACAGGGCCACGCGGCAGCTCGGCGTGGTGTCCGGCTGGCGGCAGAGGGATGACCTCGTTGAGAACATCATCTTAACGAAGCCCCTCGGGCTGCTCACCTCCCCGATCCCGTGGAGCTCGCACTATCCTTGGGGCCGCGTGGTCATGCTGGACGATTTCGAGAGCACCCTTAAGTGGAAGCAGACCGGAGGCACGATCTCGAGGGCAAATGATGCCACATTCGTGCATGGCGAGCTCTATTCCATGAAGATGGTCACGGGCGCCACCGCGGGGAACGCAGCCGTCGCGGAGCTGTTCACGACCCCCGTCAAGGAGGACTCCGATTATGTCGCCATGGAGTTCTATTGGGCCCTCAACGCAGCCGCGGCCACGACGCCCAGGGACTTCTACATGACCTGGGTCGTCGAGGACCAGTGGCTCAACGTCGCGCCCATGTTCGGGATCCGGTACCAGAACTATCAGGCCACGGTCGCCAAGGAGCGGCTTCAGCTCTGGAACAGCGCCGGCGCGTGGGCGGACATCGCCGGAGGTAGCTACAAGATTAAGACCACGGACGCGCTGTTCAACTACTGGCTTGTCGTCCTCAAGCGCGATCCGGTGACGGGCTACAAGTATCACTACTTCCAGATGAATGATTCCGGGTTCGGACTGTCCGGGACCGCTGGCGAGGCGGGAGCGTTCACGAGGCCCTACCAGGACGTCGTGCTTTCGTGCACCACGGACGCCGCGGCCGCGACCACAGCGTACGTTGACGACTTCGTGCTCATGGACGAGGTCCAGCTCCACATGTGACGGAGGTGACAAACACGGAGGACAAGACGGCGATCAGGCTCGCGGAGATCACCGCGGGGGTCGTGATCATCGAGACGGCGGTGCTCACCGGCACGGACGGCACGCTCATGCTGATCGGAGGGACGCTGCTCGGGCTCCCGATCGGAGCTGGCATCGAGACGGCGGTCAGGCGGAGAGCTCTTATCTCCAAAAAGCCATGAGCTCCCGATGGTGCAGAGAGTCGGGATCCTCCGCGTGACCGTGGACGGTGGAGCGATCGGTGCTCGAGCAGAGGGGCAGCTCTCACTCCAGGAGTGGGTCCTCGCGCTCGAGATGACCAAGAGCAAGCTCCTCGCGAGCGCGGCCAAGGAGTCGGTCCTCGACATGATCCCGCGGAAGATCGACAGGAGAGAAGGGGAGAACTGACATGGTGGAGGTAAGGATCCTCAACAGGACCGAGTACAACGATCTCAGCAAGGGCGCCCCAGGGACTCCCAGCGTGATGATCACCTTTCAGCTGCCCGATTTTCGCGTGGGCAGCGTCGTGATCGAGAAGGCGAAGCTCACCGCGGTGGAGGAGCGCAGGGCCGTCACTGAGGAGATCTCCCGCATGGGGAAGCCCGCGGGCGAGACGATGGTCCTCTGAGCGGAGGACCCATGGACGAGCTCGCGGTCCAGCAGTACGACAAGTGGCCCTGGCCACTGGATGCGGTCCAGGGCTGGTTCGAGAAGTTCTGGGACTGGATCAAGGACGTCGGGCGGTTCGTGATCGACGGGCTGCAGAAGATCATCAAGGCCTGGATCGACCTGATTCTGAAAACGCTCGAGTCCATCTGGAAGATCCTCGGAGACGCGATCGGATCCTTGGGGAAGGTCCTCGGCGCCATGATAGACGTAGTCCTCAAGCAGCTCGAGGGCGTCGCGAAGACGATCACCGGCACGATCGGAGGAGCTCTCGAAGGCCTCGGCTCCTGGATCTCGGACGCCTTCAGCTCGATCGTGAACACCCTCAAGAAGGCGCTCGAGGCCATCTGGGACGGGCTCGTGAAGGGGATTTCCTATGTCTGGGACTGGCTCAAGGACAAGATCCTCGGGCCCCTCTGGAACATTCTCTCGGACTTTTTCCAGAAGGTCGTGGACATGATCAGCAGCGCAGCGAGCACGGTCTTCAACGCGATCACGAGGATGATCCGGCCGGGCTCGCCGCTCGAGCCGGAGCAGGCGCTCGCCATGTTCGGCGTCGTCTCAGCTGTCGTCATGGGGGCCTCCCTGGTGATCACCGCGGTGAACATGGCCCACCCGTTCAAGACGATCGTGCAGGAGCAGACGATCGCCTTCGTCTACAAATTCCTGGGGTTCACGGAGCTCTCGACGGCCTTCTGGGGATCCGTCGGGAACGAGGTCATGGACTACCCGATGAGGCTCTGGGCACGCATGACATTCCGGGCTCGAGTCCCTGGGCACGCCGAGGCCGACGAGATGCTCTGGCACGGCCAGATCTCTAAGGACGAGTGGTTTCGGCTGCACACCTTCGAGGGGTGGAAGGACGAGTACATTCGAGCCCACTATGCGAGCCAGTGGAGGAATCCCAGCGTCCGGGAGATCGGGATGATCACCGAGGCCGTGGGCCTGCAGCCGGCGAAGATCACGGAGATGCTCCAGGAGCTCGGGTACAATCCTGAGGACCTCCCTCAGCTGACACAGGTCCTCGCCCGGAGGCCAACGATCGACGAGCTCAAGGCCCTCCGCTCGGCGCTGATCACTGAGACGGTGGAGGGCAGCATGACTGTCAGCGAGCTCGAGAGCGCCCTGAGATCTCTCGGACACACTCAGAGCGAGCTCGAGCTGCTGAGGCAGATCGTCGCGATCAAGAAGACCCGGCTCTCGAGGACCGCCGCGGTCAAGGACCGGGCTGCCTTCACGACTAAGCGCGTCACGGCCCTCACAGAGGCCTACAGACGAGATCTCCTCTCGGAGGGAGAATACCTCGAGGAGCTCCTGATCGCAGGCGTGGAGCAGAGCAGCGCCGCGGAGACGGTCTATCTCGAGGAGATCCGGAAGCTGCCCAAGCCTCAGAGGACTTATACCTCTGCGTGATGATGGGGAGCGCATGATGCCTGGAATGCCGATGTCTGCCCAGCTGCCGACCGGTCCCGACTCCGCGAAGAAGGCCATGGCCGCCCTCATGTCCGCGCTCACGTCGACGTGCGAGTGCGAGGCCTGCAAGATCCTCAGGGGCATGGCCCAGGACCTCAAAGTGGACCTGCTGAAGTGAGGTTGATGTGCCTTGGTTCGTGGCTCGATTATGTCGTCTTCCACAAACGCCGTTTCACCCCGGAGGGCGCGCCTCCAGGAGGTGAGGAGGACCTGCCGATCGGCTCGATCGCCCTTTGGAGCATGAAGAACGGCTCGATCCCTGCTGGCTGGAAGGAATGCGACGGGACCCAGAACGCTCCAGGGCCGGATCTCCGCTCGAGGTTCATAGTCGGCCGGAGCGCCTCGAGGACCGTGGACACCTCGGGCGGGTCCTCGCTGCACGCGCACTCTACCCACTCGGCCACCTTCACGCATGACCCCCACGCCGGGCTGGTCAAGCACGGCACAACCGGGACAGCCGATGTGTGGACCACGCCGACGATCCACGCCAACCATATCGTGGACCTGCTCCACTCCGACGCGGCTCACGAGCCGCCGTTCTATGTGCTGGTCTACATTCAGCGCATGAGCTGAGGAGTGAGAACAGCCATTTTTATAATTTCGCGGACGGTGGGCTGCTGATCAGCAGCGGGAGGCCTGCAGGAGCTCCAGGTCCTCAAGCGTCCAGTCAAGAACGGAAAAAAGGATCCACCCCGCCCCATGCTACGGAGTGGCACTATTTTTATTGTTTAGCGAGGGTAGTCGATACTCGGCTTCCCGCACGACTGGCAGTAGATGCCAATCACCTGCATGACGAGGTGTCTCTTGGTCTTACGCAGGATATAGATATACTGTCCCCAGCTGCCACAGTTTGGACAGGTATGACCATGACCTCCTTTCCGTGCTGGGGGTCCGGACAATACTCTCAAGAGCTCCTTGTCCTCCTCAGCGACCTTAGAGTTCACCCATGCTCACCCCTTCGGCGCCTTCATGCGAGCGACGAGTCCCTGGGCGGACTCATGGACGCCCTGGCCAATCTGCATCATGCCCTTGAGGAATCGGGTCCTGTTGGCCTCCGCCATCGGCGCCGGGAGGATCACGAAGAACTCCCCATCCCGCTCCTCGAACTCGACCAGGTCCATGAGGTCCTCGCCTAGGACCTCGTCGAGAAATCGGGCCACGATCGCCTGCTGCCCTGCGTCCACGCGCTGCTGGCCTTCGGGGGCCTTCATGGGTACCTCTGTGGGCCCCACATGGGTACTCTTAGGGGTACCCTTAACTGGCTCCTCGAGATCCTCCTCCTCCTGCTCGACAGGGCCGATCATGTCCTGGATCGCTCTCTTGATCGCCCTGGTGTGAGCTCTCGAGTAGACGAGATGCTCGAGCGGGACAGGGACCGGAGTCCCGCTCTTGTCGGTCTTCGTGGGATGCACGATCGAGCCGTCCTCGAGGACCTTGAACTTCAGCTCCCTGGAGGAGAAGCTGCCGACGCCGATCACCTCGCGGCCGCCTCGAGCTCGTGCCTTGACGCCGATCCTCCAGGTGAAGTTCTCGGGATCGAGGTCGTCCTGCTGCCTCGTCTCACGCGCGATCTCCAGGGTGAGCCCGAACGCGATCCCGAATTTCCTCCAGCCGGAGATCTTGAGACGCTCGTCGCCGCGGTCGTCGAGGTAGAGGTCCTCCGCGGTGATCAGCTTTCGCTTGACCTCCTGCAGGATCCTGAAGGCCTCCACGAGCTGATCAGGGCTCGCGACCGGGCGGAGGACCTCGGGCGAGATCTCCTCCTTGACCGCGAGCTCAGTCTTCTCGGGCATGGTCCTCCTCCTTTGCTATCATGTCCACCAGGCTCTGCCTGACGAGGTCGATGCGTATGTCTGCCTTCTCGGCGACGTTCTGGATCCCATCCAGGTAGACCCCGAGATAGATCACGTCGGCGAGCAGCTTGATGAGCTCAGACTTCTCGGCCAGGGTGCTCCTCCTCCTTGCTTCCCTTCCCTTTCTTGTGCTCCTCGAGCTTCGTCTGCGGCGTCGGCAGCTTCGCCCGGATCCGCTCGGCAGCCTTCTCTCGCGTGACGGATCGCCCCTCCTCGAGGATCTTCTCGATGAACTCGTTGAGGGCCTCCTCGAGGTGCCTGTTCGCGAGCCGCATCTCCTCGATGCACGCCTCCGCCCTGAGCGCGAACTGCTCCCTCCAGGTCAGCGGCGTGGCTTCCCCCTCCTGGATGGGAACGGCTTCCGGTCGAGAGCTTTGAGCCCAACGGCCAGCTGGAGTGCGTGATCTCCCAGCCGGTAGGCGCTGTCCCGGTACGCTGTCCCGAGCTCCACCAGGGCGAGGTACTTCAAGCTGACCATCGTCTTGATGTGGGCGGTCCTCGTCTCCTCTCGCAGGATGTCGAGCTCCTGCAGGAGGAGGTTCACTATCTCGGCGCGCGGGAATGGCTTCTCTTTGTGGGCCGCGTACAGAGTCCGCGCGATCTCTCCGTAGGCCTCTAGTGTGTTCCGTGGTATTGGATCACCTCGAGGACGACAATCTCTGTCCGTCTATATCTATGTCTCTCTCTTAGAACCGGTGAATGAGCCGATCCCTCCCGGATTGTCGGCCCGATCTCTGTCTCCGAGAAAGGAACGGTGTCGGCTGGACTGGCAGCTGCTGCTGCTGCTGCTGGCCGTCTGGCAGCAGCACCACCTCTGACTGTGAGGTGGCTGCGACCCCCCGGGGCCCCCGCGAGGCCAGGTCCTCACCTTGCGCCCTTCCCTTTTTCCCTCACAGAGAGAGATACTCTGCCGTCAGCCTCGAGATCCCAAGATCGGGCTAGGTAACTGCCTCTTGTGACCCCTCTCCCGCACAGGAATGACGTTGCTCGCGCTCACCCAGGCGGTTTCTAAAACGTGGTACCTCTCAGGGTCCAGTCGTCGGGTGGAATCTCCGACACCGATCATCGCCAGCCATATTTGCACCCCCGACTGGCGCCTTTTGTAGACCACGAGGCCTCGGGCGCTCACAACAGCGCCTTGAGCCGTGAGAATGATCCTGGGCCTGATCACGACCATGAGCAGGCCTCCAGCGTGAAAGGATATTTATATTCCGGGTGCGTTAGAAGTGTCGTTCTCTCTCTCCACAAGACGGGGAGAACGACCTCGGGGCTCTTAAATCCCACCCTCGTGTCTTGAACGGGTACTGACAAGGGCCCCGGGGTCCACAGCTTTTTCACCGGCTCCGAGATCACGGGAGCTCGACGGAATACCTCTTAGCTGGAGCGACGCCCTGGGCGAGCAGCTTGACTCTGATCGGCCTGTCCTTGGAGGCTGTCCTGATCAGGGGCTCGAGCTGCGCGATCAGCGTCTGGCTCGTGATGTCCCACCACGCTGGGCCCATCGGCTTCGTCGTCGGGTCCACGGACACGCGGAGGGCCTTGATGATCTTGGACGCCGGCGCTCCGACATACCTCGGGTGGATCTCGACCTCGCCGGTGAGGATCCCGGTCGCTCGGAGCTCGAGCTGCTGCCCGTCGCGGAGATCCAGGAGCTCATAGGGTCCAGGCAAAATCGTCATTCAGTGTCACCTCCTCCGCGGAGATCGCGGACCGAAAGACTCCCTCCCCACAGGCTTGAAAATGCTCGGTGCGGCACCACACGGAGCGGAGCTGAAAACTGACAAGCCCCTCCCGTCATAGGAGCGGTGCCTCCTCTGGACGGACGGGCCGGGTCTGCCGGTGCTCGAGGACGTCGGTGTACGCACGGAGCCACGGCGGCGCCCACATGACCACGCGAAAGCCCTTCCGGCGTCCGATAGTCTCCACTGTCGGGTCGCGGATGGGGATGAGGAGCTCGCCGACGGTCCTGGGCGCGAGCAGCTGCGCGTACTCCGGGGAGTGAGGCAGCAGCGCGAGGTAGATCTCGAGCTCGCCCAGCCCTTTGGCGAACTCAGCGGCCCTGAGCTTTCCCTCGATGATGATTGTCTCCTCCCGGCGGAAGACGATCGCGTCCGCCCATCTCATGCGGACCCTCAGCAGCCGCTCCTCCTCCGGCCCGAGCTCCTCCCCGGTGAGAGATCTCGGTGTGGAGCCCAGCCTCGCATGCAGCCTCACGGGCACCCCAGGATACCTTTCGGCGACATAGTCGCTGACGTACTGAGCCTCCCACTCCTGCCGCGGTCGTCTCGTGCCCTGTTCCATGTCGGTCCGGTACTATCACGTCGGCGACTCTTAAGGGCTCTGATGTCGGTGGAGATGTCAAGTGATTCTATGAAGCGAGCCATCACCGATGAGGAGTACAGAGCGGCAGCCAACAAGGACCCGGCCGCGGTCTTCGACACACTCGCAGATCTGCGTGCCCAGGGCATCGACCCCGTCGCCGAGGGACTCGTGCCCAGCAACCCCGTGACCAAGAAGGTCAAGAGCGCGGACCGCTGGGTGAGACAGCAGATAGACAGCGCCGTGGCCGCGAGCTCCAAGTGGCTGGAAGGCGTGAACAACCCCTCGAGATCTCCGATCGCCGCGGGCATCGACGCCGATCCTAAGTGGAAGGACAAGATGGAACAGGCCATCAGAGAGGACCGGCGCAAGAAGGGCCTTCAGAAGTCCTCCGACGCGGAGATCATCGCGCACGCGAACGCGCTGGGTAGCGGAGTGTACTCGAGCGGCGTGACCGCCCGCGAGGACAAGGTCCGAAGGATCGTCACCGAGCTGCAGCCGCTGGCTCAGTCCGTCTCGGACACGATCCAAGGGATGAGCGACAAGACCGACGCCGACAGAGAGAAGAGGCTCCTCTCCGCGAGGAAGCTGATGATCGAGGCCGGCAAGAGACGGAGGGGATGAGCTCCTCGAGTGAGAGAGAGAGAGACACAGAGGTGACAAGAAATGCCATTCAGCATAGTAGCCTGGTCACAGAGTGAGGACGAGGAGGGCGCATACCTGGCCAAGACCGCGGTCCCGGACGAGATCGCGATCACCTCAGGCGACATCCTCTACGTGCCAGCAGAGACGCCAGTCCTGCTCGGCGCATACGCAGCCATTGGAGGCACGGTCGAAGGATCAGCCTACCTTCAGTCTCCGAGCCTGAGAGCCACGGCCCTGTTCGATATCCAGCCTACCCAGGAGGGCATCAAGCCGTCGGGTGACGAGTCCCTGAGGCTACAGCCGACGAGCCCGATTCCCCTGGTCGGGGGCGAGGGACTCGAGGCGTTCGTCTTGAGCAACCCAGGAGCCGCGGAGGTCCACACCGTCGTCGCATGGCTCGCGGACGCAGCGATCGCGCCCATCACGGGCACGATCTTCCATGTGAAGTTCACGGCCGCGATCACGGAGACTGTGAGCGTCTGGACCAGCGGAGCCATCACCCTCCGGCAGACGCTACCTGTCGGCCGGTACGCCGTCGTCGGCGCGGCCATGTGGGGCACCTCGGGCGTCGCATTCAGGTTCCTCCCGAAGGGATACGCGAACAGGCCTGGGTTCATCACCCACGGGACCGAAGGGAACCATGGATCCGACCTCCAGCGCAACGGAGGCCTGGGTACCTGGTTCGAGTTCGACAGCAAGGTTCCACCTCAGATCGAGTGGCTCGCGATGGCTACGGCCGGGGCGAGCCAGGCCGGGATCCTGGACCTGATCAAGGTCGGATAGGCGAGCGGCCCGTTGAGGTACTCATGGCCTTTGACGAAGGGACCTGGGAGGGCTTGGTCCAGAACGCGACCGAGTACATCTACGGGAAGCAGTACGAGAAGGCCATCGCTGCGATCATCGACATAGATCTCTATGTCCGGCGCGAGGTCCTCGTGCCCATGAAACCGGGCGCCCAGGTGATCCCGCCGCGGCGGTACGGCCGCAAGGTGTGAGGAGTCAGAGATGAGTCTCGCTGATGTGTTGCTCAAGAGGTTCGGCGTTCGCACCCAGGCAGCTCAGAAGACCGTCTCCCTGGGCGTCGCCGCGGCGGAGATCGTGCCGAACAACCCTGACAGGCTGGCCCTCACGGTCATCAACCTGTCCACCAACAGCGTCTATCTCGCCTTGGACAGCAGCGTGAGCTCCTCGAAGGGGATCCTGCTCGTGCCCACCGGCGGGAGCGCGACCTTCAGCCTCGAGGACGATTTTCAGATGGTAGGCTGGGCGATCTGGGGCGTCGCGACGGGCGCGCTCTCGGCGCTCTATGTGATCGAGGTGACGGAGTATTGATCGCCGGGAGGGAGAGCTGACATGGTGAGGGTTCACGGAGCGGTCTTCGGTGACGTGACGGACAGGGCCACGCGGCAGCTCGGCGTGATCTCCGGCTGGAGGCAGAGGGATGACCTCGTCGAGAACATCGCCTTGTCGAAGCCCCTGGGCCTGCTCAACACTCCGATGCCCTGGTGGTCGCACTATCCCTGGGGCCGCGTGCTCTGCCTGGACGACTTCGAGGGCACCTTGAAGTGGGCCCAGGGCGGGGGCACTGTCTCGAAGGCCGGCGATGCGACGCACGTCCATGACGGCACCAGCTCCATGAAGATGGTTACTGGCACCACCGCGGGAGATACTGCGATCGCGGACCTCTGGACGCTGCCGGCCGCGGAGCAATCAGACTACGTCGCTATCGAGTTCTGGTGGTCCCTCTTCACGGCCGCCGACGGGACGCCGAGAGACTTCTATCTCACATGGTCCCTTGAGGACGTCGGGCTCAGTGCAGCGCCTCAGTTCGGGATCCGGTACTGGAATTATCAGGCCACGGTCGCGAAGCAGCGGCTCCAGATCTGGAACAGCGCCGGCGCGTGGGAGGACATCGCTGGCGGAGGGTACAAGCCGTCGATCGTGTACCCCATGTTCAACTACTGGCTGCTCGTCCTCAAGCGGCACCTCACGGCGGCGTGGAAGTACGAGTACCTCCAGATGAACGACAGCGGGTTCTCCCTGTCGGGCACGAGCGGCCAGGCGGGGTCCTTCTCGAAGCCCCGCCAGGTGCTCGCGCTGGTCACGACCACAGACGTGGCTCTCGCGACGACAGCGTACGTTGACGACTTCGTGCTCATGGACGACGTCCAGCTGCACACATGACGGAGGTGACAAGAACGGAAGACGGCACAGTGATCAAGCTCGCAGAAGTCGGGGCGGGGCTCGTGATCATCGAGACGGCCCTGGTCCTCGGAGTGGACGGCGCGGCCATGGTGATCGGCGGGACGCTGCTCGGGCTCCCGATCGGCGCTGGCCTTGAGACAGCGATCAGACGGAGAGCTCTTAAGTCCAAGAGTCCATGAGCCCGGCATGGCTCAGAGGGTTGGGATCCTCCGCGTGACGGTGGACGGTGGAGCGATCGGCGCCCGAGCAGAGGGGCAGCTCACTCCGACGGAGTGGATCTTCGCGCTCGAGCTGACCAAGAGCAAGATCCTCGCCGGCGCGGCGAAGGAGTCGATCCTCGACATGATCCCGCGGAAGATCGACAGGAGAGACGGAGCGAACTGACATGGTGGAAGTGAGAATCCTCAACAGGACCGAGTTCAACGATCTCAGCAAGGGTGCCCCAGGGACCGCCAGCGTGATGATCACCTTCCAGCTGCCCGATTTTCGCGTGGGCAGCGTCGTGATCGAGAAGGCGAAGCTCACCACGGTGGAGGAGCGGAGGGCCGTCACTGAGGAGATCTCCCGCATGGGGAAGCCCGCGGGCGAGACGATCGTCCTCTGAGCGGAGGACCCATGGACGAGCTCGCGGTCCAGCAGTACGACAAGTGGCCCTGGCCACTGGACGCGGTCCAGGGCTGGTTCGAGAAGTTCTGGGACTGGATCAAGGACGTCGGGCGATTCGTGATCGACGGGCTCCAGAAGATCATCAAGGCCTGGATCGACCTGATCCTCAAAGCCCTGGACTCGATTTGGAAGGTCCTCGGAGACGCGATCGGGTCCTTGGGGAAGGTCCTCGGCGCCATGATAGACGTAGTCCTCAAGCAGCTCGAGGGCGTCGCGAAGGCGATCACCGGCACGATCGGAGGAGCTCTCGAAGGCCTCGGCTCCTGGATCTCGGACGCCTTCAGCTCGATCGTGAACACCCTCAAGAAGGCGCTCGAGGCCATCTGGGACGGGCTCGTGAAGGGGATTTCCTATGTCTGGGACTGGCTCAAGGACAAGATCCTCGGGCCCCTCTGGAACATTCTCTCGGACTTTTTCCAGAAGGTCGTGGACATGATCAGCAGCGCAGCGAGCACGGTCTTCAACGCGATCACGAGGATGATCCGGCCGGGCTCGCCGCTCGAGCCGGAGCAGGCGCTCGCCATGTTCGGCGTCGTCTCAGCTGTCGTCATGGGGGCCTCCCTGGTGATCACCGCGGTGAACATGGCCCACCCGTTCAAGACGATCGTGCAGGAGCAGACGATCGCCTTCGTCTACAAATTCCTGGGGTTCACGGAGCTCTCGACGGCCTTCTGGGGATCCGTCGGGAACGAGGTCATGGACTACCCGATGAGGCTCTGGGCACGCATGACATTCCGGGCTCGAGTCCCTGGGCACGCCGAGGCCGACGAGATGCTCTGGCACGGCCAGATCTCTAAGGACGAGTGGTTTCGGCTGCACACCTTCGAGGGGTGGAAGGACGAGTACATTCGAGCCCACTATGCGAGCCAGTGGAGGAATCCCAGCGTCCGGGAGATCGGGATGATCACCGAGGCCGTGGGCCTGCAGCCGGCGAAGATCACGGAGATGCTCCAGGAGCTCGGGTACAATCCTGAGGACCTCCCTCAGCTGACACAGGTCCTCGCCCGGAGGCCAACGATCGACGAGCTCAAGGCCCTCCGCTCGGCGCTGATCACTGAGACGGTGGAGGGCAGCATGACTGTCAGCGAGCTCGAGAGCGCCCTGAGATCTCTCGGACACACTCAGAGCGAGCTCGAGCTGCTGAGGCAGATCGTCGCGATCAAGAAGACCCGGCTCTCGAGGACCGCCGCGGTCAAGGACCGGGCTGCCTTCACGACTAAGCGCGTCACGGCCCTCACAGAGGCCTACAGACGAGATCTCCTCTCGGAGGGAGAATACCTCGAGGAGCTCCTGATCGCAGGCGTGGAGCAGAGCAGCGCCGCGGAGACGGTCTATCTCGAGGAGATCCGGAAGCTGCCCAAGCCTCAGAGGACTTATACCTCTGCGTGATGATGGGGAGCGCATGATGCCTGGAATGCCGATGTCTGCCCAGCTGCCGACCGGTCCCGACTCCGCGAAGAAGGCCATGGCCGCCCTCATGTCCGCGCTCACGTCGACGTGCGAGTGCGAGGCCTGCAAGATCCTCAGGGGCATGGCCCAGGACCTCAAAGTGGACCTGCTGAAGTGAGGTTGATGTGCCTTGGTTCGTGGCTCGATTATGTCGTCTTCCACAAACGCCGTTTCACCCCGGAGGGCGCGCCTCCAGGAGGTGAGGAGGACCTGCCGATCGGCTCGATCGCCCTTTGGAGCATGAAGAACGGCTCGATCCCTGCTGGCTGGAAGGAATGCGACGGGACCCAGAACGCTCCAGGGCCGGATCTCCGCTCGAGGTTCATAGTCGGCCGGAGCGCCTCGAGGACCGTGGACACCTCGGGCGGGTCCTCGCTGCACGCGCACTCTACCCACTCGGCCACCTTCACGCATGACCCCCACGCCGGGCTGGTCAAGCACGGCACAACCGGGACAGCCGATGTGTGGACCACGCCGACGATCCACGCCAACCATATCGTGGACCTGCTCCACTCCGACGCGGCTCACGAGCCGCCGTTCTATGTGCTGGTCTACATTCAGCGCATGAGCTGAGGAGTGAGAACAGCCATTTTTATAATTTCGCGGACGGTGGGCTGCTGATCAGCAGCGGGAGGCCTGCAGGAGCTCCAGGTCCTCAAGCGTCCAGTCAAGAACGGAAAAAAGGATCCACCCCGCCCCATGCTACGGAGTGGCACTATTTTTATTGTTTAGCGAGGGTAGTCGATACTCGGCTTCCCGCACGACTGGCAGTAGATGCCAATCACCTGCATGACGAGGTGTCTCTTGGTCTTACGCAGGATATAGATATACTGTCCCCAGCTGCCACAGTTTGGACAGGTATGACCATGACCTCCTTTCCGTGCTGGGGGTCCGGACAATACTCTCAAGAGCTCCTTGTCCTCCTCAGCGACCTTAGAGTTCACCCATGCTCACCCCTTCGGCGCCTTCATGCGAGCGACGAGTCCCTGGGCGGACTCATGGACGCCCTGGCCAATCTGCATCATGCCCTTGAGGAATCGGGTCCTGTTGGCCTCCGCCATCGGCGCCGGGAGGATCACGAAGAACTCCCCATCCCGCTCCTCGAACTCGACCAGGTCCATGAGGTCCTCGCCTAGGACCTCGTCGAGAAATCGGGCCACGATCGCCTGCTGCCCTGCGTCCACGCGCTGCTGGCCTTCGGGGGCCTTCATGGGTACCTCTGTGGGCCCCACATGGGTACTCTTAGGGGTACCCTTAACTGGCTCCTCGAGATCCTCCTCCTCCTGCTCGACAGGGCCGATCATGTCCTGGATCGCTCTCTTGATCGCCCTGGTGTGAGCTCTCGAGTAGACGAGATGCTCGAGCGGGACAGGGACCGGAGTCCCGCTCTTGTCGGTCTTCGTGGGATGCACGATCGAGCCGTCCTCGAGGACCTTGAACTTCAGCTCCCTGGAGGAGAAGCTGCCGACGCCGATCACCTCGCGGCCGCCTCGAGCTCGTGCCTTGACGCCGATCCTCCAGGTGAAGTTCTCGGGATCGAGGTCGTCCTGCTGCCTCGTCTCACGCGCGATCTCCAGGGTGAGCCCGAACGCGATCCCGAATTTCCTCCAGCCGGAGATCTTGAGACGCTCGTCGCCGCGGTCGTCGAGGTAGAGGTCCTCCGCGGTGATCAGCTTTCGCTTGACCTCCTGCAGGATCCTGAAGGCCTCCACGAGCTGATCAGGGCTCGCGACCGGGCGGAGGACCTCGGGCGAGATCTCCTCCTTGACCGCGAGCTCAGTCTTCTCGGGCATGGTCCTCCTCCTTTGCTATCATGTCCACCAGGCTCTGCCTGACGAGGTCGATGCGTATGTCTGCCTTCTCGGCGACGTTCTGGATCCCATCCAGGTAGACCCCGAGATAGATCACGTCGGCGAGCAGCTTGATGAGCTCAGACTTCTCGGCCAGGGTGCTCCTCCTCCTTGCTTCCCTTCCCTTTCTTGTGCTCCTCGAGCTTCGTCTGCGGCGTCGGCAGCTTCGCCCGGATCCGCTCGGCAGCCTTCTCTCGCGTGACGGATCGCCCCTCCTCGAGGATCTTCTCGATGAACTCGTTGAGGGCCTCCTCGAGGTGCCTGTTCGCGAGCCGCATCTCCTCGATGCACGCCTCCGCCCTGAGCGCGAACTGCTCCCTCCAGGTCAGCGGCGTGGCTTCCCCCTCCTGGATGGGAACGGCTTCCGGTCGAGAGCTTTGAGCCCAACGGCCAGCTGGAGTGCGTGATCTCCCAGCCGGTAGGCGCTGTCCCGGTACGCTGTCCCGAGCTCCACCAGGGCGAGGTACTTCAAGCTGACCATCGTCTTGATGTGGGCGGTCCTCGTCTCCTCTCGCAGGATGTCGAGCTCCTGCAGGAGGAGGTTCACTATCTCGGCGCGCGGGAATGGCTTCTCTTTGTGGGCCGCGTACAGAGTCCGCGCGATCTCTCCGTAGGCCTCTAGTGTGTTCCGTGGTATTGGATCACCTCGAGGACGACAATCTCTGTCCGTCTATATCTATGTCTCTCTCTTAGAACCGGTGAATGAGCCGATCCCTCCCGGATTGTCGGCCCGATCTCTGTCTCCGAGAAAGGAACGGTGTCGGCTGGACTGGCAGCTGCTGCTGCTGCTGCTGGCCGTCTGGCAGCAGCACCACCTCTGACTGTGAGGTGGCTGCGACCCCCCGGGGCCCCCGCGAGGCCAGGTCCTCACCTTGCGCCCTTCCCTTTTTCCCTCACAGAGAGAGATACTCTGCCGTCAGCCTCGAGATCCCAAGATCGGGCTAGGTAACTGCCTCTTGTGACCCCTCTCCCGCACAGGAATGACGTTGCTCGCGCTCACCCAGGCGGTTTCTAAAACGTGGTACCTCTCAGGGTCCAGTCGTCGGGTGGAATCTCCGACACCGATCATCGCCAGCCATATTTGCACCCCCGACTGGCGCCTTTTGTAGACCACGAGGCCTCGGGCGCTCACAACAGCGCCTTGAGCCGTGAGAATGATCCTGGGCCTGATCACGACCATGAGCAGGCCTCCAGCGTGAAAGGATATTTATATTCCGGGTGCGTTAGAAGTGTCGTTCTCTCTCTCCACAAGACGGGGAGAACGACCTCGGGGCTCTTAAATCCCACCCTCGTGTCTTGAACGGGTACTGACAAGGGCCCCGGGGTCCACAGCTTTTTCACCGGCTCCGAGATCACGGGAGCTCGACGGAATACCTCTTAGCTGGAGCGACGCCCTGGGCGAGCAGCTTGACTCTGATCGGCCTGTCCTTGGAGGCTGTCCTGATCAGGGGCTCGAGCTGCGCGATCAGCGTCTGGCTCGTGATGTCCCACCACGCTGGGCCCATCGGCTTCGTCGTCGGGTCCACGGACACGCGGAGGGCCTTGATGATCTTGGACGCCGGCGCTCCGACATACCTCGGGTGGATCTCGACCTCGCCGGTGAGGATCCCGGTCGCTCGGAGCTCGAGCTGCTGCCCGTCGCGGAGATCCAGGAGCTCATAGGGTCCAGGCAAAATCGTCATTCAGTGTCACCCCCTCCGCGGAGATCGCGGACCGAAAGACTCCCTCCCCACAGGCTTGAAAAT
>Ga0315296_10002468_pt1 | contig 15756 bp, 13 predicted proteins | sample YL17G14_18_MG_FD_203921 | JGI IMG/M metagenome (GOLD analysis project Ga0315296, IMG submission 203921) | Sediment microbial communities from Yellowstone Lake, YNP, Wyoming, USA - YL17G14_18 | ecosystem: Environmental > Aquatic > Freshwater > Lake > Sediment | place: USA: Wyoming | collected... | reverse complement strand
TACGGCCGCGCCCAGCGCTCGATGAACTGCTCGAGCAGAACCTGGTAATAGTTGTGCCGGACCCTTTTCCAGTCGCCGAGCGGCTCGCGCAGGGCCGGAAGGTTCGCAGTGAGGCTGTAACCCCAGCGCTCCTGGAACAGCGCCGGCAGGCGTTCAGTCCAGGGAAGTCCGCCGGCCGGGCGCAGTTCCGGCTCGTCGGTGAAGACACCGGGAACGCGCTTGCCGAACTCGCCGCCAATTTCGCGCTTGTAGGCATCCAGCGTGATCGAGAGGAATTTCTCGGTCACGCCGGGATAGAGAAGATCCACGTAGTACCTGCCGCCGTACCACGGGCCTGGCCGCGCGCGGAGCAGCGAGGCGACGATGTAGCGAGCCGGCGGCAGCGTCGTTCCTGCCCTTACCTGCGAGCTGACGTCCTCGTAGCCGGCATCCGCAACACGAAACACCGCGAGGGTGTCTTCAGCCCAGCGCGGCGCGGCTTCGTCCTTGAAGCCGAGCCCGCGCCCGCGCGACTCAGGCATCGCCTCGGGCACGAAGCCCCCCGCAAACCCGGATGGATAGGAATTCTCGTCGTAGATCCACAGCTTCATGTCCAGGCGCGCCGCCTCGTCGAGCGCCACCTTCCACAGGCGGAACCACTCGGGCGACAGGTACGGCGTCATGAGCCCCGGGCGCGGGTGCACGAACACCTGCCTGACATGCTGCGCCGCGACGTCGCGCAGGGTGCCGCGCACCATGTCGTCGGTCAGCATGTCGTTCCAGACCCAGAGCGGGGCCGAGCTGTACTCGGTCGGGAGGTGCGCGAATGTCGCCCGGATGCGGGCGGACTCGTCGGAGGTCGGTGTTGCCGGCAGCGCCAGGACGATCACCAGCAGCAGGCCCAGCTTGTTACCGCGCATGACTGGGCTCCTCGAGGTGTTGGTGACGCGCATTCTACCTCGGGGCGCAGGAATCGGCCGCGATTCGGCCGGCGGAACCAAAATTGGTCAACTTCCGATACGGACCGTTGACATCGTTTTGCCGCGGCGCGTAGCATGCGTCCACTGGCCCGGACGGCGAAGACGAGGCGCGTCGTGGCGCGACGCCCTTCGACCCGTGGCCCCGGGAGGCTTTATGTCTCGCAACGACTCGATCAACCGCAGGCAGTTCCTCGAGAGGTCCACCCTCCTCGGCGTTGCGGCCGTCGCCGTGGGCGGCGCCCGCCAGGCGAGCGCCCAGATCAACAACTCGGCTGCGATCTCGGTGAAACCGGTGCGGCTCGGTTTCGTCGGCGCCGGAATCCGGGGCACCCTGCTGATGGAGGCGGCTGCCGGCATCACCGGGGTCGAGATCAAGGCCGCCGCCGACTGCTACAAGGGACACCTCGAGCGCGTCCAGGAGCTTTTCTCGCCGGCCCCGTCGGTCACCGGCGACTATCAGGAAATCCTCTCGCGTGCCGACATCGACGCGGTGGTCATCGCGACCCCCGACCACTGGCACCTGAAGATGACCCAGGAAGTCCTCGCCGCCGGGAAGCACGTCTACATCGAGAAGCCGATGACCCACTCGTGGGAGGAGGGCGAGGCGTTCATCGCGGCCGCCGGGAAGAGCGGCAAGGTGGTCCAGGTGGGCAGCCAGTACATGAGCATGGGCTGCGCGCAGAAGGCGGTCGAGTTCATCAAGAGCGGGCGGCTCGGGCAGATCACGCTCGTCGAGGGCATGTTCCACCGCAACTCCGCGACGGGCGCCTGGTACTACCCGATCCCGCCGGATGCGTCGCCGGCCACGGTGGACTGGGAGCGCTTCCTCGGCTCAGCCCCCGCGCGCGACTTCGACCTCCGCCGCTTCTTTCAGTGGCGGCTCTTCTGGGACTACTCAGGTGGCCTGCCCACGGACCTCTTCGTGCACCTGGTCACAGCCACCCATCAGCTCATGGGCGTGCAGGAGCCCGAGAGCGTCTTCAGTTTCGCCGATATCTATCACTGGAAGAACTACCGCGAGGTGCCGGACCAGATGACCTCGATGGTGAAATACGCGGAGGGCTTCGTGCTCCGCCTCTCGAGCACCGCGAGCAACGGCCACCCGGGGCCGCTCCTCACGATCTACGGGAGCGACGGCACGCTCGAGTACAACGGCGGGTCGTTCAAGTACTTCTACGAGCCGCGCGCGGAGAACTTCGACTACTCGACCTACTCCTGGCCCAAGGCCACGACCGCGCGGTTCAGGGAACTGATGAACCTGAACGACAGGCTAAGCCCGCTGGACGGGCCTCCGGCGGCGGCGCCGATCGAGTACACGTCGCCGAACGACGAGGACCCGACCCGTGCCCACATGCGGAACTGGGTCGAGGCCATCCGTACCAGCGGCAGGCCGATCGAGGACGTGCGGTTCGGGCACCACGCCGCCCTCGTCGGCCACATGTGCAACCTGTCCTACAAGGCCGGCAAGCCGGTCCGGTGGAACAAGGCGACGCGCAAGGTCGAGCTCTGAACGGCCACGGTTCGGAGCGGTATCAGCGAGTGGGTCCCCTCAAGTGAGCTCCGGGTTTAGATCAGCGGCGTCGTGCCGGGAATCGCCACTGGGTCGACCGGATTGGGCCCGAACTCGTACTTGGCCGGCGACAGATCGAGCTGGGAGGAGTTCATGGCCCACTCCCAGGAGATCGCGCGGCCGGTGTAGGCGCTCATCCGGCCGATGATCGCGCACATCGTGCTCTCGGCAATCTGCCGCCCTTCGTTGAGCGGCTTGCCGCTGCGGATGGACGCGATCAGATCGACGTGCTCCAGCACGTAGGGATTCCTCTCCTTCGCCGTGAACTTCCAGGGCTTCTCTCCGCGGATCTCGCCCGAACTCAGGGCGACGCCCTTCGTGCCCACGATCCGTTCCTCCACCCGCTCGGCGCATCCCTTGGTCTGACGGCACAGGCTCGTCACGCGGACGCCGTTGGCGTATTCGAACTCCACGGCGAAATGGTCGAAGACATTGCCGTACTCAGGAGCCACGCGGACCTGTCGTCCGCCCATGCCCATGACGTTCTTCGGCATGGACCCGATCGCCCAGTTCACGACGTCGATGTTGTGGACGTGCTGCTCGACGATGTGATCGCCTGACAGCCAGGTGAAGTAGAGCCAGTTGCGGCACTGCCATTCCATGTCGGTCATGTTGGGGTCGCGCTTTCTGACCCACAGGTCTCCCATGTTCCAGTAGCACTGGGCCGCCACGATCTCGCCGATCTGGCCGTCGTGGACGCGCTTCATGAGTTCCAGGTAGAGCGTCTGGTGGCGCCGCTGCGTGCCGGCGACAATCGCGAGGCCTTTCTGCGCGGCCAGGTCGGAGGACGCGATCACCGAGCGGACACCGACGGGATCGACGGCGACAGGTTTCTCCATGAACACTTGCTTGCCGGCGTCGATGGCCGCTTTGAGGTGTATCGGGCGGAACCCGGGGGGCGTGGCAGTGACAATGAGATTGACATCGGGGCAGGAACAGACGCCGAGATAGTTGTCGAAGCCGGTGAAACACCGATTCGCCGGAATCTTGACCCGATCCGGGAACTTGCTCATGAGGGTCTTGAGGGCGCTCGCCACCCGGTCAGGCACGAGGTCGCCCAGCGCGACCACCTCGACGCCGGGATCGGCATTGAGGCAGTCGATCGTTGCGCCCGTCCCGCGCCCGCCGCAGCCAATGACGCCGACCTTGATGGCGTCGCTGCCGCGGGCAAATACCCCCAGGCTTCCCGGAATGACCGCCGCGACCGACGCAGCAGCCGCCGTCTTGCAGAAATCGCGCCGGTTGAACGATGAAATCCGCTCGTCAGCCATCGTCTTTCTCCTTCTACCCTTCGGCTCAGTCGTGTTGCCCCTTCCCGCCCCCGAACGCCACCATGCTTAGGCCGCTCGGCCGCAGGTCGGCAGTGGCAACACAAGTGAGCTCAGGGCTCAAAATTGGTCGCAGGCGCGGTACGCGTCGATGACCGCCTGCTCACCTTCCTTGCCGGGTTTGCTCTGGCCATGCTCCATGCACAACACGCCCTCGTACCCTCTGGCATGGATCCACTTGAAGATGTTCCGGTAGTTGATCTCTCCGGTGGTCGGCTCGTTCCTGCCCGGGTTGTCGCCGATGTGGAACGCCGCGATCTCGTCCCAGGCCGCCTCGATGTTCGGGATGATGTTGCCTTCAGTGATCTGCTGATGATAGATGTCGTTGAGAATCTTGCACGACGGGCTGTTCACCGCCTTGCAGATCGCGTAGGCCTGGGGGATCTTCGTCAGGAACAGCCCGGGGTGGTTCTTCGGGTTCAGCGGCTCGAGCACAAGGACGAGGCCCTTCGGCTGGCAGAGGTCCATGCAGGCGCGCAGGTTCTCGATCACGTTGGCCGTCTGGTAGTCCCAGGCCAGGCTTTCGTCATAGCGGCCTGGCACGACCAGCGCGTGCTTGCAGCCCGTACGGGCCATCGTGTCGAGGCCCTGCCTCATTTTCTGCAGCAGCATCTCCCTGGCGTCCTTGTCGCGCAGGACGAAACTCCTCTTGGAGAAGTCTGCGTACAGCACGAAGGGACCGAGCGTCAGGCCCCGCCGGTCCAGCTCCCGGACAATGAGGTCCTGCTGCTCCACCGGCCGGTTCATGATCCCGTTGTCGAACATGGCCGTGAAGCCCTGGTCCGCCACGAACTGGATCTGCGCGGCGATGTCCGCGCCAGCCAAGGTTTTGAACTGGCCCAGGCTTGGAGCGTACTTGAGCTTGAAGCGGGCGGGCTTCTTCGCCGCGGGCGCGGCGTTCTGAGAGGCCGCGATGGACGGGGGCAGCGTCAGCGCGGCGGCTGCGAGGGCACCATGGGTGATGAAGTCCCTGCGTTTCACGAGCGGCACCTCCTTCGAGAGACGATGCACCCGGAGTCGGTTTCCGACCTGTGCCATCCAGGGCGGCCGCGGACCGCCAGGGGAGGCCAGGGTCTGATCATGCCTGATGATGATACTCTGGCCCACCCCTCCGCGACAGCCCTTCTCCTTCACCCTTCTCCTTCACCGGCCTGCGCCTTCGCGCCGGCGGTGCCAGTCCTCGCATCCGCCGTTCCGTTCCAATCCGTCGCAGAAGCGGCGCGTCTGGTCCGCTTTTTGACTCCCGTCACCTCGAGTGAATGGTCGTGGTACCCCCGTTTCCATCCACCGTTGGATTGGCGCCGGCGCCAATCCGCCGCTGATGCTTAGCGAGACAACGTAGGCGCTCGACCAACCCCGTCTTGAGTCTGGTCGCGATTGCGTGAACTGGCGCCTTCCCTGGACGGCTTGAACCTTCGAGCGTATACTCAATGTATATCCGAGGAGGAGGCCGTGCAGACGAAGATTCAAAGATGGGGCAACAGCCTGGGACTGAGGATTCCGCGGTCGTTCGCGGAGGAGGCTGGGGTTGGAGCCGGCTCTGAGGTTGACCTGTCGGTCCAGGACGGCGACCTGGTTGTGAAGCCGGCGAGGCGAAGGACGTACCGGTTGGAGGAACTGCTCCGGAAGGTATCCGCCAAGAACCTCCATGGCGAGGTCGACACCGGCGGCCCGGTCGGTAGGGAGGTCTGGTAGTGGGCGGGGCACACGTTCCCGAGCGGGGCGATGTCGTGTGGCTCGAGTTCAATCCCCAGGCTGGAAGCGAGCAGGCGGGCCATCGTCCGGCGCTGGTCATCTCGCCCAGGTCGTACAACCGGAAGGTGGGGCTCGCGCTCGTGTGCCCGATCACCTCTCGCGTGAAAGGCTATCCGTTCGAAGTTGAACTCCCTCAAGGCATCGAGGCGGAAGGCGCGATCCTGTGCGATCAGATCAAGAGCCTGGACTGGCGGGCCCGGCACGCCACACGCCTTGGATCCGTTCCTGACCCTGTCATGCAAGAAGTAACGGCTCGGATACTTGCGTTGGTTGACCCAGAGGAATGAGGCCGCTCGCTAACAACCGCTTGCAGCGGACGGCGCTCACGCGCCGCCGCTGAACCGGAGCGTTAGGCAACTTTCGAGATTCGACCTACGACGATTTGGACCCGGACGCCAGCGTGCCCAAGCATCGATACCAACGTGTCGATGCTGAAACGGTCGATCTTTCCTCGCACCAGGTCGCTCACCCTCGGCTGGGAAACCCCGAACAGGGTCGCAGCCTGCGCCTGGGTGAGGCCGCGAGCGTCGATTAGCTCGCTGAGCCGAATCATGAGGTCGGTCCGGATCTTGAGGTTCTCTGCTTCCTCGCGCGAGAACCCGAGATCACTGAACACGTTGCCGGTTGAACGTCGCACTTTCGTCGTCATGGGGCCTCCTGGTTCCGGGCGCGGCGACCGACCAAGATCGGCGAGGCGCTTGTGAGCCAGGACGATCTCGGCTTGCGGCGTGTGGCGCGTACGCTTCTCGAACGCATGCAGGACATAAACTGCGTCCTCGTACTTCGCCACGTAGACGATCCGATGTTCCGCTCGGGTATGGACGCGAATCTCGTACACGCCCGCGCCGACCGTGGTCATGGGCTTCCAATCGCTGGGCATCAGGCCCTGCTGCACCCGGCCGAGCTGGTAGCCGTCGGCCCGGCGGGCGTCCTCAGGAAAAGCGCGCACGTCATCGAGCGACGACCCCAGCCAGCGCAGGGGCTTCTCAAGCATGGCGAAGTATACACCTACTTATATGGCGCAACCAAGTTGCCTAACACGCGCTTGCAGCCATCAACACCTCACGCTTCAGGAGCCGGAGGCGGTGGCGGCGGCACTTGAGACGTTTCGGCGGCGACCCACACTGGGGTTCTCCGACTGCCTCCTCGTCGAACTTGCGCGAAAGGCGGGTCATCTGCCGCTTGGCACGTTGGACCGGGATCTCAGCAAGGTGGACGGGGCAGCGAAACTGTAAGTGACAGGAATCCTCGACGGCGGCCCAACAAGCGGCTGCACCCGACGGCCACCTGACTTGTGAGCGGCCGCGGGTGAGCACGGGCGTCAGGCCGTTGAAGTGGCTCGGTCGACTTGGCTGGGCGCTCGCGAGAGCAGGCAAACCGGTTGTGCGCGTCGCTCCCGTGGAGTAGGCCATGGACTATCACGTGCCGGACACAGCTCATCATCTGGACGGCGGTCTTCGGAGGGACTGTTGCCGCCACGTCATCGGGGACGCGGAAAATGGCGGCATCGACAGAGGGCCCAGTCGCTACTTCTTCCTGGCGGACCTCTCCGCCCGTCCCTGATCGACCATGCCCTTCACTTCCTTCATCAGTGTCGGAACGTGGTAGGGAATGCCCTCCTTGATGGTCCACTCGATGCCTCCGCCATGCACCACCTTGGCTTTCGGGTCCCCAGGCGTGATGGCGCTGTAGTTGTTCACCACCTTGCCGTCGAAGGTCAGGACTTCGGTTCCATACGGATTGAGCAGCCGCAGGTTCTCCACCGGATTGCCGTTCACCACGAGCAGATCGGCGATGAAGCCCTGGCGCACACGGCCGAGCCGGTCCTCCATCCCTATCATCTTTGCTCCGTTCACCGTCGCCATCTTGATGATCTCGAGGGGATGGAACCCGGCTTCTTCCAGCAGTTCCATTTCGTGCACCTGGCCGAAGCCGTAGAGGGAGTAGATGAAGCCCGCATCGTCCCCAACGGTGATGTTGCCGCCTTTGACCCCGAATTCCTTCAGGACATCCATCCACACCTGATAGTTCTTCTTCCAGCGGACCTCCTGCGTGTTGGTCCATCCAAGGAAATATGAACCGTGGTTCCTCATGTCCGGCTGGAAATACTGCTCCATGGTCGGGTGCAGGTACTCCTTGTACCAGGGCAGGTTCTGGGACCGGATGACGTCGCGGCTGGCGATATAGATGGAGAGGGTCGGGCACCAGGACACATTGTTCTTGATCATCAGGTCGAGCACATCCGACAGCTTCTTCCGGTTGAGGTTGGGCTGGATGTAGAGTTCGCCTGCGCGCCCGAAACGATGAATTTCGTTGCTGGCGTTATGCTCGGCGGGGAAGTTCTGGATGCCGTCCAGTGCCGCATCCGCGACGCCGTAGAAGTGCTCGATGGACGTGACGCCCAGTTCCGCCCAGTCTTTCGCGGTCGATTCGTCCACGGCGATGTGCACGGCCGTGCGCAGCTGCTGCTTGTGGGCCTCATCCAGAAAGGCCTCGAGCAGGTCACGGTCCATGCCGGAAGCCTTGAGGCCGTCGACGCCTTCTGCCTTGGCATAGCGCACGCCCTCGCGAACCAGTTGCGGCGTGTGCGAGCCCCGCGACGACCAGATGCGCTCGTACAGGAGGATGCGCGGCGCCACAAGCGTGTGAGCATTGCTCTGCTCGCGCCACTGCTTGGCCTTGTTCCAGTCGGCTCCCACATCACGGATCGTGGTCGCGCCGGCTGCCAGATAGAGGTTCATCTCGTACTGGAACGGCTGCGGGATTCCGCCGCGCTCATCCTGCAGGTGCATGTGCCCATTCACGATTCCCGGCATCACATACTTGCCGGTGGCGTCGATTTCTGCGTCGGGCACCCAGGAGCGCGGCACCGAGCCGACGCGCGCGATGAGCCCATTCTCCACGCAGATACTCGTCGGTCCGAAGGGGGGCTCGGCGTTCCCATAGATCACCATGGCATTCCTGATCAAGAGGCGCTGCACCTTGGCGCCGTGCGCGGGAGCCTTGGCGGCTGAACCCGCCGGTTGCGACTGGGCCGGCTGCGCGTCGTGGCCTATCACCGGCAATGCCGATGCGAGGGATGCCACGCAGAGGACGGCAATTCCATACCGAAAGCGGTCTCCTGCTGTTCTCTTCATGATTCCTCCGTGTGCTGCGGATGATCCCTGAACTCCGGGGCTATGCGGTCCCTGCCGACTGAGTCCTTCCCAGCTGCGCCTAACCTCCTCCCTCCGGCCGCTCGCGGAAGAACACCCACAGCGCCGCCGGCAGGGCCGTGAAGTCGGCGAGCATGGCGAAGGCGAAGGCGGCCGAGGTCAGCGTGCCAAACTGCCGCATCGGCGGCAGATTCGACAGAATCAGTGCCAGGAAGCCGCCCGCGTTGATCAGCGTCGCGAAGACAATCGCATGCCCGGCGATGCGGATCGAGTGCGACATCGCCCGCTCGGTCGATCCTGCGGCGCGGCCTTCCTGGTAATGGTAGAAGAAGTGGATCTGGTCGTTCTCGGTTGCCCCGAGCACGACCGTCGCGATGAGGATGGTGGCAACGTTGAGCTGGATGCCGGTCAGCCGCATCAGCAGGAACATCACCAGGATCGCGAAGAGCGAGGGTACCATGGCGATCAGGCGCGCCGGCCCGCTTCTGAAGACGATCAGGAACGTCACGAAGATGATCGCGAAGGTGATCGCGAAGCTCTGGGTCAGCGTCGGAACCAGCTCGGCTGCAATGTGGTACTGAAGGACGCCGGCACCCACGATGCGGTACGAGCAGCCCGCGAGCGCCGGCAGGGCCGCCACAGTGCGCTCCCACGCGCTGCGCACCGCGCGCTCGAGGCCCTCGTAGCCGCCGCTGTCGCCGGCGCGCGACGTGACCGTGAGATAGGTCGCGCTCATGCTGGACATGTCCACCCACTGGCGGAGCGCCGGCTCCGTCAGCAGCAGCTGCTCGAGGTCGCCCGCGAGCCGCGCCAGCTCGGCGGGATCCAACGGCAGCGCATCACCCTGGCCTGCCGCGTACCGCCTGAGGCGCAGGACGGCCGGCAGGCCCACCACCGATCCCACCGCCTCGTCGCGCCGCAGCGCGCCCGACAGCGTGTCAAGCGCCGTCAGCACCTCCGGGTCGAGGACGGCGCCCGCGGGCGTGGTCACCCACACCGCCACGGATGTGAGGCCCAGGACCTTCGCCGTGAACGCCCGGGCGTCGCGAGCCTCCGGCACGGCGGGATCGACGTAGTCCAGTGCGTCAGTCTGCAGGCGCATGGGCGCGAGCACGCCGGGGATGCCGAGGAGCGCCGCCAGGCCCGCCGCCGCCAGCACCCCCGAGATCGCCAGCAGGGCCCAGCGCCAGCGATAGGACCAGCACGGCAGCACGGCGGCGGCCCGCACCATCCAGCCCGCGGCCACAGCCCGTTCCTGGCGCGTCGGCGCGCGCAGGATGACCTGCAGCGCCGGGTAGAGCGTGAAGCAGATGATCCAGCCGATGCCGAGCCCTGCGGCCGTCCAGACGCCCAGCTGGCGGATCGGGCGGATCTCGGAGACGGCAAGAGCCGCGAAGCCAACGGCCGCGGCGAACACCGAGGCGCTCACCGCCACGAACTTGTTGCTGAGCGCCCGCACGCGGTGTTCGTCGACGCTCGTCCCCGGCGCCTGATCGACGAACCGCGAGTGCAGATAGACGAGGCTGGCCGTGGCAGTGATCATCAGGATCAGCGGCACGAGCGAGGAGACGATGGTGAACCCGAAACCCACGAGGCCGGCAAACGCCACCCCGAGCAGAACCGCCGTGCCAAGCGAGAGCAGAATGGTCACCAGCGCACGCCACGATCGGTAGAGGCCGATCGTCAGCAGGATCACGAAGGCGCCAAAGAGCGGGAAGTAACGGACAGGCGCAGCCCGGGTCTCGCGCTCGAGCCACGCGTCCAGCCATGGGGCGCCCACCCGCCGCACGGTCCTGTAGCCGGCGCGACCCACCGGCGTCGCGGACACTTCCGCAATCGCGCCCTCGATGCCGGCCAGCGCCGCGTCTCGCTCGGCAGGACCAGCCACGTCAAGGGCCACCACGATGCCGAAGAAGTCGTCGCCGATCAGGCCTTGATCCCTGAAGAACGGCGTGCCGGAGACGAAGCGGGCAAGGCCTGCCGCGGCGTCCTGGCGGGACGCGGCGCCGGGGCGCATGCGCTCCCACACCGTGAACACCGAGTAGGCCGTCACCCCGCTCACCCGATCCACGGAAGACTGGAGGGTCCTGACGCCGGCGATGGCTTCGGCCGAGAACACAGTCGGAGTCTCGACCACGAGCAGGCCGAGAGGCGTTTCGGGGAAAAGACGCTGAAACTCCCGCGTCGCCGCCACGTCCGGGTTGGACGCCACCACCATCCGCTCCAGGGCGTTGTCATCGGGGACACGCAGCGCCAGGACCAGTGCCCCGGGAACGAGGAGCGCATAGGCCGCGACAATCCGCCAGCGCAGCCGGGTGACTTGTGTGAAGATGGCGTCGAGGCGCGGGGAATGGTGCGGCGTAGGCACGGTGGATATCATACCTGCTGAGGGAAGCGGACATGCGTGTGGAAATGGCTCGGTCGAGGGCGGTACTGTGCAGCGGACGGCGCGCCCGGTGGCTGTGGAGTGGCGTGTTGACCGCCCTGCTCACCGCCGGACCGCCCGCTTCCGCAGGCGGGGTTGCCGCCAAAGGCCCGGTCACACTGGTCGTCTGTGCCCCCGGCTACCCCGGATCGACCGCAGAAGCCCAGCCGGCCATGGACGCGCTGGCGGCCGCCGTGGCCGCCGCGGCCGGTTGGAAGCCCGGCGATTTGAGCGCAGTCTACTTCGAGAGCGAAAGAGGAGGCCTCGACCGGCTTGCCGGTTCCTCCGCCGCCGTCACGCTGGTCCCGCTGCCGTTCTGGTTGAAACACGGCCGCGCGCTCAAGCTCGAACCCCAGCTCCAGGCGGTCCAGCAGGGTGGCGAAGCGGCTGAGCCCTGGAGTCTCGTCGCGGCCACCGGCATGGTCAAGGATCCGGGCAGCCTGTCTAGGTTCGAGCTTATCAGCCTGGCCGGCTACTCATCGCGCTTCGTGCGCGGCCCGGCTCTGGGATCATGGGGAGAACTGCCGCCGGACGTCACCATCACGTTCTCCAACGCCGTTCTAACAGGGCTGCGGCGAGCCAGCGCCGGCAACAGGGTCGCCTTGCTCCTCGACCGCGAACAGGCAGCGGCGCTGCCGGCACTGCCGTTTGCCGCGACGCTCGAGGTCGTCACTCGTTCGGTTCCGCTCCCCGTCTCGGTGCTGTGCCTCGTGGGCGGGCGGCTTCCGGCAGCCAGGCTCCAGACGTTGGTCAAAGGGTTTATTGCAGTTGGCGAGACACCGGCCGGCGTGGAGGCGTTGGCTGGCGTACGGCTCGCGCGCTTCGTGCTGGCTGACCAGCGCGCGCTCACTCGCGCCCGCGACGCGTACGAGCGGGCCAAGGAGTGACATGCGCGCGTTCCGAGGGCTGCCTCTGCTTGCGGTGATGCCGCTGCTCACGGCCTGTGCGCCGGCCCTGCGCGAGCCGCCTCCCCTGGCGGCTCTTGGAGGCTCGGCTGCCCGTGCGCCTGTCGAGACGCCGGCGGCGGCCGACGTGGACCGCGTGCTTGGCGAGGCCGAGGCCGGCTTCGCACGACGCCCGGATGGGCCAGCTGTCACCAGGGCGCTGGAGCTGTTCCTGGCGGCGGCCCGCGCCGACGACACGCGTGTCGAGGGACTGCTCGGCGCCGCCCGCACGGCGGCGTGGCTCGTGGAGCACGAGCCCAGCGGCGCGCGCCGTGCGGCGCTCGCGACCGAGGCCGTGCAGGCGTGTCAGTGGTGTCTGCGACGGGCGCCGACGAACATCGACTGCAAGTACCGCCTGGCGCTCGCACTGGGCCAGCAGGCGCGCGAGCGGCGGAGCACGAGCGCGGACGCGTTGCCCAGGATCGTGTCGCTGCTCGAAGAGGTCATCGCCGAGGCCCCGCACCTGGACGAGGCGGGCGGGCACCGTGTGCTCGGCCTCGTGCTGCTGCGCGCGCCCGGCTGGCCCACGGGGCCGGGTGATCCCGAGGCTGGCCTCGAGCATGCCCGAGCGGCCGACGCGCTCGTTCCGGACAACCCTGGAAACCTGCTCGTGCTGGGTGAGGCGCTGGCTGCCACCGGCAGCGCCAGGCAGGCGCGCGTGGCCTACCAACGGGCCGAGCGGCTCGCCCGGGCCAGGGCGGCCGGTGGCGATCCGGACGCAGGCGAGCAGGCCGACGCGGCCGCCCGTGCGCTCAAGGCTCTTCGCTGAAGACCCCTTCTGGAGCGCGCGCATCTGGACAGCCCGGGGCAGGAGTTGTAGAGTAGGCTCGGTTTTCCCCGGGGAGTCGTTCCACGCGAACGGGAGGGCGACGTGCTGGGCTTTCTCCACGCCGGCTGCCCGCCGCCTTGGCCGCCGTGCGCGCCGGATCCGAATCCGGCGGGCCGCGCCCGGCGCGCGTTCCAGCTCCCGTCCGCACCTGGCGGATCCCCCAACCAAGACAAGGAGCAACAACGATGACTGAAGGTCGGCATCGGCGCTGTCCGTTGCTCGCCATGGCGCTGGTCGTGACCGTACTCGCCAGCGCTAGCTGCTCGTCGTCAGGGGGCTCGGGCGACGCCGAGAGCGCTCTCATCGGCGTCCAGACGTCCCCGCTGTGGATCACCGTCGAGAACAAGGCAGGGATGGCCCTGACCGACCTCGTCATCGAGATCATCCCGGTCGGCAGTCAGGTGGCCTACACAACCCGCCACTGGCGCCTGGAAAGCGGTGAGAAGCGGGACTTCGCGGCGAGCACCCTCAGGGCCCGTGACAACACACCGTTCAACATCCGCGTCAGCCGCCCCAAGACGGTGAAGGTCAGCGCCAAGGACGTCACTGGCAAGATCGTGCAGGTGGAAGTGCCCTGGCGGTAGCCTGACGTTCCGCCGTCCTTTCCCGATCACGCCGCCTCGTCCTCGTCGGCCGGCACGGCGCTCGTGCCGGTCACACCTCGGTCCTGATGCGCTGCTGAGATGCGTCTCCCTCGGAACCGGACGGGCCGTTCTCACGTATGAGTGATTCAGAGGGCGGTTGGCCCGAGGGGATGGAGGCGCGTATGTCGTTCCTGGCGAAGATACTCGGTTCCAAGAGCCACGAACCCCCCAAGCGGGTCCGCGTGTGCGTGGAATGCGGAATGCCAGTCACCGAGCACAAGGAGTGGTGCTCGATTCTCAGGATCCGACAGGCCATCGACAAGAAGCGGGCCTCCCTCGCCACCAGCCAGAGCTGATTCCGTCAGGCGTCGACGAAAACAAGAAGGCCCGGCGGTCCGTCCCGTGGATCGCCGGGCCTTTCGCACCTGCCGCGCGGTTCTCAGCCCTTTCTACTGCGCAATCTGAAAGACGAAGAACGACTGCGCGGGGCCGATCGGCGTCACCTTCTCGCCCTCCAGCCTGCCCAGCACCGCTTGGTACCGGCCAGCGGCCACGAGCGCTGCCTGCGCGCCGCCCCGGCCCCCTGCGAATGCCTGGGCGCCTGCGGCACCGGCCGGCGCGCCGCCGGCCTGCCCGGCACGCCCACCGCCGGCCGCCCCGGCCTGCGCGCCCGGCGGCACCGGCTGGGCAGCAGGCGGGTCACCCCTGAGGTTCCACACGACGCGGCGCAGCCCGGCAGTCTTCTCCAGATCGACACGCCGAACCTGCCGGCCGGCCTCGTCGGAGATCGTCAACACCAGCTTCGCGTCGGCCGGCAGATCCTGCCGCACGTGGTACGTGAACACGGCGCCGAACGGCGGGTTCGGCGTGGTCCAGTTGCCGGACATCGACGCGATGCCGGCCGTGCCCGCGGGCGCCATCCCCAGCACCCCGTACGAGTACGCGTCCCGCAGCGGAAGCAGCCGCGCGTCCTCGCCGAGCGCCTGCGCGCTCACCTCCCGCAGCGGGCTGTAGTCGTCGAGAACGTAGAAGCCGCGCCCGAACGTCGCCAGCACAAGGTCGTTCTCACGCCGCTGCACGGTCATGTCGCGCACCTGGATGATCGGCATGCCCCCCTTCAGCTGTACCCAATGTCGCCCGCCGTCCACCGTGAAGAACAGGCCGAACTCGGTCCCGGCAAACAACAGGTTGCCATTGACATGATCCTGGATGATCGACCAGACGTCATGACGATCTGGGAGGTCGCCGGTGATGTTCGTCCAGGTGCGCCCGCGATCCGCGCTCTTCACGATGTACGGCTTGTAGTCCCCGCGCTGCCAGTTGTTCAGCGTGACAAACACCGTGTTGCTGTCGCGTGGCGAGGCAAACACGTCGGTCACGTAGGCCCACTGCGGCACGCCGGGGAACTGCTCGACCTTCCGCCAGTTCTTCCCGCCGTCCTCGGTGACCTGCACAAGCCCATCATCAGTACCGACGTAGATGAGCCCTTCGAACAGCGGCGACTCGTCGAGCGAGACGATGTTGCTTAAGGCGGTCGTCGACGTGTTGCGCGCCACGGAGTCGGTCGGCCAGACCTTCCCCATGATCGGGATCTCTTCCCGGTTGAGATTGCGCGACAGATCGCCGCTGATGGCCGTCCACGTATCGCCACGGTCGTCGCTGCGATACAGCCGGTTGCTCGCCCAATAGAGCCGCTTCGCCGAGTGCGGGCTGATGATGTACGGCGCATCCCAGTTCGCCCGGTCCGGACTGCCCGCGGCCGCGGCGCCCTGCCGCCCGCCGCCTGCCTGCGCCCCGGCCTGCCCCCCGGCTGCGCCCGCCTGGGCGCCGCCCATCGCGTCGTCGCCGCCTCCGCCCCGCCCGCCGCGCGACTGGGGCGGTCGAATCGACCGCGACACGCCGGTCCGCAGGTCGAGGCGCGCGACATTGCCGTCCTGCGAGCTCGCGTAGACCCAGTTCGGATCTTCCGGATCGTTGCGCGTCTGGAAGCCGTCGCCCCCGTTGACCACGAACCAGTCGCTCGTGCGGACGCCCCAGCGGTACATCGTCCGCGACGGCCCGCAGAACGACCAGTTGTCCTGCGTGCCGCCGCAGATGCGGTAGAACGGTTTCAAGTTGTCAGCCGACACCCGGTAGAACTGCGAGATGGGCAGGTTCGTGAAGAAGCGCCAGGTGGCTCCCTCGTCGTACGACTCGTAAAGGCCTCC
>Ga0315296_10002467_pt1 | contig 15763 bp, 16 predicted proteins | sample YL17G14_18_MG_FD_203921 | JGI IMG/M metagenome (GOLD analysis project Ga0315296, IMG submission 203921) | Sediment microbial communities from Yellowstone Lake, YNP, Wyoming, USA - YL17G14_18 | ecosystem: Environmental > Aquatic > Freshwater > Lake > Sediment | place: USA: Wyoming | collected... | reverse complement strand
CCGCCACCAAAAAACCCAAGGAGGTGAAAGGAAATGGGGAAAATAAACTTACGACTACTTGACCCCAGAGATTACGAGGACAAGATCCTCGCGCCAGAAGAGATTCTTTCTTGGTTTGACGCCGAAGATGCTTACTGGGCATATGAAGGAGAACCATCTCCTACAAAAGCCCATGCTGAGCTGACCTCGGGACTGTGCAGCGATGGTTTCTTTGATTGTCTGCTGGTGCTGCGCTATCCCAACATTGCTGAGATTCTCGGCCAGCAACTTTTCCGGCGACTTACGGAAGGCGGATGGCTAAGACCAGAAGAGGTGAAAGTTGACTGGGTGGTTAGCTCTTCTTACGCCGCCATTACCTTTGGCCACGAAGTGGCAAAGGCCTTCGGTGCCATCTTTATGCTAGCCGAAAAAGACCAATCCGACCCCTTTGGAAAGAAGATGTCCTGGCGCCGAATGACAATTCCAGCTGAAGCAAAAGTTCTTCAAGTTGAAGAGCTCATTACCACCAGTGGAACTTTCAAAGAGGTTCGCCGGGCAGTGGAAGAGGGCAATGCCATCAAGCCAGTAAACTTCATTTCTCCGGTGGGGGCCTTGGTTCACCGGCCGCCCAAACTGCCGATTGAGTACGACGGCCGAAAGGTGGTAGCTGTAATCGAGAAGGAAATCCGAGCTTTCGACCCGAAAGAATGTCCGTATTGTGCGTCCGGCTCTCGGAGGTACCGGCCCAAGACTCACTGGAAAGAATTGACCGGGAAAGGATAACTGACTTCAAAAACAATGGCCCAATGGGTTTTTCCCAGCGGGCCACTTTTATTTGATTTTAGGGTTATTCACACTTGATTTTGAATTAAAATTAAGGTAAAATGAATTAATGAAGATGGCAAAAATTAACCTAGAATCACTCAAAAATCAGGCTAAAAAAGACATCGACTTGACCAACGATTTAAAAAAATTGGATGAAATTTTTAAGAAATATCTGGGGAAGCGAGGAGAACTTACCCAGGTTTTGAGATCTCTAGAAAAGTTACCAAAAGCAAAAAGAGTTAAAATTGGCAAAAGCGCAAATGAAATTAAAAATTTTTTGAGAATAAAATTTGACCAAAAAGCTGAAATTCTCAAAGAAAAAATTAAAAAAGAGACCGAAGAAAAAGAGTGGATTGATATTACCGCTCCTGGCGAAAAACCTGCTTTAGGCCATTTACATCCTTTAACTCAAGTTAAAAGAAAAGTTGAAGAGATTTTTCAAGGAATGGGTTTTTCCGTTATAGAAGGGCCAGATATGGAAACTGAATGGTATAATTTCGATGCTTTAAATATCCCAAAAGACCACCCAGCCCGAGATGCTTGGGATACTTTTTATCTCAAGAATGGTCTTTTACTTCGAACCCACACCAGTCCTGTCCAAGTTCGCTATATGGAAAAAAATAATCCGCCCCTAAGAATTATTGTTCCCGGTAATGTTTTTCGACACGAAGCAACCGATGCTTCTCACGAATTCCAACTTTATCAAATTGAAGGATTAATGGTTGCTAGAGAAATCTCAGTAGCAAATTTAAAAGCAATAGTTAGTGAATTTTTCCGGAGATTTTTTGAGAAAAATGTTGAATTTCGATTAAGGCCTGATTTTTTCCCATTTACTGAACCCTCTTTTGATATTGGAATAAGCTGTTTCTTTTGTGAAGGAAAAGGATGTCCGATTTGTAAAGAAAGTGGCTGGTTAGAGGTAGCTGGTGCCGGTATGGTTCACCCAAATGTTTTTAAAAACTCTAAATTAATTCCCAAAGACTGGCAAGGATGGGCCTTTGGTTTTGGTTTAGAAAGATTAGCCATGCTTAAATACAAAATTAACGATATCAGATTATTTCGTTCAGGAGGCCTAAGATTTTTAAAACAATTTTAGTCGAAGAGATAAATCTCTTCTCCACCTGCGTTTTTACTTCATAAAAACTTGGTATATGATTTTCTCGTACAATTGGCTTCAATCATTTTTTCCAAAAAAAATACCTAAACCAGAAAATTTGGCTAAGCTTTTAACATTGCATTTTGCTGAAGTTGAAGAAATAAAAAAAGAGGGGAAAGACTTTATTTTAGATATTGATGTTAGACCTAATCGAGCTCCAGATTGCTTTTCTCATCTTGGAGTAGCAAGAGAAATAGCAGCAATTTTAGGTTATAGGTTACAGATTATAGGTGATAGGTTATTAGAAGATAAAAAATTAAAAGCAAAAGACTTTATTTCAGTAGAGGTCAAAGATAAAAATGCTTGCCTGAGATATACAGCCAGAGTATTAACTAACGTTAAGGTTGGTCCCTCGCCAAAATGGTTGAAAGATAGATTGGGAGTTTGTGGTTTGCGTCCGATTAATAATATAGTGGACATTGCCAACTATGTAATGATAGAAACTGGCCAGCCTTTACATGCTTTCGATGGAGATAGGCTTGAAGGTAAAAAAATCATTGTCAGATTTGCTAAAAAACGGGAGAAAATAGTTACTTTGGATACCCGAGCGAGGCAAAGCCGAGCGAAGGGTGAAGATGAAGCGATAGCTTCATCGCCCGAGGAAAAATATGATTTAAATGAAAATATTTTGGTCATCGCCGATGCCAAAAGACCAGTGGCAATTGCCGGAATAAAAGGAGGATTGATTGCTGGAATTGACAGAAAAACAAAAGTTGTTGTCTTAGAATCGGCTAATTTTAATCCTCAGATTATCCGCCAAGGCTCAAGAAAATTGAGTTTGAAAACTGATGCCGCCTTACGTTTTGAACATGGTATCGATCCAAATCTAACTGAAATAGCAATTAATCGAGCAACCTATTTAATTCAAAAAATCGCCGGAGGTAAAACAACTCAAGGTCTAATTGACTTTTACCCCAAAAAAGTTTTACCAAAAAGAATTAAGTTAAATTTCGATTACATTGAGGGAATATTAGGAATGAAAATACCACAAACTAAAATAAGAAATATCTTAAAAAACTTAGGCTTTGGAATCGTTGAGGTTAAACCTCAACAGCTAACGGTTGAAATTCCTACCCGAAGATTAGACATTTCTTTGCCCGAAGATTTAATTGAAGAAATCGGCAGAATTTTTGGTTATCAAAAAATTCCCTCTGTTTTCCCAGTGGCTTCCTTGGTTCCAGCGAAAAGAAATTTAGAGATTTTCTGGGAAGATAATGTAAAAAACATTTTAAAGGAGGTTGGATTCTCTGAAGTTTATAATTATTCATTTATTAGCGAAAAGGAGGCTAAAATATTTGGTTATGAAAAAGATTTAGTCGATGGGAGAAGAAACTTGTTTCTGCGACCATCTTCACGCACGAGCCCGTTAGGGCGAGTGAGAAAGAATTTTAATTCTTTCGGCTTCGCTAGCGCTCGCGTAATAGAAGTAGAAAATCCGGTGAGTGTTGAACAAAAGTATTTGCGGCCAAGCCTGATTCCAAATTTACTAAAAAATATCCAAAAAAACCAAAGACACTTTGATGAAATTAAAATCTTTGAACTGGGAAAAATCTTTCAGGCTTCCAAGATTGAAAAAAGACAGCTGACCGGGGTAATTACTGGTGAGGCTTTTTATCAATTGAAAGGGGTGATTGATTTACTATTGGGAAAACTCGGAATAAGTAATATTTGGTATGATTCTTATCAACCCACACCAGAAGAATCAAAGATTTCCATTTGGCATCCCAAGAAATGCACCGAAATTAAAATTAATGGAGACGAAATCGGTTTTTTGGGTGAAATTTCTCCGAAGATTTTAGAAGATTCGGAGATTGGGAAAAAGGTAGTTATTTTTGACCTTGATTTTGAGAAATTAAGTAAATTATGTTCAGAAGAACATGAATACCGGCCGATTTCTCGATTCCCGGCAGCGGTGAGAGATTTGGCAGTCTTAGTTCCCCGAATGGTCAAAGTGGAGGAAGTTTTAAATAAAATCGAGGTTGCTGCAGGTGTTTTAGTTCGAGATATTGATCTTTTTGATATTTATGAAGGAGAAGAGATTCCCCGAGGGAAAAAGAATTTAGCTTTTCATCTTGTTTATCAGGCTGAGGACAGAACACTGTCTTCAAAAGAAATCGATGAAATTCAAAATAAAATAATTAAGACCTTAGAAGAAGAACCCGAATGGGAGGTCCGTAAATAATATGCCTAAATGGCCTAAAAAACAAAAAACAAAAAAGGAATCAACTTACGAAGCTAAGGATATTTATGTTTTGGAAGGGTTAGAGCCGGTTAGAAGAAGGCCGGCAATGTATATTGGTTCAACTGGGTCTGACGGTCTCCATCATTTAATCTGGGAGTGTGTAGATAATTCTTTAGACGAAGCAATAGCTGGCTATTGTAAAAATATTGAGCTTTACCTTTTACCTAAAAATAAAGTAAAAACCATTGATGATGGCCGAGGTATTCCAGTTGAAAAACATCCCCAGACAAAAAAATCAGCCTTGGAAACAGTACTGACCACTTTGCATGCTGGAGCAAAATTTGGTGGAAAAGCCTATCAAGTAGCTGGAGGCCTCCATGGAGTTGGAGTTTCGGTTGTTTGTGCCCTTTCTAAGTGGATGAGGACAGAGGTTTGCCGTGGTGGAATTAAATATTTCCAGGAATATTCCCGGGGTAAGCCAACAACTAAGGTTAAAAAAGTCGATCATTGTAAAAAAACTGGCACAATCGTCATTTTTGAACCCGACCCGGAAATTTTCAAGGAAATTAAATTTGATTTAAAAAGAATACTTAATCACCTCCGCCAGCAGGCCTATCTAACCAAAGGAACAAAAATAATTGTTTTTGACGAAAGGGAAGCTGAGAAATTTCAATACTCCTTTTATTTTGAAGGGGGGTTAATATCTTATATTAAATATCTTATTCGCGAACAGACTCCCCGCCACCAAAATATTTTTTACTCCCAGGGCGAAAAAGAAGGAATTTTAGTTGAGGCAGCTCTTCAATATACTGAAGAAATGGAGTGTTATGAGGAGGGTTTTGCCAATAATATTCATACTGAAGAAGGGGGAACGCATTTAACTGGTTTTCGAACCGCCCTAACTCGAACCTTCAATGACTATGCCAGAAAAAACGGATTTTTAAAAGAAACCGATGAAAATTTAAATGGCGATGACGTTAGAGAAGGATTAACTGGAATAATTTCTGTTAAATTAAGAGAACCCCAATTTGAAGGTCAGACCAAAGCAAAACTTGGAAATCCTGAGGCTAAAATTATTGTGGAGCAGGTTGTTGGAGAAACTCTTACCGATTTTCTAGAAAGAAATCCGCAAGATGCCAGGGCTATTATCGAAAATTGTATTTTAACTCAAAAAGCCAGAAAGGCAGCTAAAGCAGCCAGAGAGACAGTTTTAAGAAGAGGGATTTTGGAGGGCTTGGCCTTACCCGGGAAATTAGCTGATTGTGCTTCCAGAAAACCCGAAGAATCAGAGCTTTACATAGTCGAAGGAGAGTCAGCTGGGGGATCTTCCCGACAAGCCAGAGACCGACGTTTTCAGGCTATCTTACCTTTGCGAGGTAAAATCTTAAATGTAGAAAGAGCCCGCCTTGATAAAATCTTAGCCTCAAAAGAAATTAGATCTCTAATCATTGCTTTAGGTACGGCTATTGCCGAAGATTTTAATTTAGATAAACTAAGATACCAACGGATAATAATTATGTGCGATGCCGATTCTGACGGAAATCATATTAGAACCTTGCTTTTAACTCTTTTTTACCGTTATTTCAAACCAATAATTGAAAAAGGATATTTATACATTGCTCAGCCCCCGCTTTACAAAATTAAAACTGGGAAACAAACGGAATATGCCTATACTGAAGGAGATAAAGCAGAAGTTTTAAGTGCGATGAGGAAACAAAAAGTAAGCACTCCTTCTATTCAGCGTTACAAAGGTTTAGGAGAAATGAATAGCGGGGAGTTATGGGAAACAACCATGAATCCAGAAAACCGAGCTCTTTTGAAAGTTGCCATTGAAAGCACCAAAGAAGCGGATCGAATTTTTGATACTCTTATGGGCGAAGAGGTTTTGCCTCGCAAAAGATTCATTCAAACACACGCAAAAAAGGTTAAAAACCTAGACATTTAAACTTTTTTGCGTGTCGAAAGAAGCGTAGCTCCTTGAACACACGCGAAGAAAGTCAAAAATCTGGATATATAAATAGTTTTGGCATGGGTGAGATGAGAGCGGAGCTCTCAGCGAACACACGCAAAAAAGGTAAAAAACTTAGATATTTAAATGAAAATACTTACTAAAATTATCACCTACCTAAAGGAAGTCAGGTTAGAAATGAAAAAGGTTAATTGGCCGACCAGACAGGAGACTTTGAGATACACTTTAATTGTTATTGCGATTTCCTTGGCGGTGGCTATATTTTTGGGCGGAATAGATTTTCTATTTACTGCTTTATTAAATAAATTTATTATGTAAAGTCGAACTTCGTTCGCATGCCAAAACAAAAACTCCCACAACAAAAAAATTGGTACGTTATTCACACTTATTCGGGTTATGAAGATGCTGTTGCCAAAAATCTGAAACAAAGGATTGAATCCCTTGGTATGGAAGATAAAATTTTTAATGTAATTGTTCCGAAAGAAAAAAAGATTAAAATAAAAGATGGTAAAAGAAAAGTGGTTGAAGAGAAAATTTATCCAGGTTACGTACTGGTTGAAATGATTGTTACTGATGATTCCTGGTATGTCGTCAGAAATACTCCCAATGTGACTGGTTTTGTCGGGGCAGGGACTACCCCCGTACCGGTGGCCAAAGAAGAAATTGAGATTTTGAAAAAAAGAATGGGAGTAGAAGAACCCCAATATAAAATTGAAGTTAAAATAGGGGATCTCGTAAAAATTATTGATGGCCCTTTCAAAGATTTTGATGGAAAAGTTTCAGAAATTGATGAAGAGCGGGGAAAGATAAAAGCTTTGGTTAATATCTTTGGGAGGGACACCCCGGTTGAATTAGATTCGCTCCAAATTAAGAAAATATAATTTATCAAAATGAAAGATATTGAAATCACCAGGCTTATTAAAAAAGAAGAAATCCGCCACCAGGAGACTTTGAATTTGATTGCCTCAGAGAACTATCCTTCCAGGGAAGTCCGCCAGGCTCTGAGCTCTATTTTTGTAGTAAAATATTCAGAAGGAAGACCCTATAAAAGATATTATGGTGGCCAGGAATTTATTGATAAACTTGAGACCTTGGTTGAAGAAAGGGTAAGAAAAGTTTTTGGTTTATCTCCGAAAAAATGGGCAGTTAATGTTCAGCCCTATTCTGGCAGTCCGGCAAATTATGCCGTCTTGCGTGGTCTTTTGAAAACTGGCGATAAAATTATGAGTTTGGCCCTTTCCCATGGCGGGCATTTAAGCCAAGGGGCGAAAGTTTCTTTATCCGGCCAAGATTTTAAGGTTGTCAATTATTTTTTGGGAAAAGATGGTTTTTTAGATTATAAAGCCATTGAAAAATTAGCTAAAATTGAGCGGCCAAAACTCTTAATTACCGGTTACAGTGCTTATCCTCGAAAAATTAATTTTAAAAAGTTTAAAGAAATAGCCAATATCGTCGGAGCTTATTTATTTGCTGATATTGCTCATATTGCGGGTTTGGTGGCTACCAGAGTTCATCCCAGTCCTTTTCCCTGGGCAGATGTGGTAACCACTACTACCCATAAAACTTTAAGAGGTCCCCGGGGAGCAATTATTATTTGCAAAAAAACTCTATCTAATAATATTTTTCCTAAGGTTTTTCCCGGATTGCAAGGAGGCCCTCATAATCACACTATTTGTGCCATTGGGGTAGCTCTCAAAGAGGCTTTAACCCCTCAGTTTAAAAAATATGCTCGACAGATTGTAACGAATGCGAAAATCTTAGCCAAAGAACTAAAGAAATATAACTTTAATTTAATCTCTGGAGGTACTGATAATCACTTAATTTTAATTGATTTAACAAATAAAGGAATAACCGGAAGAGAAATTCAAGATTTACTCGAGAAAGCCGGTCTTATTGTTAATAAAAATACCATTCCTAATGATCTCCGTCCTCCTTTTGATCCTTCCGGAGTTAGATTAGGAACTCCGGCTTTAACGACCAGAGGAATGAAAGAGAAAGAAATGAAAAAAATAGCCTCTTGGATTAATGAGGTGATTTTTGACCCAAGATCCTGTCAAAAAATAAGAAAAGAAGTTAAAAAACTTTGTCAAAAATTTCCCATACCATGAAAATCCTTGATGGGAAAAAGTTATCCGAGAAGATTTTAAAAAGACTTAAAAAAGAGATAAAAAAAGAGAAGCTAAAATTAAGATTAGTAGTAATTCAAGTTGGCAGAGATCCTATATCCAAAATTTTCATTAATCAAAAAGAAAAAACCTGCAAGGAAATTGGAATTGATTTTAAACTATATCAATTCCCTAAAAATATTAATCAAGATTTACTTAAAAAAAGGATACAAAAAATTGCCAAACCCCGGCTTAATTCAGGAATTATAATTCAGTTACCCCTTCCTAGAAAATTTGATACGAAAGCTATTTTAAATATTATTCCTCAAGAAAAAGACATTGATGTTTTATCAGAAAAAAATCAAGCTCAATTTTGTTTAGGAAATTTGAAAATTTTGCCTCCTACCCTTTCAGGGATTATCAAACTTTTAAAAGAGTATAAAATAAAGATTAAAGGAAAACACTTTGTGGTGATGGGAGCGGGCAGATTAATTGGTTTACCTCTGGCTTTTTGGCTTTTACGGCAAAAAACTACTGTTTCAGTCTTAGAAAAGTTTACTCCTGACATTTCTTTTTTTACTAAAAAAGCTGATATTTTAATCTCTGGTGTTGGGAAACCAGGATTAATTTCGGGCCCAATGGTTAAAAAGGATGTAGTAGTTATTGATGCCGGCTTGGCTCTAAAAAGAGGAAAATTAAGAGGCGATGTAGATTTTGAAAGTGTTTCAAAAAAGGCAAGTTATATTACCCCGGTTCCAGGTGGGGTGGGCCCAATGACTGTTGCCTGTCTTCTTAAAAATTTAATAAAATTATGCCAAAACTACGACCCACCCGCCACCCTTTAGCCCTCCCAACCCGCCCTAAATATGAAAAAAATTAAAGCTATTATCAAATTACAAATACCAGCCGGTCGGGCCACGCCAGCTCCGCCGGTTGGACCTTCTTTAGCTCAGCATGGCCTAAATATTGCTGAATTTTGTCAGAAATTTAACGAAGCCACAAAATCGCAAGAAGGTTGGACCTGTCCAGTTGAGATTACAGTCTATGAAGACAGGACTTATGATTTTAAATTAAAAACTCCACCGGCTTCCGAGCTTCTAAAGAAAGCAGCCGGCATTGAAAAAGGCTCTGGGGAACCGGATAGAACGAAAGTTGGCAAAATCACTAGACGCCAACTTAGAGAAATTGCCGAGAAGAAGATGGCAGATTTAAATACAACTGACATCGAAAGAGCGATGAAAATAATCGAGGGTACAGCCAAAAACATGGGTATTACAATTGAATAGTGTATAATTAAAGTATGATTCTTTCCGATAAAGATATAAAAAAATATATTAAAGAAGGAAAAATTAAAATAAAACCAAAACCCAATTTTAAAGAACAATTGGGCCCCTGTTCTTTGGATTTGCATTTAGGAAATGTTTTTAAGACCTTCAAACCCTCTGAATACCCCTACTTAGACCCTAAAAGAAAAATTGATTTTGAAAAAATTATGGAAGAAATCAAAATTGAAGATGGGGGACCATTCATTTTACAACCAAAATCTTTCGTTTTAACCACTACTAAAGAGGAGTTTTCCATAAGTAATGATTTAATGGCACGACTTGATGGAAGGTCTTCTCTAGCTCGGCTTGGGGTAATAATTCAAATGACGGCAGCCAGATTTGATCCGGGCTGGCAGGGAAAAGCAGTAATAGAGTTGGGTAATCTGGGGAATATGCCGGTTGTTTTATATGCCGGTCTGACACGAGTTTGTGCTTTAACTTTTGAGACCCTTTCCAGTCCGGCCGAGGTTCCTTATTTAAAAAAGAAAGGTCAAAAATATGGAAGACAAGAATCTCCCCAGGCAAGTAAACTGAACCAAGACTACCACCCACCCTTCACCCTTCGATCCCATCCCACCCGCCCTAAAAAGGAATAAAATGAGCCCCCTTTTAACTCGCAATCTCAAAGTGAAATTTTTAGGAATAACTCCTGTTTTAACTGATGAAACAGGGGTTTTAAATCCCCAGCAAATTGTCGCCCTTTCGAGCTTAGCCACATTTAAGGGTAGGTCGATTAAAAAACTTTTAAAAGATATCGAAAAAAAAGGCGAGAATTTAGACGAAAAAATAAAAGGAATTTTACAAAGATCTTCTCTTAGGGGCCATGCTTCCTTGTCTACCACTCCCAGTCTTTGCCTGGCCTATGAGGGAAGTAAATTTTTAGATTCAGCTTTAACCGGTATTGTTTTTTCTTCATCCCTTGCTTCTTCTGGCAGGCGGACCAAAACTACCGAAGTAGACATTGTTTATCCAGTTAGAATTTTTAAGAATAAAAAAGCAAGAAAAATTTATGAAACTATTTCAAAAAGAATTATTAAATTTTTTAATTTTCTTTCAGCAAATGGCGTTCAAAAAGATGAGGCCAGCAAAATTTTACAATACGGAATTTATGGTACCGGCATTATTTATTTACCAATTGAATCAATTATAGGTCTAAAAAGAGAATATGTAACAGAAAAAGCTTGGATGCCAGAAGAAATCGGAATCTTGCTTAAAAAAATCGAAAAAAAATTAAAAAATTTGGGAATAGATTGGCTTTATACTACCCGAGAAGCTGCTCCCAGAAATGTTTATCCTTATCCAAATATTTTTAAAAGCCCCAAAAAACTAAATTTAGTCAGGGAACTGCGAAAAAAGGAAAAACTTATCGACAATTCAAAACTAATTTCAGTGGATGTTTTAATCCCCCCGGGTTTAAAGAAAAAATTAGCTAATTTTGAAAAAAAGAGAAAAAAAGTTTTTTCTTCCTTAACTAAAATTAAAAAAAATTGGCTATCGCTTCTTTTTCAACTCCAGGAAGTTTTTCGGGACTATAATTTAACTTTAAAAATTAAAGTTTTATCTTCTGTTCCCTGGAGAGTCTGGGGGGAGAAAAAGAGACATCGGACCTGCCCCCAAATTATCGAATCGATTTATTATTGTATAAATAGAGCGGCTGAAAGATTTAGAAAATTTAAAAAACAAATTGAAAAAAATCAAATTAACAAAAAATTACTGAAAGACTACAACCCGCCCACCACATCCGAGGTGCCTTTAAGGAGGGTGGCGGGGGGGTCGGAGTCCCATTCCTCGCTTCACTCGGAATGGGCCCCAATCGAAGAAATATTTTCAATTCCACCTTCAATTAAAGAAAATCCCGAATTTTTAAAAGAATATCTTTTAATAGCCCTAAAATCTTTTGAGGGTTACCGAAATCTGATAAAATTAAAAATTAAACCCAGGGAAGCAATTTTTTTAATTCCCAGAGCAGTAAAAATTGATATTTTGCAAGAATATGATTTGTACAATCTTTTAACTGGTTATTATCCTTTGCGACTTTGCCAAACTGCCGAAGAAGAAATGCGCAGAAATACTCTGAGAGAAGCCTCCCAAATTAAAAAAGCCCTAACCAAAAAAGGTCATAGTTGGCTAAATAAATTTATTGGACCTAAATGCCAGATGATTGGTTTTTGTCCAGAAGAAAAAAGTTGTGGCCAGATTTTAACCTCTGTTAAAAAATATAATGAAAAATTTCATCGAGAAATGAAAGAAGATTTAAAAAAGAGATTTGAAGAAAATTTAAAGAATCTAGGTAGGCGATGAGAACTGCGTTCTCATCTTCACCTTCGCTTCCCGAAGCGTTAGCTGAGGGGGAAGATGAGATTTATCTCATCGCCCTCATAAATGGAAGCTCGGTAGGCGATGAGAACTGCGTTCTCGTCTTCACCTTCGCCCGTTTGTGGCGGGCTCGGTAAATGATTATAGGTGTAAAAAAAATTTTGAAATTAGTTAAGGAAAAAAAGCTGGTTGAGAATCTTTCGGAAAGAGAACGAATCAATCCTGAAGGGGCAGGTTTTGATTTGAGAATAGGCGAATTATACGAACTCCGGGGCAAGGGATTTTTAGGGATAGAGGAAAGAAAAACCCCAAAAATAAAATTAGTTGCTAAATACGACAAAAAACGAGTAAAAAAAGTTATTCTCCAGCCCCAGAAATATTATTTAATGAAAACTATAGAAAAATTAAATCTGCCAGAAAATCTTTTAGCCCTTTTTACTCCTCGTTCAACCCTTTACCGCTCAGGAGTCTATATTTTTGGCGGTCAGACTGCTCCTGGTTACCAGGGAGAATTAACCACCGGAATTTATAATTTTCGAGATGAAAAATTCGAATTAGAAATGGGAGCTAGGGTAATGCACATTATGTTTTTTGAGGTTAAGGGAAAGTCAAGTTTATACCGGGGTCAGTGGCAGGGCGGCCGAATTACCACCAAGAAAAAAGAAAAACAAATATGATTTAAATTTATGAAAAATGTTAATAAAATTATCGATCACACCAATATAAGGCATGATGCCACCATTAAAGATATCAAGCAAACTTGCCAAGAAGCTCGAAATTTTAGCTTTCGGGGGGTTTGCATTAATCCCAAATGGGTGAAATTAGTTAAAAAGGAACTAAGGTCCTTTAGGGAGATTAAAACTATTTGTTTAGTTGATTCGCCAATAGGGGATAGTTCACATAGAAAAAGGATAAAAACATGTCAAAAAGCAAAAAAAGACGGGGCCGATGAATTAGATGTAGTAATTTCAATACCCGACGTTAAACACGAAAAATGGGAAAAAATTTTAAAAGATTTAAAAGAAATTTGTAAAATTTTACCGACAAAAGTAATTATTGGTTCGGGTTATTTAACTGATGAAGAAATAGAAAAAGCATCAAAAATCGTCAAAAAAGCAGGGGCGATTTGTGTAAAAACTGCCACTGAAAAAGACCCTTTAGAGTATCGGGAATTGAAAGAAAAATTTTATCATTTAAAGATTATGAAAAAAGCCGCCCCCGGCCTTTTAATTAAAGCTGCCGGAGGTATTAGGACTTTAAAGGATGCTAAGGAGGCAATTTCGGCCGGTGCCGACATCATTGGCACTAGCTCCGGCGTGGAAATCATCAACGCGGCCGGGTCGCGTTGATAAATTTTATGAACTATCAACCAATTATTGGGCTGGAAATTCATATTGAGCTGAAAACTAAAAGCAAGATGTTTTGCTCTTGTTTGAATGACCCAAATGAGCGTCATCCTAACTTGCTAATTTGTCCAACCTGTGTTGGCCACCCCGGAACCTTGCCGGTCATCAACAAAGAAGCAGTAAGAAAAACACTCAAAACAGGTCTTGCTCTAAATTGCCAAATTCCTGAATATTCTAAATTTGATAGGAAAAATTATTTTTATCCCGATTTACCAAAAGGATATCAGATAAGCCAATATGATATGCCTCTTTGCAAAGAAGGTTATTTGGAAATCGATAGTAAAAAAATCAGAATCAGACGTGTTCATTTAGAAGAAGATACTGGAAGGTTAGTTCATGAGAAAGATTGTTCTTTGGTTGATTTTAATCGAGCTGGCATTCCCCTAATGGAGCTAGTGACAGAACCAGACATTAGTTCCGCTAAAGAGGCCAGAAGATTTGCCGAGGAGTTGCAATTAATTTTAAGATATCTCAGCGTTTCCGATGCTGATATGGAGAAAGGACAGCTCAGGGTGGAAACAAACATAAGTTTGCTTCCGGTGAAATCGAAAACATTAGGAACAAAAGTGGAAATTAAAAATCTTAATTCGTTTCGGGCCGTTGAAAAAGCTCTTGATTACGAAATAGAAAGGCAAACGAAAATTTTAAAATTAGGAAAAACAGTTATTCAAGAAACGCGGGGATGGAATAATGTAAAAATGGTGACAGTCTCCCAAAGAGAAAAAGAGGAAGCCCACGATTATAGATATTTTCCTGAACCAGATTTACCAATCCTTCATTTAGGGGTAGCAGACTTTATTAATGAAATTAAAGCTGAAATTCCCGAATTACCTCAACAAAGGAGGGAAAGATTTAAAAAAGAATATCACCTATTAGATAAAGAGGTCGCTGAGGCTTTGCCTCATCTGCCCGAGCGGAGCGAAGGGCGTGAGATGAACGAAGTTCAGCGAACCCCGCCTCGTTCCACTTCGTGGAACTCGGCAATTGAGGTTTTTGTTCAAAATAAGGATTTAGGGGAATATTTTGAAAAAGTAGTTAGCGAATTTGAACCAGGACTTTCACCAGAAAAACTTTTAAAATTAATAAAATTAGCTACAAATTATTTAATCACCGATTTACAAGGAATATTAAAAAGAGCTTCTGTTTTGGGTGAAGATTTTCTAATTACGCCTGAAAATTTTTCTCAATTTATTGCTTTGATTTATGAGGGAAAAATTTCCAGTAAAATAGCTAAAATAGTCTTGGAAGAAATGTTTAAGACCGGAGCTGACCCTTCTCATATTATTGAAGAAAAGGGATTAATCCAAATAACCGACGAAGCTGAAATTAAAAAGATAGTTAAAGAAGTTATTTCAAAAAACCAAAAAGCAGTCGAGGATTTTAAAAAAGGAAAAGCAACAGCCATCCAATTTTTGGTTGGTCAGGTAATGGCAAAAACTAAAGGAAAAGCTAACCCCCAAGCAGTTAATAAAATTTTAAATAAAACCTTGACAAAAGTTAAATAAAATAGTATTATTTAAATATCAATTCAAGAGTAGATGGAGGGCCGGATGATAAAAATAAGGGATAAAGTGAGAATAGCAACAGATGGAAGCGAAAGGAAAGGGATGATTGGCGAAGTCGTCGATGTAAAGAGAACGGGGAGAATATCCCAGTTCCGAATTCAATTTCCTGACTTCTCGATTTGGGCTTTTTCTGAGCAAGAAGTCGAGAAGATTGGAAAAAGAGTTCAGAAGAAAGGAGAGTAGCATGTTCCGTGGCAGGCTAAGAGCACACACGATCGAATCCAAAGGCAGAATATGTTTGCCCCCAGAAATTGTGAGGGAGTTAGGAGAAACCCCAATCTTCGTAGCATTTTTCGAAAAAGGAAAGGGGTATCTTGGGATATATCCAGAGGGGGCAAGCGAACTCCCTTCTACTCAAATATGGAGGGGCAGGATAGGGAAAGGGAATCGGATTTTGATTCCCAAGGAACTCCGCAATTCTTTTAGGGGAAGAGAAATTCTGGTGCTTGGAGCCGGAGACCATCTCGAAATCCGGAGACCGACGAAAGGATTTCCTCCTCAAATGACAGAAGCCGAGATGAAAGAGTTATCGCGTCTCGGCATCTGGCAATGAAGGGAGAAGGAAGTTGCTTTAACTCTCACCTAGGCAATCCTTCTCCCTCTTTTTTCTTAAAAATTCCTTGACTAATTTTTCTGTTTCTTTGTAATTTTTCACCCAAAAAATTCTTTTGTCAGATTTCCACCAGGTCATCTGTCTTTTCGCATAATGTTCGCTTTCTTTTTGGATTTTTTCTATCATTTCTTTGAAATTTAATTTTCCTTGAAGATATTGGGCAATATATCTATATTCTAAGCCGAATTCCTCCAATCTTTTCCAGGAAAGACTAGATTTTTTTAGTTTTTTTACTTCAGCAACCAGGCCTCTTTTTAGCCTTTTTAAAAGCCTCTCTCTAATTAATTTTTTGAGTTCATCGGGCGGTTTTTTAATACCAATC
>Ga0315296_10002466_pt1 | contig 15770 bp, 13 predicted proteins | sample YL17G14_18_MG_FD_203921 | JGI IMG/M metagenome (GOLD analysis project Ga0315296, IMG submission 203921) | Sediment microbial communities from Yellowstone Lake, YNP, Wyoming, USA - YL17G14_18 | ecosystem: Environmental > Aquatic > Freshwater > Lake > Sediment | place: USA: Wyoming | collected... | reverse complement strand
AGGCTGCCCTTGAATCACTTCCTTGATGCTGGCGTTTGGGCGAACATGGGGCAAGTCGCGGAGCATCACATCCTTGGCGCTGAACCCCTTGAGGTCCTCGCGCACCATAGTCTGCCGGTAGCTTGCCCTGGTGGCGCTGTTGAGGAAGAAGCCGATGAATATGAACCATAGACCGTTAAGCCAGCCCCCTACTAGGAAGAACATGAAAAAAATACCGCCGAGAATGAATATATAAGAGACGGCATAGCCAGAAAGGGTGGCGATGTGGGTAGCTCGCCTATAGTTGGCACTGATCATCCAGATGATGGAGCGCAGCACCCTGCCCCCGTCCAGGGGGAAGCCCGGTATCATATTGAATGCCGCAAGCATGCCGTTAATTATCGCCAGATACGCGGCTAAAGCGGACAGGTGGACGCTGAAGTCCCGGCTCAGCCACCATAAACCACCAAATAGGCCGCAGAGCGCCACGCTACACAGAGGCCCAGCGGCAGCCATTCTTAGCTCGGTGGTGGGGCGCGTAGCCTCTCGAGCTATGTGAGCCACGCCGCCGAAAATGAACAGGGTTATGCTCTTTACCGGGATGCCGCTCCTGATGCTAACAGCGCTATGTGCCAGTTCATGGGCTAACACTGAGGCAAAGAAGAGGACGCTGGTGATGATGCCCAAAATCCAGCAGGCTGCCGGAGACCAGGAGTAATCGTGTTGCTCAGCGAAATGAGGGAAGTAAGAAGAGGAGAGGATCACCGTTACAAAAATGAAGATGATAAACCAGCTATAATCTAGCTGGAAAGGGATGCCCATGATCTTGCCTAATTGAAGCCCGCGACGCATTTTTCAACCTTGATTGCGCTCTTTATCTGTCCTCACATTACAATAATGAATGGCTGGTGTCAATGAAGCCGATTTTAGACACAGTGGTTTTGATAGCGGAAACAGGTTTGTTCACCACAGCGGATTAGGTTGAAATAGAGTAGCCGATGAGCTTATAGGCCAGTTTGGCGGCGAGGAAGGCGCAGGAGACCGGCCCCTCCTTGGGGCAAAGCTCCACCAGGTCGAAGCCAACGACTTTTTTCTGCTCTGCTACCTGGCGCAATAAACTCAATATTTCATACCAGCCCATGCCCCCTGGCTCAGGGGTGCTCACCGCCGACATAATAGCGGGGTCGAGAACATCGAGGTCGATGGTGATGTATACCTCATCAGAGAGGGAGGAGATGATCTCCTGGGTGGAGGTTTGATCTAAGGGGGCGAAAAAGGGTCGCATCTTATTTTGGTCCAGGAACTGGCGCTCCTCCAGGCTCAGGTCGCGGATGCCCACTTGAACAATGGGGCAGCACTCCAGCACCCGACGCATGACACAGGCATGGCTATATTTTGTGCCCTGATATTCATGGCGCAGATCGGCGTGGGCATCCAGTTGCAACACGCTGAGGCGGGGGAATTTCTCGGCCAGGGCTTTGACTATCCCCGGGGTTAGGGAATGCTCCCCGCCCAGCATCACTATAAATTTCCCTTTTCGAACTAAATCGCTTGCTACCCTGTAAACCCGGTTCACTGTCTCTTCCGGTCCGCTCATCGAGGGTTGAAGCTCGGGGAGGGTATGAATGCCGCAGAGATAGATCTCCCGTTCCAGCTCTGGGTCATAGAGTTCCAGGTGTTCCGAGGCGTCGATGATGGCCAAGGGCCCATCCTTTGAGCCGCTGCGCCAGTCGGAGGTGCTGTCATAAGGGACAGGTAGGATTACTACCCGCGATGTTTCAAAGTCGGCATACTGCTGGGGGATGGCGGCGAAGATTCGCGGGGGGTAGAAGAGTTCCCTATTCATCCCTTCCCTCAGAGAATGGTGAGTTCCCTTCCCAGGCGGAAGTTAGGCCTTTTTCTCTTCTTGATCGCCTCAGCGCTCCTATGGCTGAGGGCGCTTACCATGAGCGGAAAAGCGATGGTGGCATCACAGTTTATGGTAACTGTCTTGGCGTTGGGGGACACCTTGCGCCAGGAGCGGGCTTCCTCAAAGGTGCAGCCGCTCAGCCCTCCCCATTGGGGGGAGTCGGTAGTGATCTGGATGGCGTAGTCATGCCCTTTGAGCTCCCTATCGAAGATGTAGCCGCAAAGCTCTATCTGCTGGATGAAATTCTTCGGCGTTCCGCCACCGATGAAGATCGCCCCGCTGGATCTGGCAGCGGAGGCAATTTTGACCATCTCGATGATGTCGGTGACGATATCAAATAGGAGCTTGTTCCCCCCCTTAACCCGTGCTGCAGCCAGGGCGGTGCCAAAAACGCTATCCCCTGGGGCGGGGCAGTAGATGGGGAGGTTGGCCTTGGCGGCAGCGGTCAGAATACCATCTTTCTTCCCCTGGCTTAACAGTTCCTTGCCCAAGGAGAAGAAGTACTCCCTGGTGGTATAGGCTCGATCTTGCTCTAGCCTGTTGGAGAAATTGATGGCAAATTCCTCAGTGTTATCGAATTCCTCCTCTGAGGTAAACACATCGTAGATGCGAAAGATTTTCGAGCTGGCCAGTTCCCGGTCATCGGCGCTGGCGCTGCCTTTCCAGTGGAGTCTTCCCAGGCTCTCATGAAGGTCGTGAAATAAATTAGCACCGGTGGATACGAGGCAATCGATGAGGCGGTTTTCGATGAGATAGACCATAACCTGGCGCATCCCTGCTGGGACCATCGCCCCGGCTAGGCCGAAGAAGATGGTGACCTCCTCTTCTAGCATCTGCGACCATATCTCCACTCCTCGGGCCAGGTTTCTCGCCTGAAACGAGGTTCCTCCCATCTTGGTCACCAGCTCGGAGACAGAGCATTCTTTGGATATCAAAAAAGGATCTACCCGAGTATGAAAATGCTGTTCCATATTTTTCTTTTCCCCCGAAGACGCTAAAGGCGCTCCAGTTCTAGCGTCTCTATCCGGGAATATTCCAGACTCCGGTTGAGGAGATAGCTCCTGAGTTTGGTTAATTCCAATCTAGCTTGAAGGTCTTTGATCACCTGCTCGGAGTCAAAGTCCTTGCACGAGAATACATCGATATTGACATAACCTCTTTCGGGGAAGGTATGGATGCTGATGTGGCTCTCAGCGATAAGGACGAAGCCCGATATCCCCCAATCCTCTGGTTTTGAGCCTATGTACCTGAAGACATAGGGTGGCGTTACCTTAGTCATTCCGATCTGGCCCGGGTAATCATCTAGGAGCTGGTAAATAAGCTCCTCGCTCTCGAGCAACTCTCGATTGCTGCCAAAACCATCGATAATGAGGTGCATCTCAACCCCCTTTCTCTCAAAATTGACACAAATAAAACCAACCCCCAGGCAAACCTGCAATAAAAGCTTGCCCGGAGACTGGAACTTATTCTATTTTCAAACCTTAACTTTTACCTACGCAGCTTACCGCTCAGCCCCTATTCTCTCAAGGAGCTTTCCCTCATACCACCGCTCCAAGTCTTCTCTTCGGATGCGATAGGATTTCCCGATCTTCGCCGCTGGGAGCTTCCTCTCGCGGCACCACCTCTGTATGGTGGATTTGCTTACCTTTAGAATTCTGGTCATCTCCTCCACAGACAATAATTCATCTTCATCCACAAAGAACCAGTCCCCCTTTAGCGCCAGTGGCGCGCCTAATTTTTACGCATAATAGCACAGTTTGGCGCACAATGCAATACTTTAGTTTGCGTTTTTCCGAACGTTGCGCTGTGGAAAACAATTGCTGTGGTCTGAGGCTGAAAGCGAGCTTTAGTCTATGGGGAAAGGAGGGCTTTCCTCAGCTCGAAGAGGGCATGGGTGGCAGCGCGGCGCTTGACCTCGGGGCGCAGCGGGGGATAGATGCCACGGATCACCCTTTCATTTTTGCCGTCATCTATGGCAATGTAGGCAATGCCAGTGGGCTTCCCTTCCAACTCTTCCAGGCCAGCGCCCCCGGCAACCCCCACCCCGATGTCAGCTCCCAGCCTAATTCGTGCTGCCTTGGCCATCGCCCCTGCCACGTCAGGGCTGATGGCACCATGCCGAGCAATGAGTGCGGGGTCAACGCCGCACGGGATCTTGGCTTCATCGCTATAAGCAACCAGCCCCCCCTTGAAGTAGATGGAGCTGTTGGGGACATCGGTTATCGTACTTGCCAGCAGCCCCCCGGTGCCGGATTCCATAGTAGCCAGTGTAAGCCCCTTTTCGCTGAGAAGCGCGCCTACCACCTCTTCCAGCGTTTCCTCATCGCAGCCCCAGATGCTTTCCCCGAGGAGGGAGCGGACGTTTTCTTCTCTTTGCGCGATCATCTCCTCTGCCTTTTCCCTATGCTCTGCCTTGGCGGTGATGCGAAGGTGGATGCCATCCGGCTTGGCGTAGATGGCGAGGCTGGGATTTGGGGAGGCGAGGAGGGGGGCCACCATCTCATCCACTGCCGCTTCTGAATAGCCAAAAGTTTTGAGCGTCCGCGACAGGATGATCTCATGTCCCTGCCTCTGCCGCAGCCTGGGGAAGACCTCCTTCTGCCACATGCGCTGCATCTCACTCGGGGGGCCGGGCATGGCTATCAACAGCTTCTCCCGGCGCTCCACCCACCAGCCGGGGGCGGTGCCTCTGGGGTTTGGGATTGCCTTGGCTGAGGGGGTGAGCGTTGCCTGTTTGATATTACTCTCTGGCATCGGGACGCCGCGGCTGGAGAAGAACTCCCTAAGCTGTCGCTCAAGTTCAGGTTCAACCCTCAGCTCCTCGCCCAGTATGGCGGCGATGGCCTCTCGGGTGAGGTCGTCCTCAGTGGGTCCCAGGCCGCCGGTGGTCAGGATCAGATCGGAGCGCCCCCAGGCTCTCTCCAGGCATTCTTTTATCCGCCCCAGGTTATCGCCCACCTGGGTCACCCAGTAGAGGTCGATCCCTAATGAAGGCAATTGGGAGGCGATATAGGAGGAATTGGTATCGGTTATGTCACCTAGCAGGATCTCGGTACCGATGGAGATGATCTCGGTTTTCATTTCCTTCTAAATTGGCGCCAGCTTTTTCAAAATCTGGGCTGTCGCCTCTGCTGCCCTCTTTCCCGAGAGGAGCATGGAGCCGAAGGTGGGCCCCATGCGAGGCAGCCCATAAACCGTGGCCACAGCCATGCCCGCCACCACCAGCCCGGGATGAACCTCGCCGGTGTGCTCCACCACCGCATCCTCGGATTTCTCAATCCAGAGCCCGCCCTCGCCCTTGGTCTTGATCAAACCTCTCTGCTCCAGCTTCTTTACCACGCTGGCGTCGTGACCAGTGGCATCGATCACCACCTTTGCTTCCAGTGGCACAGGATCCAGGGCGGCAATCTCCCTGGGGAGGTGAATGATGGGGCTCCAGTTAACTACCACCCCTGCCACCCGATTTCCCTCATGCAGTATTACATCTTCGAGCAGGGTGAGGCTGGCGAATTTGACCCCGGCATCGCAGGTGGCGGCGATAAGCTTAGAGCAGGCATGGGGAGCGTCGGCAACATATAGCCCCTCATTTGCCTTCTCATAGGGGACCCCCAGCTCCTCCAGGACCTCTTGAGCCGGGGCTCTCAGGGTGAGCTTGTTCATGAAATAGCCCCCGATCCAGAATCCGCCCCCCAGGTAGTTGTTCCGCTCAACAATGAGGACCTTGAGCCCGCTGTGGGCCAGCTCTCTTCCCGCCATGAGCCCGCTGGGACCTCCGCCCACGATAATTACATCGCTCTCTGCATAGTCTTCAAATTGGCGCAGATAGCTCGATACGATGGCCCTGGTGACATCCTTTTCCGAAATGGGATGGTGGAAGATGGTCATACTGTTCTCCTTCTATCAAGATTAGCATTTCTGCGGCGAGGTGCCGAGGAAACTTGCCACCATTTGCAGGGCACAGTATTCGCCGCACATGCTACAGGCGACCCCTTTGGTGGTATGCTGGCTATGCACCCTTTGCGCTCTGGAGGGATCGAGCGATAGCCTCACTTGCTCCTCCCAGTCCAGGTTCCTGCGCGCCAGAGACATCTTCTTGTCCCATTCCCAGGCTCCCTTCACCCCTTTAACGATGTCTGCAGCGTGGGCGGCAATGCGGGAGGCGATGATCCCTTGCTTCACATCATCGGCGTCAGGAAGGCCCAGGTGCTCCGAAGGGGTTACATAGCACAAGAAATCAGCACCTGCCACTGCGGCAATGGCCCCACCGATAGCGCCACAGATATGATCATAGCCAGCGGCGATGTCGGTTACCAGCGGTCCCAATACGTAGAAGGGAGCCCCTTTACAAAGGCTCTTCTCTAGCTGCACATTGGCGATGATCTGATCCAGGGGCAGGTGCCCCGGGCCCTCCACCATGACCTGCACTCCAGCCGCCCAGGCCCGCTCCACCAGCTCCCCGAGGGTGAGGAGCTCCTCCACCTGCGCCCTGTCGGTGGCATCGGCTAGGCTTCCCGGGCGCAGCCCATCGCCCAGGCTGAGGGTGACATCGAATTTCCGAGCTATCTCCAGCAAGCGGTCGTATTGCTCATATAGTGGATTTTCCTGCTCGTTGTAAATGATCCAGCCGAGAAGGAAAGCACCACCACGGGAGACGATATCGGTCACCCTTCCTTGACGTTTCAGCCTCGCGATGGCCGATTGGGTGACCCCGCAGTGAACCGTCATAAAGTCTACCCCCTCCTCCGCCTGCTCTTCGATCACTGAGAAGAGGTCATCAGCGGTCATCTTTACAATGGCCCCTGTCCTCTCAATAGCCTCGATGCCCGCCTGGTAGATGGGCACGGTTCCCAGGGGGATAGGGCTTTGGCTGAGGATGGCGCGGCGAATGGCACCGATGTCGCCACCGGTGCTCAGGTCCATCACCGTATCTGCCTTATACTCCACAGCAACCCTGAGCTTCTCCAGCTCGGTATTGATGTCGCCGAAGTCGGAGGAGGTGCCGATGTTGGCATTTACCTTGGTTCTCAGCCCTTTGCCTATGCCACAGTAGTGGTCAAGCTTGTGCTTCACGTTAGCGGGAATCACAATGGTTCCCTGCGCCACCCCTTGCCGAATAAGCTCAGGGTCTATCCCTTCCTCCTCGGCAACAAGCTTCATTTCCGGGGATACGATTCCATCTCTGGCCAATTCTAGCTGTGTCACCTCTGCCCCCCTAAAACAAAAGCCCAAGAGCCTAGGTTTTGGGTCGGGCTCTTGGCCTTAAACTCCGCTTCCCTACGCTCGCATTACCGAGATCAGGTTCCAGGGGTTGTCCGCTTTGTCGGACTCTCAGCCTGAGAGCACCCCCGCGGTGCTTAAATAATACTACAATTGCGCCAGAATTGCAATAGCTAGCGCTTCAATTGACTTGACTAGGTTGGTGTGCTATCATCCTCGGAAAGCAAGGTGGGGTCGGTGCTTGAGAAGACATATTATCATATGTATCTTGATTGGCGCTGTTGCCGGGATGGTTGCAGGGCTTACCGGCATAGGCGGCGGGATGCTGCTGGTGCCGTTGCTGGTGGGGGTTTTGCTTCTGGAGCAGCATCAGGCCCATGGCACCTCCCTCGCCGTGATCTTTCCTATCGGTGTTGCTGGCCTTATCGCCTATGTTATCCATGGCAATATCCAGGGCAACATCGACAGCAATATCAACGTTTGGTGGTTGGTCCCGGTGCTGGCTACGGGCAGCCTGGTGGGTGTGGTCTTGGGGGCGAGGCTGATGATGAGGATGCCCGCCCGGCAGCTGCGCTGGATATTCAGCACCCTGATAGTAGCCCTGGGCATTCTCATGGTCCTTGGTATCGGGTTATAGCTGGAGAGAATTTTGGATATAGCTATCGGCATTGTGGTCGGTCTAGTGGCGGGGGTATTTGTTGGGATGCTGGGCATCGGTGGTGGCGCGATACTGATCCCGGGAATGGTTCTGTTGATGGATGTGGAGCAGCACACGGCGCAGGGGGTTTCCTTGGCTGTGATTGCGGCGACGGCTCTGCTGGGCGCGATCACCCATTATCGTCAGGGGAATGTCAGGCTCAGGGTGGCGCTATGGATCGCCCCGGCGGCGATTCTCTTCAGCTTCTTTGGCGGCACGGTGGCGGACTGGATTTCGGGTTCGCTGCTGCGTCAGATCTTAGGTGGCATAATTATTGCCATGGGTATCTATATGGTGGCTGGGGATTTGCCCTGGTGGCGGAAATGGCTGGGTAGGGGCTAGAGATTTGCGTTTGGGAGAGGCAAGTTGTCACAACTGAGCCAGCTTAATGAGGAGATAGCCCGCTGTCAGGATTGCGGTCTGGCGCAGCATCGCAGTCGGGTGGTGCCTGGCGAGGGGGCGGAGAAGGCAGCCATTCTCTTCATTGGCGAGGCCCCGGGCTGGCATGAGGATCAGCAGGGGCGCCCCTTTGTCGGACCTGCCGGTCATTTCCTCGATGAACTTCTGGCCTCCATTGGACTGAGCAGGAAGGATGTCTATATCGCAAACGTAGTGAAATGCAGACCCCCCTCAAACCGGGATCCCCTACCATCGGAGATGAGGGCATGCCGAAAGTGGCTCGACCGCCAGATCGAGCTCATCAAGCCCAAGCTGATCGTTACCCTGGGGCGCTACTCTCTGGCTCAATTCTTTCCCGGCGATGTCATAGGCAAGGTGCGGGGCACGGCACGAAAGAAGCAGGGGGTGATCTACTATGTAATGTATCACCCCGCTGCCGCCCTGCACCAGCAGAGCTTGCGCCGGATTATCGAAGAGGATATGCTGAAGATACCATCCCTGCTGGCTGAGGCAGAGGAGATTAAAGAGGCGGAGCCTGAAGCGCAGCAGCTATCGTTGTTCTAGGAGTCAAGGGGATGGCGAAGGGTCAACGAAGGGCGAGCAGGACAGCAAAGAGTGGTGGCCGAGGGCAACCCAAGAGTAAGCGCTCGGAACCGAGGCGGTTTTTTGGCCTTTTCTTCTCCCGCCCAGTGAGGTTCTTTCTCCTTTTGCTTCTCTTCTTGGCGCTGCTATTCTATCTTGTTACCCCCTTGATCTCACCGTTGATCTCGGACGTTGAAACTGCTCGCGACAGCCTGATCCGGACTTTTGGGCTTGGCCTCTTCCTGCTGGCGATGGCGATTTTGCTTCTGATATGGATGGTGTGGCGGTGGCGAATCCCGCGCTTTTTGAGTAGCTGGAACCGATGGCTGGGTGGCATTGCCTTTTTCTTCGCCGTTTTCGGGCTCCTCGCCTTCTTCAAACCAGGGGGGGAGAGCATTGTCGCCAACCACACTTGGGGCGGAAACCTGGGCAAGGCGGTCATTGGTGACTCTGATGCCCTTGGCGCCCTAAGGCTGGCGGCGATATTTCTCGCTGGCCTATTTCTGGTCGCCCCGCGGAGCACGTGGCGCCGTTTTTCAACCTCTGCCTTGGCTGTAGCAAATCTATATCAACGCTATCCGCTTCATCGTTATCTTTGGCACTCGCTGGTTTGGCTCCGGGGTCGATATCGGCGTTATCCAGTTCACCGAATCCTTACCTCTCGGCTGAGGCGTCCCTCTAAGCCTGTGGCGGAGTCTGTAGCGGACGTTGGCCTGCCAGAGCGTGAAGCCCTGGTAGTAATCCAGCCGAGGGTGATGCCTGAACCTGAAGTGGCTCCTCAACTCCGTGAACCTGAGATAGCGCAACCGCTTCCCCCTGTGGCTGAGGCTAGGAGTGAAAAATGGCAGTTGCCCTCCATCTCCCTATTGGAGCGAGCCCCTGAGGTCGAGGTGGGGCAAGTAGATACCGAGCGGAGGGCGAGACTCATTGAGGAAGCCCTGGCCAGTTATGGCGTTGAGGCTAAGGTGGTTCAGATAAATGTTGGGCCTACGGTTACCCAATTCGGCGTCGAGCCGGGATGGGATCGCAAGTATCGGGAGATCAAAGAGAAGGACAGAGATGGCAATATTAGGGTCAGGCTGGAGGAGGTGTCCAAGACCAGGGTCAAGGTAGAGCGCATCACCTCTTTAGCCAATGACCTCGCCTTAGCCCTCGCTGCCCCTAGCATAAAGATCGAGGCCCCGGTACCGGGGAAGTCGATAGTGGGCATTGAGGTGCCCAATACCAAGGCGGCTTTGGTCAGCCTGCGCAGCGTTATGGAGAGTGCTCCTTTTCAGAAGCTGAAGTCCAAGTCCAAGCTTCCCCTGGCCCTGGGCAAAGGGGTCTCTGGTGAGGCCGTGATTGCTGATCTGACTAGGATGCCCCACCTGCTCATCGCTGGGGCCACGGGGAGTGGGAAGAGCATTTGCCTAAAATCGATGATCGTCACCTTCTTGCTCCAAGCCACCCCTGAGGAGGTGCGCTTGCTCTTGATCGACCTCAAGCGGGTGGAGCTGGTGGACTTCAGCAGCGTGCCCCATTTGATATCTCCGGTGATTGTTGATAGAGAGAAAGCGCTAGCTACGTTGAAGTGGCTTGATCGCGAGATGGACCATCGCTACGACAAACTGGCCTCGGTGGGGGCGCGTGACATCGAAGCCTACAACAAGAACCCCAGGGTAAAGGAGCCCCTCTCCTATCTGGTGCTCATCATCGATGAGCTTGCTGAGCTGATGGCGGCTGCCCTCGATGAGGTAGAACGCAGACTCTGCCGCCTGGCGCAGTTGGCGCGGGCTACTGGCATTCATCTCGTCATTGCCACCCAGCGTCCCTCAGTGGACGTGGTTACCGGCTTGATCAAGGCTAACTTTCCAGCGCGCGTTAGCTTTGCCGTCGCTGCCCAGGTCGACTCGCGCACCATTCTCGACTCTGGTGGTGCTGAGAAGCTTTTGGGTCAGGGCGATATGCTCTTTTTGCCCCCTGATGCCCCTAGGCCCAAACGCCTCCAGGGGAGCTTCGTCTCTGAATCTGAGATCATGCGGGTGGTAAGCTTCTGGATTGGCCAGCGGGGACAGCCGACCTATGTGCTGCAACTGGCTGAAGACCTGGCTAAGGCCTCTGGCTCTGCCGCAGTCTCCGCTGAGGATCCCCTTTTGGAGAATGCAAGGCGTCTTGCCTTGGAACACAGTCGGATTTCGACCTCTTTCTTGCAAAGACGATTGGGCATTGGCTATCCTAGAGCCGCCAGGCTCATGGATCTCTTGGAAGCGCAGGGCATTGTCGCCCCTGGAGAGCCGGGGAAGTCGCGACAGGTGCTTGGAGGCAAAGGGGAGAGGGGAGGCGAGGATAAGTGGTGAGAAGGTTTTTCGAACGTATTATCTGGCGGCGCAAGAAAGAAGAGGTAAGGGAGGAGGTTTTTGCTGAGATTGAGAGTTGTCTTTATTGTGGCGTCGACCTTTCCTCCTCCGAACTATTTTCACGCTATCGCGTGTGTCACAGCTGTGGCTTTCATTACGTTCTCGCAGCAAGAGCTCGGATAGAGCTTCTGGTCGATGAGGATAGCTTTTACGAGGTGAACCGTTCGCTGGCTTCTCTCGACCCGCTTTCCTTCTCCGGGGAAGCATCCTATAAGAAGCGAATTTTCGATGCCCAAAAGAGGACCGGTCTCCCCGAGGCGGTGGTGACCGGGCTTTGCCAAATTGAGGGCAACCCTGCAGTTCTCATAGTGATGGACTTCGGCTTCTTGGGGGGTAGCATGGGCTGCGTCGTTGGTGAGAAGGTTGCCCTCGCCTTTGAGCTTGCCCTCCAGCGAAAGCTGCCCGTGATCGCTGTAGTGAGTAGCAGTGGGGCTCGAGTGCAAGAGGGGGTACTTGCCCTGATGCAGATGGCCAAGACCGTGGCTGCGGCAAAGCGCCTTGATAGCGCCGGGCTTCCCTTCATCTCCCTGCTCACCAACCCTACCACCGGAGAGGTCTATGCCAGCTTCGCCAACTTCGCTGATATTATCATCGCCGAACCTGGAGCCCTTATTGGCCTCGCCCCGCTCAAGGTGGTGGCACAAACCGAGGGCAAGCCCCTGCCGGAGAAGGCCCATAGCGCAGAGTCCCATTTTGAGCATGGGATGATCGACTGCCTGGTGGAGCGCACCAGGCATCGCGCCCTGCTCTCTGTCATCCTTGAATTTTTGGGCTATGAATATCGGTTAGCCCGAAGGAGAAGGATACTACCCCGTGAGGTGCCCCCCGCCCGCCGTGAAGCAGCATGGCAGAGCGTGCAACTCACACGCCACCAGCGGCGCCCCACCTCTCTGGACTATATTGGCCGGATGACCTCCAATTTCGTCGAACTCCACGGGGACCGTTTCTATGGCGATGATGGCGCTGTTATCTGTGGCATCGGGGATATTGGAGGGGAGGCGGTGATGATCCTGGCCCAGGAGAGGGGCTATGGTGGCGAGGACGGGCGGAATTGGGGCCGAGCCTACCCCGAGGGCTTCCGCAAGGCGCAGCGGGCACTTAAACTGGCGGCAAAATACAGGCTGCCGGTGATTACCTTTATCGACACGCCAGGGGCATACCCCGGGCTTGAGGCTGAGGAAAGAGGGGTGGGGAATGCCATCGCCAGTTGCCTGGCTCTGATGTCTGAGCTGCCAGTTCCCATTCTCTCTGTGATCATTGGTGAGGGGGGAAGCGAGGGAGCGCTTGCCCTTGGTGTTGCCAATTCCAACCTTATGCTGGAGAACGCCATCTTCTCTGTGGTCCCTCCGGAGAGGGCTGCCGTGCTGCTCTATCACGATGCGACCAAGGCGGAGGAGATTGCCCCTGCCCTGAGGATCACGGCTCAAGACTGCAAGCAGCTAGGGGTGGTGGATGTGGTGGTACCTGAGCCCAAGGGCGGTGCCCATTCCGACCCTGATGAGGCGGCGCGCCTGCTCAAAAGGTTCATCTTAAACGAGCTGGTGCAAATTCAAAGTCTGCATCCACGCACCCTGGTCAGGGAGCGCTACCAGAAGTTTCGCCACATGGGGCGCTATAGCTCCCGGCTCAGCGTAGCCATCTCCAGGGAGAGGGCTCAAATTCAAGAATATCTCTCCCACAGGCTTGAGGAGCTAAAGGAATTCCTGCCCTCCAGAGCTGTCGAAGTTCCACTGGAGAAGAAGGAGACACCGTCGGAGCCGCCCGAAAGCAAGGAGTGATTTTCCCCTTTTATCGGGTTGAATACCCGGCCTAGGGCGACCACGAGAGCATGCCATCACCAGCCGGATTATTGGAGAGGTTGATCAGGTTGGAGCCGTCGGGGTCCATGACGTAGATTTCAACATTGCCGTCGCGGTCGGAGACGAAGGCGATCCTGCTTCCATCCGGCGACCACGAGGGGGATGCATCACCTGCCGTGTTGTTGGAGAGGTTGGTCTGGTTAGAGCTGTCAGCGTCCATGATGTAAATCTCCTGGTTGCCATCACGGTCAGAGACGAAGGCGATTTTGACCCCGTCCCGTGACCACGAAGGCATGCCATTACCAGCCGTGTTGTTGGAGAGGTTGGTCAGGTTGGAACCGTCGGGGTCCATTATGTAGATTTCAGCATTGCCATCACGGTCAGAGACGAAGGCGATCCTGCTTCCATCCGGCGACCACGATGGTAGCCAATCATCAGCCGTGTTGTTGGAGAGGTTGGTCTGGTTGGAGCCGTCGGGGTCCATGATATAGATTTCAACATTGCCGTCACGATTAGAGACGAAGGCGATCCTGCTTCCATCCGGTGACCACGATGGTAGCCAATCATCAGCCGTGTTGTTGGAGAGGTTGGTCAGGTTGGAGCCGTCGGGGTCCATTATGTAGATTTCAGCATTGCCATCACGGTCAGAGACGAAGGCGATCCTGCTCCCGTCTGGCGACCACGAGGGCATGCTATCATCAGCGGGGTTATTGGAGAGGTTGGTCTGGTTGGAGCCGTCGAGGTTCATGATGTAGATTTCAACATTGTCGTCACGGTCAGAGACGAAGGCGATCCTGTTTCCATTCGGTGCCCATGATGGAGCCCAATCCTGAGCCGTGTTGTTGGAGAGATTGGTCTGGTTGGAGCCGTCGGGGCCCATGATGTAGATTTCAAAGTTTTCGTCGCGGTCAGAGGCAAAGGCGATCTTACTCGGTGTTTCGCCGCCTCCGCAGGCAAAACCGGAGAGTGCCACGATGCACATAAGGATGATTGTGGCAATTCCCTTGATCCTCAAACATCACCTCCTCATTTTGGAAAGATATTTTGGATGGTCATATTGACAGCTTTTGGCCGAGCAGGTAGTGGATACCTTCAACTACTCCATATCCCTTCTCAGCTCGATGATGCGGTCCCTGAGCAGGGCAGCCTTCTCAAACTCAAGGTTTCTCGCTGCCATCTTCATCTGCGATTCCAAGTCCTTGATCAGGCGCAGCATCTCGTCCTTGGGGATGGGGGCAACGGTGTAGGGGGCGCGGGTCTCGGCCACCACCCGCACCCGGTCGGTGATGTCCTTTATTGCCTTCTTTATCCCCTGAGGGGTGATGCCATGAGCCTGGTTATAGGCCATCTGAATATTGCGGCGCCGCACCACTTCATCGATGGCAGCCTGCATTGAGCCGGTGATGGTGTCGGCGTACATGATAACATGCCCATCGACATGGCGGGCGGCGCGCCCCATAGTCTGGATCAATGAGTCGCGCGACCGGAGGTAGCCTTCCTTATCGGCATCGAGGATGGCGACCAGGCTCACCTCGGGGAGGTCAAGCCCCTCTCTCAGCAAATTGATGCCCACCACCACATCGTAGACCCCCAGCCTGAGGTCGCGCAGGATCTCCACCCGCTCCAGGGTTTCGATCTCGGAATGGAGGTAGTGGGTCTTTATCCCCATCTCTTTGAGGTAATCGGCGAGTTCCTCAGCCATCCTCTTGGTCATGGTGGTCACCAGGCAGCGCTCCCCCCGCTCCACACGCACCTTTATCTGCTCCATGAGGTCGTCGATCTGGCTCTTGGTGGGCTTGACCTCGACTGAAGGTTCCAGTAGCCCTGTGGGACGGATTAGTTGCTCCACTATCTGCTCGCTGTGCTCATATTCATAGGGGCCGGGGGTAGCCGAGACATAGATCGCGTGATTTATGTGTTCCTCGAACTCGGCGAAGTTCAGGGGGCGGTTGTCCAGCGCCGAGGGCAGGCGAAACCCATACTCCACCAGGGTCTCCTTGCGCGAGCGGTCGCCGTGATACATCCCCCGCACCTGGGGCAGGGTCATGTGGGACTCATCGATGACGAGAAGTAAGTCTTCAGGGAAGTAGTCGATCAGTGTCCACGGCGGACTCCCCGGAGCTCTCCGTGAAAGGTGGCGGGAGTAGTTTTCCACCCCGGCGCAGAATCCCGCCTCCCTGAGCATCTCGATATCATAGTTGGTTCTGGCCTCAAGCCTGGCCGCCTCAAGCAGCTTCCCCTGAGCCCTAAGTTCCTTTAGCCTCTCCTCAAGCTCCTTCTCGATATCGGCGATGGCGGCCATCAGCTTATCGTGGGAGGTTACGAAGTGCTTTGCCGGGTAGATGTCTATTGATTCCCTTTCTGCCAGAAGCTCGCCAGTCAGGGGGTCAACCTCCACGATGCGCTCGATCTCATCGCCAAAGAATTCCACCCTCACCGCCACCTCCTCGTAGGCGGGCTGTATCTCCAGGGTATCGCCCCGGATGCGGAAGCGGCCCCTGGTGAAGTCGATGTCGTTCCTCTCGTATTGCATATCGACAAGCTGGCGCACAATCTTGTCCCGTTTCTTCTTCTCGCCCTTTTGCAGGCTGACTACGAAGGCGTGGTACTCCTCGGGGGAGCCGAGGCCGTAGATGCAGGAGACCGAGGCCACGATGATGACATCCCTCCTGGTGAAAAGCGCCCTGGTCGAGGCGTGGCGCAGCTTATCGATCTCCTCGTTGATGTCAGTCTCCTTCTCGATATAGGTATCGGTGCGGGGGATATAGGCCTCTGGCTGGTAGTAGTCGTAG
>Ga0315296_10002465_pt1 | contig 15773 bp, 13 predicted proteins | sample YL17G14_18_MG_FD_203921 | JGI IMG/M metagenome (GOLD analysis project Ga0315296, IMG submission 203921) | Sediment microbial communities from Yellowstone Lake, YNP, Wyoming, USA - YL17G14_18 | ecosystem: Environmental > Aquatic > Freshwater > Lake > Sediment | place: USA: Wyoming | collected... | reverse complement strand
CATCGAGGTTGATTTCCGCGAGGATATCCCCATTCATCGCGAGTATTCTCTCGCTCCTGTAGTACTGGCGCGCAAGCGCGATGGGCCCTCCAGTTCCTAGAGAGGAGGGCTCAAGAGAGTACCTAATCTTCACCCCATGGTATTCTTCGCCGAAGCATTCTCTGAGTTGGTCCGCAAGATACTTCACGGCAAGGATGACCTCGTCAATGCCGAAAGACGACAGATGTTCAATTGTGTGTTCGAGAATAGGTCTGTCGCACACTGGGAAGAGAAGCTTCGGAAGCGCGTAGCTCAAGGGCCGGAGCCTAGTCGCATACCCTCCGGCTAGGATCAATGCTTTCAGTTCGCAGCACCACAATCAAGTCATCATGATGAGTGTTCGACTGGAGCACGTGTAGCGAGACGAAGTAGGTTTTGAGAGGAGTCTACACTTTAATCATTCGCTTAAGCCGTCCCTGTGTTACGACCGCAGGCGAGAATCTGCCAGTCTCCTTGAGACGAGGATTGTATCTCTACACTGGATCAGCCCTGGGCCGTGGTTCAACCTCGCTGGAAGGGAGGATCGGTCGTCACCTTAGACGGGTCAAGAAGGAGTTCTGGCACATTGATCGCATCCTTGCGTGCAAACATGCACAGATCGTCTCAGTCGTTTTCGCGAAGATAACCAGAAAAGGAGAGTGCACGGTGAACGCTGCCATTCTTCACAACCCGAACATCAAAGTCCCCTGCAAAGGAGTTGGCTCCTCTGATTGCATGTGCAGCTCTCACCTTTTGGCAGCAAATGATCGTCTTCGGTCAGTAGAGAAAGTCGTGAGATCCTCCTATGCGAGACTGAGGCTCCGCCCACAGATCTTCAGGGATTTCAGAACCGGCCGATTTCGTAGCTCCAGTGCTTCACCGCGCAAGAGGACGCGGAACACTAGTGCAAGACGGACTCGAAGGCCTTGATCAGATCTTCATCGATGGAAACTAGGATGATTTGCCTTAGGGTTGTTCCTTCAGAGAGATGTTGCCTTATGGCTCCAATCATGACTCTCGCAGCGTCCTCTACTGGGACTCCGCCTACCCCGGTTCCCATCCCTGGAATCGCAGCACTTGACAGCCCCAGTTGCTTCGCCACCCCAAGCGCCGCCGTGGTAGCCTTCTCAACATTCATTGTGTCTGTGCTCATTGCAGGTTGGGGCATCGTGGGCGCATGAATCACATACCTCGCTCTGAGTCTTCCGGCAGTCGTGGCGACAGCTTCGCCGACAGATATTGGAGCCCTCTGAATGGCTTCCTTCTCGATTTCCGAGCCACCGGCTCGCTTGATGGCACCGGCCACACCACCACCCATTATCAGTCTGCTATTCGCCGGGTTCACGATCGCGTCTACCTGCACTTGAGTGATGTCGCCGTGCTCAACCATGACGACGCACTCCCCGATCTTGAACTGGACCAACGCTATTCCCTCTGGTGATTGGGTCCCGTAATGGATTACGTTTGTGCAGATGAGATTCCGATCGACCAGGAAACCGGAGATGGCCTACTGTGAGTGACGGTTCAGCAGGGCTCAATCGTTGACGGAGGTTTGGAAGAGACTGCGTATGTGACCCATGTCACATTATCGACTTCATTCGTTATTCTGCCACTAATTCGCGACAGAAGGTCATCAGACAGACGAACCCAATCAGCAGTCATGCCATCGACCGATTCCACAATGCGCACCGTTACAACATGCCCAAGCTTTCGCTCGTCACCAAGAACTCCGACTGCAAGATCGTCTCCGACCATCGCAAAAGCTTGCCAGACTTTGTCGTATATTCCTGCAGCTTTCAGCTCCGCCTCCACTATGTCGCTTGCTTCACGGCAGATCGCAAGCTTCTCTTCAGTGACTTCGCCCAGAATCCTCACTGCTAGTCCCGGTCCCGGGAATGGATGCCGAGCGGTGATAGCTTCTGGAAGCCCCAGACTCGCTGCGACCTTTCGCACTTCATCTTTGTACAAGAATCGCAGTGGTTCGACCAGTTTGAACTTGATCCATTCGGGAAGGCCGGCCACGTTGTGATGTGTCTTGATTCTTGATGCAGGGCTCCCTGTCTGCCCGCTCTCGATCACGTCCGGATACAGCGTGCCTTGAGCGAGCCACTCGAACTCACCGTGCTCTTTGGCAGCTTCTGTGAAGACCTGTGCGAATTCTTCACCGATGATCTTCCTCTTCTCCTCAGGTTCTGAGATTCCTTTCAGTCCTCGAAGGAATCTCTCTGATGCATCTACGTAGATAGTTTTCAGATTCATGCGTTTCAGTGTGTCTTTTACCTGTTCCGGTTCTCCCTTTCTAAGCAAGCCATGGTTGACGAATATGCACATCAGTTGATCGCCCACCGCCCTATTGACAAGGGCGGCGGCTGTTGTTGAGTCAACTCCTCCGCTGACCGCGCAGAGAACACGTTCTTTCCCCACCGTTCGTCTGATTTCGGCGATCATCTCGTCTGCAAATGGAGCTATCTTCCATGTTGGTCGGCACTTCGCTATTTCGAACAGGAAGTTCCGGATGATCTCCATCCCCCTTTCGGTATGTACAACCTCGGGGTGGAACTGCACACCAAACAGCAAGCGTTTCTTGTTCTTCACCGCTGCATAACGACTGTATTTTGAGTGAGCTGTGGCTTCGAAACCTTCAGGGAGATCCTTAGCAGAATCGGCGTGGCTCATCCAGCATATGCTCTCGTTGCCGAAACCCTCGAAGAGGTCCGTGCGGTCGTCAAAATGCACATTGGTGCGCCCGTACTCTTGCGTGGACGGACGCTCGATCTTTCCTCCAAGAACGTCAACCATCAGCTGGAGTCCGTAGCAGATGCCGAGCACAGGTATGCCGAGGTTGAAGATGTCGGCATGGCATCTAGGTGCGCTCGGGTCGTTGACGCTGGCAGGGCCGCCCGAGAGCACTATGCCCTTGGGTTTCTTCACTCGAATCTGGTCTATCCCTGTGCTCCAAGGGAGGAGTTCGGAGTAGACCTCGCATTCTCGAATGCGTCGGGCGATGAGGTGGGAGTATTGCCCACCGAAGTCCATTACCACGACCGTATCATGCAGCTTGAGCGACACCGTGAACCCCCAGCTGAGAACTAGCCATGTTGTACAGGTTTGCCAAAAAACTTATAGGAAGTGACTCTCGGGCTCTCAACTTCTGGCCTTCCTTGAAGCACAGTACGTGGGACGCGCCTCATGACCACTCCCGAGGCAAAAGCCTGGGAAGGGCCCTCTGTAGAGGAGAGACGACAAATGAAGCAACAGAAACAGAAGAAGCCTGCTCCCCAAGCTGAGGAGACGCCTCCAGAACCTCATGACACTGAACTGAAACAGCAAATGGCGGACGAAATTGCCTCTTTGAAGGAACAGCTTAGGCAAGAGCAGGAGGCATCGAAGGAGAATCTCAACAAGCTTCTGTACGCCCAAGCGGACTTCGAGAACTACCGGCGACGCCTCAACCAGGAAGTCGAGTCTAGAATTGACGCCGGAAAGGCAAGGTTGATTCAGAACCTGCTGACTGTCGTCGATGAGTTGGAGCTCGCATTGAAGGCGACGAAGAATGCTGAAAACACAAGTGCCGTTGTAGGCGGTGTTGAGATCGTGCTGAAGAAGTTTCACGACTCACTCGCTGCAGAGGGCTTGTCCGTGATCGAATCCGTTGGAAAGAAGTTTGACCCAACAGTGCATGAGGCGGTTGAGCGTGTCCCATGCGAAGACAGAGAGGAGGGAACAATCTTGGAAGAGATTAGAAAGGGTTTCACAATGAAAGGAAGACTGATCAGGCCGAGTATTGTTAAAATCGCGGTTCCGCAGATAGCAGAATCTGATAGTTCAAAACAGTTTGAGAGTGGATCGAGTTGAGTAGTTCAGGACAAACAGCGAAAGAGAAGATTCTTGGCATAGATCTTGGTACAACCAACTCAGCAGCCGCAATAATGGAAGCTGGACGGCCCACTGTGATTCCCAGTGCCGAAGGGCCAACGATGGCTGGGAAGATGTTTCCATCGGTGGTTGCCTTCACAAAGGACGGGCAGCTTCTGGTCGGGGAACCGGCAAAGAGACAGGCCACCATCAACCCAGATGGAACGATATTTGAGATCAAGCGGAAGATGGGCACAGACTACAAGGTATCCGTCTTTGGCAAAGAGTATACTCCTCAACAGGTTTCAGCATTCGTTCTCCAGAAGATAAAACGTGATGCAGAGACCTTCCTCGGCGGGCCCGTAAAGAAAGCGGTGATTACTGTCCCAGCTCACTTCAATGACAACCAACGGCAAGCAACGAAAGATGCCGGCGAGATAGCTGGCCTTGAGGTTGTCAGGATTATCAACGAGCCGACGGCCGCTTGCCTTGCCTTTGGGCTAGATAAGCTCGGGAAGGAGATGAAAATCCTAGTCTTCAGCTTCGGCGGTGGAACCCATGACGTTACGCTGATGGATTTCGGCGGCGGAGTCTTTCAGGTTCTCGCAACCAGCGGAGACACGAAAACAGGTGGGGCAGACATTGACAACGCAGTTGTTGGGTACCTCATCGAGGAGTTCAAGCGAAAGACAGGGATTGATCTATCCTCTGACAAGATGGCCATGACGCGGCTCAAGGAGGCCGCCGAAAAGGCGAAGATTGAGCTTTCCACACTCGTGACCACTGATGTGGATCTGCCTTTCATAATGCAGGACAAACACCTGCACGAGACGCTAACCCGAGCCAGACTCGAGGAACTAGCTCTCCCCATCGTTCAACGGATCAGCACACCGATCAAACATGTGATCGAAGACGCAAAACTGAGCCTCGCCGACATCAACAAGATAATCCTCATCGGTGGACAGACTCGGATGCCTCTCGTTCGCAAGTTCGTCCAAGACACGTTCGGCAAGCCACCTGAGATGGGAGTCGACCCAATGGAATGTGTCGCAGTAGGCGCAGCGATCCAAGGTGCTGTACTAGCGGGTGAGGTGAAGGATCTCCTGTTACTCGACGTGACCCCTCTCTCACTCGGAGTTGAGACACTCGGAGGAGTCTTCACCAGAGTGATGGAAAAGAACACCACCATCCCAGCCAAACGAACTCAGATCTTCTCGACCGCGGCGGACTTCCAGACGAGTGTGACCATCAATGTACTTCAAGGTGAGCGGGCAATGGCAAGCGACAATGTGTCGCTTGGGATGTTCAATCTCGTCGGGATACCGCCTGCTCCAAGGGGAGTCCCCCAGATCGAAGTGAATTTCGACATTGACGCGAACGGGATACTGAACGTCTCTGCGAAGGATCTTGGAACCGGGAAAGAACAGCGCATCACCATTTCCGCGTCCACAAAACTGTCAGAGCAAGAGAAGGAACGAATGGTCAAAGAGGCAGAGCAGTTCGCCGAGCAGGACAAGAAGCGGAAAGAAGAGGCAGAAACTCGCAACAATGCAGACTCGTTGATCTACACTACGGAGAAGACCAAGAAAGATCTTGCCGAGAAACTCTCAAAGGATCAAGATGAGAGACTCGACAAGGCCTTGGATGAACTTAGAAAAGCCTTAGCAGGGAAGGATCTCGAACTCATCAAGGCGAAGAGTGAAGCCTTGAGCAAAATCCTCCAAGAAGTGGGGACTGCAGTCTACCAGCAAGTCGCCCAGGAGAGAGCAAAGACCGAGCAGACAACAACGGACAAGCCTCCTCAAGGTGAACCCGAAAGGAAAGTTGTTGACGCAGAATACGAGGTCAAAGACGACAAGAAGTAGGGCACATTTGTGCAACACGGCAACGGCTGAGCGAGCTTGAGCAGACGTGACTATTACGATGTCCTGAACGTTCCTCGTGAAGCGAGCAAGGACGACATCAAGAGCGCGTACAGGAAGCTAGCGCTTCAATATCATCCGGACAGAAACAAGTCCCCACAAGCAGAGGAGAAGTTCAAGGAGATCTCTGAGGCGTACGCTGTTCTCTCTGATGAAGAAAAGCGTAGGCAGTATGACCAGTTCGGACACGCCGGAATAGACAGCCGGTACTCATGGGACGACCTGTACAGGAACGTAGACTTCGGCGAAATATTCAGAGACATCGGATTCGGCTTCGGCGGTTCCGAGAGCATATTCGACCGCTTCTTCGGTACAGGAGGAAGGCGCAGAGTATCACGCGGAGCAGATCTGAGATATGACACGACCATTTCTCTTGAAGAAGCCTACGTAGGCGCGAAACGTGACATCGATGTTCCCAGAACCGAAGCCTGTCCCACTTGCAGAGGAAGCGGTGCAAGACCTGGAACGAAACCGAAGCGATGTACACGATGCAACGGTTCGGGGCAGGTTCAACACGTTCAGGAGGCCGGCTTCGCACGATTCGTCAGGATTGAACCCTGTAACACATGCCGTGGCAAAGGAATGATCGTTGATGATCCATGTAGGGAGTGCAGGGGGACCGGTCACGTTCGTCGGACTCGTAGGATCTCGATCAAAGTCCCGCCGGGAGTTGATTCGGGCAGTCATCTGAGATTGACAGGAGAAGGAGAGGTTGGTGACGCTGGAGAACCGCCTGGCGACCTCTACGTCGTTGTACATGTGAAGCCTCACGAGTTACTGCACAGAGACGGTGACGACCTCATCTATCGAGCAGAACTCGGGTTTGCAGACTTGGCGCTTGGGAAGGAGATCGATGTTCCAACGCTCGGAGGAAACGCTCGAGTGAAGATTCCCTCAGGGACACAGCCGGGGACGGTCTTCAGGCTCAGGGGAAGAGGTATGCCCAACGGCCGTGCGGGAAAGGGGGACGAACTCGTTCAGATACTCGTTCGCATACCTACAAGACTGACGAGTCGGCAGAAAGAGCTCTTGAGGGAGTTCTCAACACTCGAAGGCAACTAGCCAATCCTATTGTCTTCTTGTCCTGGAGTACGCTGTGATGGGTTAAACCTCAATCGTTGAGCGAAACTTCAGAGAATCGGTCACCGTTTGGTTGAGCCAACGTTCCCACAATCGGAATGTGCTCACCGCAGGTCAGGCAGTTATTGTCTTTGTCCATGTACCACCCTGTAATGTCGAACCCGTACCGCTTCACCACTATTGCACCACATCCAGCACAGTACGTGTTCTCAAGAGGATGACCTGGCGCGTTACCGACGTAGACATACTTGAGTCCCTCAGCCTTTGCCACTTCATGGTGGCGCTCAAGCGTCTCTACCGGAGTCCATGGCAAATGGCTCAGCTTGAAGTCGGGGTGAAACCTTAGGAAGTGTATGGGAGTGTCGGGGCCAAGGTTCTCGCAGATCCAACGGGAAAGCTTTCGCGCCTCCTGAAGACTATCACCAATCGTCGGCACGATCAAATCCGTGATCTCGATGTGAACCTTCGCATTCTTCAACCCCAGCAGCGTCTCGTAGACTGGACCTGCGTCTGGGACACCCACGTTACGACGCAGAAAGTTCGTTTCCCCACTGCCCTTGAAATCCACAGTTATCGCGTCGAGGAAATTGCTCATCATCTTCACGGCTTCCGGTGTGCCGTACCCGTTTGACACGAAAGCGTTCCGGAGCCCCTCTCTCCGTGCGAGAACTCCAACGTCGTGAGCAAACTCCAGAAATATCATCGGTTCATTGTAGGTGTATGCGATGCTCTGGCATCCGTATTCTTTAGTCAGTCGTACGATCTGCTCAGGTGTTACGCTGGTGCCTTCCACGACTCTCCGCTGACTCATGTCATAGTTCTGGCAATAGGCGCAACTCCAGTTGCAGCCATTAGTCGATATCGAGAAGATCTTAGTCCCTGGTAAGTAGTGAGTAAGCGGTTTCTTCTCGATCGGGTCCACATGGCTCGCTGTGATTCTTCCATAAGCGAGCAAGTGCAGCTTTCCATCTAGATTCCTACGAATCCCACAGAAACCTATCTTTCCTTCTGGAATGCTACAGAACCTGGCACAGGCGGTGCATCTCACTCTCCCTCCGGGAAGTTGCTGATACAGTTCGGCCTCTTTGCCACTTTGCGAAGTAACGGATGGCATTCTGCGCCCTTCTGAGACTCGGTGGTCTAACGTTACTATGAGTGTACGCCAGCAAAAACTTAGCTCCATTGTCCGACTTGGTTGAAACAGAAGCCGCTGCTTCATCACACACAATAGTTGGTTCTCGCTCGAAGTCACATGCCGATCGTGACACTATTCGCTCAAGTTGACTAGTCTGGCTCGATGTAGGGTGAGGTAGTCGCCGATTCTTCGGTCGTCTCTCGCCTCAGTCTTAGTTATATATGATTGACACGCGTCAAGGTGAGTTGGGGAGCTGGGTCTACCCGGCTGAGAGGACGGCTGGAGCCGTCGACCCTCTGAACCTGATCCAGGCAATGCTGGCGAAGGAAGGGGATTTCTCAGTTGGCTGGACTCGCCCCTGTGGGGTCGATTGAATGAGAATTCAGACGAAGATCATCGCCGAGATAGTTGTCGCAGTGGCTCTTGCATATGTTCTGAACCTGCTGGTGATATTCCGGCTGCCCCAGGGCGGCTCGGTCACTGCGGTGAGTATGATTCCAATCCTATGGTTGGCTCTGAGAAGAGGTCCAAAGATAGGCATCTTCGGAGGAATTGTCTTCGGTCTTGTGGACATGCTCCCGTGGCCTTACATCGTGCATCCGGTCCAACTACTGTTAGACTACCCTATCGCATTTGGCGCCCTAGGTCTTGCGGGATTCTTCAAGGGGCATCCGATCGTAGGGGTCATTGTTGGCATTGCGGGCAGGTTCATCAGCCACTTCGTCTCTGGCTTCGTGTTCTTCGCCACCTACGCTCCTGCCGGAATGAATCCCATACTGTACTCAGCGATCTACAATGGGTCGTACATGATAGTCGAACTCGTTCTAAGCGTCATCGTCATGTATATCCTGGTCAAAAGAGGAGTCATCACAATGTATCTCTGATGCCTTCTTCGAAGCCATTGACCGGGGCTCCCACAGTAAGTAGAGCCTCATCCCGTTCGGCTTCAGCGTTCGATCGAGCGAAGGCAAGCTTATCAACGGTACAAGGAATACAGCGGATCGTTGCTTAGCGGGGGTAGCGGAGATTGGACTTCACTTTCACCGATGAGCAGGAGCTCTTTAGACGAACGGTGCGTGAATTCGCACAGAAAGAAGTTGCTCCGAAGATACGTGAGTGTGAGCGTAAAGGCCAGTTCCCATGGGAGATCTACCGCAAGATGGGAAAGGCCGGCCTGTTGGGTCTGAGACTGCCCAGAGAGTACGGCGGTCAGGAAGCCGACGCGACGACGATGGCAATTGCAGTTGAAGAGCTAGCCCGAGCAGGATGGCAGATACCTCTCGGCGACATCATGGCGGAGATCCTGTACCTGCACGGATCACAATCACTGAAGGACAAGTGGCTACGTTCGCTCGTGACCGGTGAGAAGATGCTTGGCGTAGCTTCAACTGAACCTGGCGTCGGCTCTGACGCAGGAGCTATCTCGACACGAGCTGTGAAGAGAGGCAGCGAGTACGTGATCAACGGCGAGAAACAATGTATCACAGGCATCAACGAGTGTGCCGCTTACTGTGTGATGGCAAGGACGGGCCCGAGGAGCGATGCAAAGGGTGTGAGCATGTTTCTTGTCGAGACAGATCGCCCCGGCTTCGACAAGTACTTGTTTGATGCGCTCGGTTGGAGGCTGTTTTCCTTCGGCGGCTTTGTCTTGAAAGACGTGACCATTCCTGCCGGCAACTTGATTGGAGAAGAGAACAAGGGATTCTACTACGTCATGGAAACCTTCGACCTTATGCGCGCATACATCGCCCTTTGGACTGTCGGAATGGCCCAAGCCGCACTTGACGAGTCCATCGAATACGTCAAACAGAGGAAAGCCTTTGGAAGCCCAATCGGCAAGTTTGAATCAGTTCAATTCCGAATCGCGGAAGACTACACAACACTCCAAGCTGCCAGGCTTCTCTGCTACCGGACCTTCTGGTTGAAGGACAGAGAACAGCCGTTCACGAGGGAATCTGCAATGATAAAGTTCTGGGTGCCTCAGGTAGCTTTCAATGTTATCAATGATTGTATCCAGAACCGAGGGGCAGTGGGTTTCACAACTGAGACTCTTGACGAATATCGGCTCAGAGAGGTTAGAGGATCCATGATCGGCGACGGAACATCAGACATAATGAAGATAATCGTCGCAAGAGAACTCTTGGGCAGAGAGTTCGTTCCGTACCGCTAGAATTCGCAGAGTGAAAGCTCTCGACTGACCCAGACAAGACCATTGATGAACTGCATGGCAAGACCGAACAAGGTCCACCAGTAGGATGAAGCTTCCATCTCGGCATTGTAAGCGTCCTTCGAAACTCAGACCAGTCACGGCGTCGAGATACCTCAGAGCAGGATATCGACTAGTAGGAACGCATTCAGGCATTCAGATCTGCAGATGGACACGAGCGGCTCTCACGGGGCGGAGGCTCTGCTACAAGAGATGGTACGGTGTCCAGAGTCACAGATGCCTGCAGCTCACGCCTTCTCTCCAGTTCTGCAACATGCGCTGCGTCTTCTGCTGGCGCTTTCACACATCCGATCGGTTCAAAGCTGAGCATGACTGGGATACCCCGAACCTGATTCTAGACGAAGCCATCGCTGCACAACAGAAGCTGTTGAGCGGTTTCAAGGCAAACCCCCATGTCACGAGAAAGAAGTACGAAGAGTCGATGAATCCGGCCCACGTGGCGGTTTCTCTTGATGGCGAGCCCACCCTGTACCCTCTGATCGGAGATCTGATTCAGGAGATCCATCGGAGAGGAATGACCTCTTTCCTTGTAACCAACGGCACCATGCCGGAAAGGCTTGAAGGAATTCTGGAACGACAGATAGAACCCACAAATCTGTACCTGAGCGTATATGGTCCTGACAAGCAGACTTACGAGCGCGTTACACACCCATCGATTCCGGACGCTTGGAAAAGAGTCACTGACAGCCTCAGGTTGATGCCGCGCTTCAAATACTCCAGAACTATCGCTAGGCTGACCCTCGTCAAAGGGCAAAACATGCACAAGCCGGAACAGTATTCGAAACTCGTGATGGAAGGATCTCCATCGATCATTGAACTGAAAGGCTACAGTTGGCTGGGAGAGTCGAAACAACGTCTACCAATATCTGCAATGCCATACCAATCAGAAATCAAGGAATTCGCGAAGGAAATGGCGAAAGCCACGGGATACGAATTGATCGCTGAGGACACGGTCAGCAGAGTCATCGTTCTAGCCAGAGAAGGATCGACGACAGGGCTTTCGCTTGATGCCTGCTGATGTCTACGTATCTAAAGTGCCAAGAGCGTCTGGAATTGAGACTGCTAGAGAAGTCTGCTGGAGGTACCCCGAGCGGCGAACAACTCGCCCGTCTATGGAAGGGCATCGATATTGTTGGTGACATAGCGATTCTGAGACTGCCCGACGAGATTGAGAACGACAAGTACAAGATCGCACAGGGTCTACTTGATGTCGCACCCTACCTCAAAGTCGTCCTGAGGCAAGTCGGACCCGTTGAGTCGGAATTTCGAACTCGCAGACTTGAATGGCTTGCAGGTGAAAGCCGGTTTGAGACAGTGCACAGGGAATTTGGATGCCAGTACAAGGTCGACTTGAATGCGGTGTACTTCTCGCCTAGGCTCGGTTATGAGCGGAAACGAATCGCGGATCTCGTCTCCCCCGGAGAATATGTGCTGAACTTCTTCGCTGGAGTAGGATGCTTCTCCATAATGATCGCGAAGCATGCACATCCTTCGAAGATCTATTCTCTGGATCTCAACCCGATAGCACTGCGCTATCACGCGGTGAACAACACGCTTAACAGAGTACGCGAAAAGATCGAATTGATCTGCGGAGACGCGAACAGAATCGCCTCAGCCTCTCTGGTCGGATGCGCCGACAGGGTCCTACTTCCACTGCCCGAATTGGCCTTGAATTCTCTTGAAACGGCTAGGCACACACTCAAGAGTGGCCATGGGGTAATCCACTGCTATCTATTCGTTGAGTCACGTCGAAGATCCACAGCATGCGAACGCGGCTTGTTGAAACTGGCCCCTGCACTTGAGCGCCTTGACCTAATGCGCGACAACGTGGAAGTGCGCGTAGTCAGGAGTACCGGCCCTTGCCGCTACCAAGTATGCGCAGACATCTTTGCATGAGGATACGAGGCTACGCCTGTTTTCGAGCGTCGAATACTATCTCCACTACTGTGCCGGTGCGCTTGCCAAAATACCAGACTTCAGCGGTTCCTGTATATGCTTGTGCCCAACGCTTCAGGATCTCTCTGTCTCCAGGTTTCAGTCTGCCTCGTCCGCTCTTCACCTGGATCATCCGGATCTTTCCGTCCTTCGCGGCGAAGACGTCGACTGGTCCATGAGACGCCGCGCTTCTACTGCAGTACCACCCCTCACTCCTTAGCTTCTTCAACACTTGGTACTCTCGACTTCTTCCTCTAGCGTAGGCTGTGGAGACCATGCCAGCGTTGGTAGTGCTCATCGGTTATGACCATTGCGCCTCAGCCTCAACAGAGGCATCGCCACATGAGACATATCGGCAGAACCTTTGCCGTGGACGTCGTAATTCTTGTTACTATGCGAGGATGCAACTGGTTTGCCGACTTGGCATCGCAATGACAAGTTCGAGGGTGTAATGTATTTTAGGAGTCGGATGGCGCTAGACTGCTTGTTCAGAGGTCTAGCTCCCATGAGACTGAGGACGAGGAAGCTCGTTCCAGCAGCTGTCATGCTAGTCCTCGCTGTCATTATCTATGAACCGGTGATTGTGCAGGCGCAGACGTACTCGTTTTCTTTCATGGTCACTGGGCTCCCTGCTGGAATCGGAACTCAGTACTATCTAGATGGCGTATTGACTGGGGCAATCCAGATAGGCGAGACGAGGCTGCTCAACTTCACTCTGGGTAGTATGCATACGCTCAGCGTCGACCTTAACGTGGTCATCGATAATGGAACGAGGTATCAATGCAAAGAGAACCTGTGGTCGATCACGGAGGCTGCATTCCACACTTTCGTCTACAAAGCGCAGTACCACTTGGAAGTAGTCTCCCCTTACGCTACCCCCTCCGGGACAGGCTGGTATGACGAGGGGGCAACCGCCAAGGCGCAGTTGGCAACTAATGTGACTGCAGGGTCCGAGGGGGTAAGATACGTCTTCGTCAGGTGGGAAGGGGACGCATCAGGGCAAGGGATACTGTCCGATCCGATAGTCATGGACCGCGCCAAGAGAGCGGCAGCCGCATGGAAGACGCAATACCTTCTTCGAATCTCATCCGAACCAGTTGACGTGTTTCCTTCTTCGAGTTCTTGGCATGACGCGAATTCCCTCGCAGATCTCTCTGCACCCGCAGTGACCAATGGAACTGACTCACGGCATGTATTCTCTCAATGGGTCGGAGACTATTCGGGTACGAATGTCAAAGGATCACTGCAGATGGACGGACCGAAATCCATCACTGCCACGTACAAGACTCAGTATCTGCTGAGCCTCACATTCACTCCGGCACAGATCGGGCAAACGCTCGGAATGTCGAACAGCACTTGGCACGATGCCGGAAGTACTGTCAGACTGGGGCCGGTTCCCCAGTTGATGCCTATCAGTTCCGTGGAGCGGCTGGCTTGGTTCTCCTGGAAAGTTGATGGGATGAGTCAACAGGGAACAGCCATCGACATCTCTATCGACGGTCCACATCGTGTGGAACTGATCTATCGTACACAGTACTATGTTCGCGTGACGTCACCGTTAGGTGAGACAACTGGTACTGACTGGTACTACAGTGGGGAGAAGGCAAGGTTCGGCGTGACCTATGGTGGATCCGAATTCCCGGCGAAGTACACTCTCTCTGGGTGGCAGCTCAACTCTTCGAATGTGATCAGGACTGTCAGCGCGACTGAGACTGAGATCCTTGTGGATCGTCCGTACGTCATAGAAGCGCAATGGAGCGCCGACTACACCCCAATGTGGGTTCTCATCTTCATAGTAGTGTCATCGGCGGCAGCCATCGTTGCGATCGTGGTGGTCGTCATCAAGAGGCCCGGATCATTTGGAAGGCTCTCTTCTCTCTTCAAATCCAATCTCCGGAGACGCAAGCTCAGGTCCGCTGACTCCGGTCTGGCAGCGACAGCCGTTGTGGTGTGTGAGAAATGTGGAGGCAAGATTCCGAGTTCGGCCGAGTATTGTCAGTCCTGTGGGGCCGTGCGAACTCGAGGGCTGGCCGCGGGCCGGCCCGACACTGATGCTTCGGACGAGCGCGTGTACGACTATGTTGTGAAAAGGCGCGGCGAGATATCGCTGAGTCGAGCTTCAAAGGATCTCGGGTTGTCCGTGGATGACGTGAAGCGTTCGACAGAGCGGCTCAAAAAGAAGGGGCGTCTAGCTTAGAAGATCCTCTTCAACGTCCCTGCGGTCTTGTGCTGGTGCGTGGTGCAAGTGTCCAGTAGCATTGCGGACAGAGTGCTAGCTGTCCGTAAGGTTTTGTGCATGAGAAGCAGATTGTCCGTCCACATCGAATACAAACGTAGGAGGCCGGAAGCTCGGGATGATAGAAGCAAGACCCTATCGCCATCTGAGTCCTGGGGCTGGGAGTGGGCATGGGCGTGGGTGTACTGAATTGCGGAGCCCACTGAGCGAGCGGAGTAATGGTCCTTACAATTGGAACAGGTTTTTTTGTGCCTATGGCGAGTGGCATTGGCTCTGCAGGTCTTGCGTCATTGAAAGTCGCGCCACATGCGCTACAGAAGACAGCATCATCAGCGTTCTTGCTTCCGCAGGCCGAGCATTGTCGCATCGTCGAAACCTGATATAATACTGTTTCAGACACATAATAACGGTTGCTCCATTGGCTCGGGTCGCACCAGACGGTTCATACCATGCTATGCTGGGCGCTAGGTTCTCGAAAGTCTAACGATTGCTTCTCTGTAATTAGGCCCGTCCTGTGCAACGACCGTCAGGATGTCTTGTGCACCGAGTCCCAGCTTTCTCAGTGAATGTCCTTTGTCGATCTTGATAGTCTTGTTGCCTTTCTGGGAGAATAGCATTACTTGCTGATCGGTGAGTTTCATCTCCTTCGCGACTGTGTGATGTAATTGAGATGTTGAGTCGCCAAGGTGCGCTACTGGGATAGTCAGTATGGGGACTGGCTTCTCCACTATTCCGCTATCTCCGCATACGATGCAGTTCTTGTTTCGCTTAACCTCCATGAGACTGTAGCGATTGTATCGCAAGTCTATCATGAGAATTGCTTTCAGTGGCTCCCCAGTGGATTTCGGCCATGCGCCTCCTTTGAGATAGTCTGGGTATCCAATGATGAGTTTGATGGCCTCTTGGCATTGGATCGACGAGACGAGAGAGATCGTCGTGGGCAAGGATGGGACCTTGATTTCCTCCGCCGGTCCATCGCAGGGGTTCCTTAGGCCTGCGATCCGCCCATAGTCTCTCGAAGGAAAGGCGCAGAGGGGACAGGGCATATCAGGGGGTACGTACACCTGAACGCGTCCCTGATATCCAACGATGCCACCGTCAACCATCGGGAGCGAGTATCTCCTTGAGATCTGGGCGAGGTATATCCTGGAAAGTACGTTGTCTAGGCCACAGACGATTACATCTACGCTCAAGAGATGTTTGAGCGGCAGATCTTCTAGTGCACCCGTCCACGCCACTGTCTCCACATATGGGAACTTGGAGGCGATGTTTCGCGCCAGCACCTCAGCCTTGTTGGAGCCCTGGTTCTTGCGTTCGAAGAAGATCATTCGGCTCGTGTTCGAGAGTTCAACAACATCGTTGTCA
>Ga0315296_10002464_pt1 | contig 15779 bp, 14 predicted proteins | sample YL17G14_18_MG_FD_203921 | JGI IMG/M metagenome (GOLD analysis project Ga0315296, IMG submission 203921) | Sediment microbial communities from Yellowstone Lake, YNP, Wyoming, USA - YL17G14_18 | ecosystem: Environmental > Aquatic > Freshwater > Lake > Sediment | place: USA: Wyoming | collected... | reverse complement strand
GCAGCACCGGTAATCATCGCCACCATCACCGTGCGGTTAAGGCGCAGCAGCCAGAAAAAGGCTACCGGTTTGGTAAACCGACGTCTGCCCTTAGCCACATCTTCTTTCTGTGCCCAAGATTCCCAATGTGGAGGAGGTAAATTTTGGCTGCTAATGGAAGACCCCCCTCTTCCTTATATCTTATGGCTTTTCTCTGAGTTGGGGGAACAAAATCACCTCGCGGATTGACTGCTGACCAGTGAGCACCATTACCAGGCGGTCGATGCCTACCCCCAGCCCCCCGGTGGGGGGCATGCCATACTCCAGCGCCAGCAGGAAGTCCTCGTCAATAGTCCACCTCTCCTCATCCTCTCCCTGGCGTTCTTTCAGCTGCTCCTCAAAGCGCTTCTTCTGCTCAATAGGGTCGTTAAGCTCGGTGTAGGCGTTAGCAATCTCCACCCCGCCGGCAACGGCTTGAAAGCGCTCTACCACCCGTTCTTCGCCCGGCTTTGATTTAGCCAGCGGCGACATGGAAACCGGATAGTCAAAGACGAAGGTAGGCTGGATTAGCTTGGGTTTAACGAAGGTTTTGAGAAGCTCGTCAACCAGCTTCGCCCAGTTCTTTTGCGGGTCAGCCTCAATATTCATCGAGCGCATCTTCTCGCGCAGCCCGTCGGCGGTAGGGTATTTGACGAAGTCAATGCCGCTGTATTCTTTCACCGCGTCGCGAAGAGTTAGGCGCTGCCAGGGAGGGTTGAAGTCTATGGTATCTTCGCCAAATTTAATTTGGCTTGTACCCAGGACCCGCTGACTGACTTCAAAAACCATCTCTTCCAGCATAACCATTATGTCGTTATAGTCGGCATAGGCTTCGTAGCTTTCCAGCATGGTGAACTCGGGGTTGTGCTGGGTGGAGATGCCCTCGTTGCGGAAGGTGCGACCTATCTCATATACCTTGTCAAAACCGCCGATAATCAGTCGCTTGAGGTGGAGTTCCAGGGCAATCCTGAGGTAGAAGTCCTGGTCAAGGGCTTGGTGGTGGGTGGTAAAGGGTTGGGCTAAGGCACCGCCGGCTGAGGGTTGAAGCACCGGCGTTTCCACTTCCAGGAACCCTCGCCGGTTAAGGAACTCACGGATGGTAGTAATAACCTGACTGCGCACTCGGAAGATTTTCTTGGCTTCGGCATTAGCGATGAGGTCAAGATAGCGCTGGCGGTATCGCTTCTCCACATCAACCAGTCCGTGCCACTTTTCCGGCAGTGGCTGGAGCGACTTAGCCAGCAGGGTGATTATTGCTGCTTTCACAGTAGGCTCGCCGCTCTTTGTACGGAAAAGTACACCACTTGCACCTATAATGTCACCTATATCCAAGTCTTTGAGAAGTGCTTCCTCTTCCTTATCAATAAATTGTCTATCTATCATTAGCTGGATTTTTCCAGAACCATCACGCAAGTCCATGAAAGATATTGGTCCCATTTTTCGAATGGCTGTTATGCGTCCAGCAATGTCAATAGATATTACATTTGCTTTAGGTGCTGTCTCCTGCTGTTTGAGCAGGTCTATGGCTTGCTGCGTGGTGTGGCTACGGTGATAGCCATAGGGGTAAGGATTAATGCCCCGACCACGAATTCGTTCAAGCTTTTGCCGGCGCTGTTGAGCTATACGGTCTAATCTGGACGTCATCATTTTGTTTCCTTAATGTATCAAGCCAGGCGGCTGATTTTATCTCCCTTTCCAGCAGGTATCTGAGGTAATTCCTCATTACCATCTCTAGCTGCCGGGCTAGTTCCGGGTCTATTTTTAGGCCGCGGGCGATACTATAGTCGTTATCCTGTAGTAATCGTAGCACGTTTTGGGCATTTATTGAAAGGGGGTAGGTCATTGGCTGGTCTTGGCGGCAAATGGGGCACAGCATGCCACCAGCGCTGGGGCAGAATGAATTGGTGATGGATTTTAGCATAGCGTGGCAGGAGACACACTGGTGGAGCTGGGGGCGGTAGCCGACCTCGTTGAGGAGGCGGAGTTCAAAGTAGCGCAGGACGAGTTCATTATCGTCACCCTGGCATAGGCGGTGCATAGTCTCAAGCAGTAGCTGGAATAAAGGGTAATCTTCCGCATTGTCGGCGGTAAACTGGTTGACCAGCTCGGTGGCATAGAGGGCGTAGGAGGTAAGGTTAAGGTCGCTCTTGAGGGGCAGAAAGCTGCTTATGGTTTGAGTCCCGGTTACAGTGTCAATATTTTTGCCCCGCGCCAGCGAGATTAAACTGTGGGTGAGGAGTTCAAGGTGCCCTGACATCTTGCTTCTGGGGCGCCTCACCCCCTTAGCCACCGCCTGAATCTTGCCCAGGTGGGGGGTATAGAGGGTAAGGATTCTATCCGCCTCCCCCAGCTTGGTTTTCTTGATTATGATGGCTTCAGTCTGATAATTTCTCGGCTTGGACATTTAAACTTACTTTTGTTTAGGTTATGGTGATAACCTCAGCTTGTTTTTCAAACAGTTCAGTCTTGATCTCATGAACTAAACCGTATCCCTTTGCTTCCTCTGGGGTCAGCGTAATCCCTTTAAGCATATCTTGCTCAACATCTTCTAGTTTCTTTCCAGTGTTGTCGGCTATGATGCGACAAATAGTTTCACGCTCGTTTTTAAGATCAGTTATTCGTTCGCCTAGCGATTTCTCATCAAACCTTGCACCAGCAGGCACGTCAAAGCCGATGCCATGTATTAGAAACCTTCCGTGCGGCACGCAGAATCTCTTAGACCCTGCACAGAATAGGCAAACAGCAATAGAGTCAACACTACCAAAATTGTAGGTTATTACTTCTGCTGGAATACCTTTAAGAAAATTGTAGGCTGAGATTCCTTGAAAGACTTGACCCCCAGGAGACGATATTAAGATGACAAATCGCTCTCTTCCTTCTTTTAATTTTTGCTCCAGCGCAGCCATTAGTTTTTTAACTCTCTCATCATCGATTGACCCGAAATATCTGATGTAAACAGTCTGCTGAGCCATTTTATCCTCCCACTTCAGTAACCTTTAATCTGAACCTCACCCCCTGTATCCCCCTCTATTTTTAAGGGGAGAGATTTTAGAGAGGGGGCTTCGCCCCCTCTCTTACTTTCACTCCCCCTTCCCTTTATTATTCTTAAGGAAAGGGGGCAAGGGGGATAGGTTACCAAACAATCTCTAAAACTCCTGCCTCCCCTCAATGGCTCTAGTTAAAGTAACATCATCGGCGTATTCCAGCTCAGTGCCGAAGGGGAGCCCCAGGGCAAGGCGGGTAACCCTGATGCCAAGGGGAGAAATCAGCTTGCTCAGATACATCGCCGTGGTCTCCCCCTCAAGGGTGGGGTTGGTGGCTAAAATGACCTCATTTACTGCGCTACCCTCCAGCCGCTGCTGAAGCTCTTTAATTCTTATATTGTCAGCTCCTACCCCCTCTGTGGGGGAGATAGCACCGTGAAGGACATGATACAATCCGTGGTAAATCCGGGTATGCTCTAGAGCCAGAATATCCTGCGGCTGTTCCACAATGCAAACCTTGCTTCGGTCTCGCTGGTCGTTGCGGCAGATAAGGCAGGGGTCGGCGTCGGTGATATTAAAACAAATTGAGCACAGCTTGGTCTTCTGCTTTACTGATAGTATGGCGTCAGCCAGAAGCCGGGCTTGCTCTTCGGGGGCGCGGAGCAGATAATAGGCAAGGCGCTGGGCGCTCTTTGGCCCGATGCCCGGCAGTTTATTGAGCTCCTGAATGAGCCGGGATACCGCTCCGACGGTGGGGGTAAGACTCTGGTCCATTACTCTCCTTTATTTTTAGAACCCTATCCCCTGTATCCCCTTCCCCTTGTCAAGGGGAAAGGGAAGATTTTTTCTATAGAGGGACTTCGTCCCTCTTAAACTCCCTGTAATGTATTTCGGGGCTTTGCCCCTTCAATCTACCTGCAATAAACAGCCTTGATATATCAGGTTAGCCCGGGGATTTTAAGCCCACCGGTTAATTTACCCAGACGCTGGGCGGCAAGCTCCTGGGACTTGGCAATGGCTTCTTTTACCGCAGTCAAAACCAAGTCCTCCAGCATCTCCACATCCTCAGGGTTTATCGCCTCAGGCGATATTTTTATCTCTTTTATTTCCTGTTGACCATTAATGGTAACCTTAACGGCGCCCCCGCCTGAGGAGACTTCAATAGTAGCATCAGCCAGCTCTTGCTGGGCTTTGGCGAGCTTTGCCTGAAGCTCCTGTGCCTGGCGCATAAAAGACCGGTTCACTTTTCCTCCACGCTGGTAACCTGAGCACCCATCTCCAGGGCTGCCTTCAGCAGGTGATTATCTGCTGGCTCATAGGTGCAGCGCACTTGGCAGGGACGACCCAGGAAGTTGCTTACTATTTTCTCGGCGACCTGTTTATTTTCAACCTGCTCCATCTTCTCCTTGTGAATGGGGTATCTAAAGGCTAAGACCACAGTATCGCCTTCAATGGCTACTGGTTTAACCCCGGCGCTTCTAAGAATAGCAATCGCCGACGTTCTTTTGACCTCCTCCGGCGCTTGCTCAATAACCTGTCTCCAGCTTTGTCTCAACCGCTCAATTTCATTATTGAGTTCTGGTGGGGTGGTGGGTTGCGCTTTTGGCGCTACCTTAGGCTCGCTAGCGGGTACAGGTTTGACCAATTTGGGTTTGGGTGGGGGTACCTCTTTTATTGCTTGGGGAGGTTTGGGTTGAGTGGGGGAACTTTCTCTTTCCTCAAGCGGTGGTTGGGCGCAGTCGACCAGGGCTAGCTCTAGGGGTAGGGTAGAGTAATTATCAAAGCCAAGCTCAACTTGGCTAAAAAGCTTTATTGCCTTTGATATCTGGGCCAGGGAAGTTTTGGCTGCTAGCGCCTTCAATTCGGCGATATCCTCGGTAGTGAGGCCGGTAGATTCGTCGGCGCCGGTCTTTATCAGCAGTAGTTCTCTGAGGTATTCTACCACCTCCCGATTAAACTGGCGCAAATCTAAGCCATCGTTATTGACGCTGTTTATCATTGCTACGCCGGCAGAAATATCATTATTTGCGATGTGCCTGACCAGCTCCTTAGCTCTCTGGTCTCCAGTAATACCAAGGATTGCCTGAATCTGGCGGAGCCCAACCTCAGCGCCGTAGTAAGTGGTTAATTGTTCCAGCAGGTTTTCCGCATCTCTCAGGCTGCCGGTAGCGCTTCTGGCAATAAGCCGCAGCCCTTCCGACTCTATGTGAATGCCTTCGGCGCTACAAACATGGGTTAGCTTTGCCACTACATCTGCCTGAGAAATACGCCTGAAGTCGAAGCGCTGGCACCGTGATAGGATTGTCGCCGGGACTTTATGAGCCTCAGTGGTAGCCAGGACAAAGATAACATATGGCGGTGGTTCCTCGAGAGTCTTGAGCAGGGCGTTGGCGGCTTCCTTGGTGAGCATGTGGACCTCGTCGATGATATAGACCTTATAGCGGGCTTGGCTGGGAGCATAATTGACCCTCTCGCGGAGGCCTCTGATTTCATCAATGCCACGGTTGCTGGCGGCATCAATTTCTATCACATCCAAAGCTCTGCCCTCGGTTATTGCCCGGCACATCTCACAGCTATTACACGGTTCGCCCTTGCCGTTGGTAAGGCAGTTCACCGCTTTAGCCAGAATACGTCCAGTGCTGGTCTTGCCGGTTCCTCTTGGCCCATAGAAGAGGTAGGCATGAGAGACACGGCCACTATTAAGGGCATTACTCAGTGTTTGTGTTACCTGTTCCTGGCCAACTATCTCGGCTAAGGTTTGGGGACGCCACTTGCGATAAAAAACTTGCGATGTCATCTTCGTTTGCTAGTATTATACTCTATATTAACTGGTTTCCAAAAGGGGGTTTTGAGCCGATGGGGCTGAATTTTTTGGTTATTAAATAAAAAAGCCAGCTTTACTAGTTTAAGTCACTCTTTAACTGTGCCCCAACTAGTAAAGCTGGCAAAATGGGCTTAGATGCCTATTATAGTAGTGAGGGTATATCCTTGGCTATCTCGTCTATTTCTTTGAGCTTGTTCTCGAAATCGCCTCGTCTTCCTTTAAGGTCGTGAATAACACTGGTTGCTTTCTCATAATATCCCTTGACCTTCTCTATAGTGGTGAGTTCAGACAGAATTAGGTTTACATCAAGCTCGCCTCTTTCCCTGGGGTAGTCGCCATTCCTTATCACTGCCTGTGGACTTATACCCCGGAGATAATCTGCCAGTTCTTTAACCAGGTCCATATTCATTTCCTTAGCTGGCCCGGAGACGAGGTATATGGCTCGGCTGGCATCAGCCGGGTTGCATTTAAGTGAGAGCTCGCTTATAGCTTCATCCATTGCCTGGATTCCCCGGTGAGTTTCGGTGCTCTTCTTTATGAAATTCCTGGAGAAGATGTCAAACCGCCTGAAGACGGACAATCGTGATGAACCATAGCCGATCACTGTCCAGCCAGCTAGGCTTTGTATAATGTCTCCGGCATCAAGCATCTTTGCCCCGATATGCCTGACTTTTTTCTCCTCACCGGCACAAAGTACGTTGTAGAATTGGTCAACTATCAATGAATTAATCTGGGTTAGGTTATTTCTGAGAGAGAAGTCCTTCCTGACATACCTTTGATTATCAATGAGAAAGACGGCATCAACTGTTTGATAGACGGACTTAAGACAGGTGGCGGCGTTATAGATGGTTCTTTCTTCGGTTTGCTCTTCGTGGCCGAAGGGAAGGATAGCCATGGCGTAAATCGGCTTTTCGATATAGCGCTCTCTTATCATCTGGGCAACTATTGGCATTGACCCAGAGCCGGTGCCGCCGGCAACACCAGCAATGAGGACGAAGGCGTCAGTCTCAAAGAAGTGCTTAGCTGTTCTTATCGCGTCTACAATCTTGTCAGCATCCTCTTTGGCTACTTCGGCTCCCAGCTCATTTATTTTACCGACACCGTGCCCACCGGTCCGGCGACCGCCAATGAGGATTCGGTGCTGGTAGTCAGGGCTTATGCTGAGAAGCCCGCTTAAATCGGCGGCATCAGTATTTACCGCAAAGGCACCAGTAACTATCTCTATCCCGCGCTCCCGGCGTGCCTTTCTATTTAGTCGGGCAAACTCATCGGCAATCCTGCCACCACATTGTCCCAAACCAATAACCAGTAATTTCATTTTTCCACCTCATATTAAAAATATTTTCGTTATTTTTACCATAGTTCTTTAATAATGTCAAATCATCGCTAAAGACAAGTGCTATTTTAAGCACATTGGGTGAGATTGTCAACCCCCTACTATTTGGGCTACTACATTCCTTGCTTGGCGATATAGACGGCAAGGTCAGCCAGACGGCAACTATAGCCCCACTCATTGTCGTACCAGGCTAGTACCTTGACCATGTTGCCGGCGATTACCATAGTACTGGGGGCATCAAAAATAGAGCTGGCTGGGTTACCCTTGAAGTCCATACTGACCAGCTCCTCTTCACAATACTCCAGGATTCCAGCTAGCGGTCCAGCAGCCGCCTTCTGAAAAGCCTGATTAACCTGCTCTACGGTGACCTCTTTCTCTAGGTCGGCGACGAGGTCAACTACAGAGACCGTGGCTACGGGGACCCTGAAGGCTAAGCCGTGAAGCCTGCCTTTGAGCTCAGGGATAACCTGGGTTACGGCTCTGGCGGCGCCGGTGGTAGTGGGAACAATGTTCATGGCAGCGGCTCGTGCCCGGCGCAGGTCGCGGTGAAACATATCCAGTAGCCTCTGGTCATTAGTATAGGCATGAATAGTGGTCATCAGTCCCTTGCTTACCCCGAAGCTTTGGTGCAGTACCTTGACCACCGGAGCAATGCAGTTAGTAGTGCAGGAGGCATTGGATATAATCTTGTGCTTATCAGGCTGGTACTTTTTCTCATTGACACCGAGGACGATGGTTATATCCTCATTCCGTGCCGGGGCGGAAATAATAACCTTCTTGGCGCCACCCTGAAGGTGAGCGGCGGCTTTCGTGGCATCGGTGAAGAGACCGGTTGATTCTATGACGATGTCTACACCGTAATCACGCCACGGGATTTTTGCTGGGTCGCGTTCCGCTAGCACCTTTATCTCTTTGCCATCAACGATGATTGAGTTGTCGGTGGCTTTTATTTCACCGGGGTAGCGACCATAGGTGCTGTCCCATTTCAGTAAGTGGGCGTTGGTCTTGGCATCAGTCAGGTCATTAATAGCGGTTACCTCCATTTTGCCCTTATGGTATTGGTTAACTGCCCTGAGGGCTAGTCTGCCCACACGCCCGAAGCCATTAATGCCGATTTTAGTTGTCATTTTTATACCTCCTCAGCGATTTTTGCCCTTCGCCGACTGCGCTGGAGCATGTCAAGGAAGGCCTCGACCCTTGTTTTTATATGAGTAGTTAGGAAAAAGTCATCGTTCCCTTCCAGGGTTAGAACGGGCAGGTGAATATCGTGTCTAAAGATGATGTCGCCAATTCCCCGGTGGCAGAAGGCCTGGACATAGTGAATAACACCATCAACCCGGCGCTGTTTAAGCTCGGTGGTGATGTCCTTTATCCGGTCGTATATGGAGTAGGGGTAGGTATAGTTTGAGTATTGCTCCGCCAGGGAATTTCCCGGCTGGGGCATGGCGAACTGGCGCGGGATTTCATTGAACACTATCCTCGCCCCTTTAGTCTCCAGGTAGGGATAGAGGTCTTGACCATAGACGGAGGGCACGCCGATATAGGCTAACTTTAGCCAGTCCGAGGGATAGGGCTGGCGCTTGAGGCACTGGTCTAGTAATTTTTGTAGCTCCTGATGGTATTTGGGGTGGTCTTGATTAAAATCAGAGGTGGATACCAGCCAGAGGTGGTTCTCCCATCCGCTGACCAGTCCCTCCTCCCAGGTAAGCTCATCAAGTTTTAGCGCCAGGCTGCGGCAGGGCTTAAGCTCAGTTTTGACCTTCTCAGCAGCATCCAGCGTGGTATTCAGGGTCTCCGCCAGTGCCTGCAAGGCTTGATGCATTCGCTGGGGATTCGGCTTATCCGGGTAGGCAAAGGGCACGACGTTGATTCCTTTGAGCCTGAGAACCTCCATTAACATGATAGTGTTGGAGCAATCACCGGTGGTAACGCAGAGAACGCTATCAATTCCATAATCCATGCATACCCCGTAGATTCCCTTAATCCAGCTGCAGCAGTTTAGGGGGAAGCCGGCCCGCTCGGCGATAGTTATTAGCCGTTCCGGATTGGGGTCGGTGATAAAGACATTGTTCAGGTCAATCGGCTGGTAGCCGGCAGCTAATAATACTTCTATAGGAACAGTGGTGGTAATACCAATCTTTTTCATCAACGTCTATCTTTCCCCATATAGAGTAGCTCGCAGGGGAGGTATCTTTCTTTGCCCCAGGCATCACTGAGCATTTCAGCCCGGCGGTCAGTGTCACTAGCCCAGATAACGTGGTAGAGGGGTGGGTTGGAGGGAGAGGCCGGCTTGAAATCCGCAACGTACTTGTAGCCCAGACCCTTTAATCCGGCCTTGAATAGTTCCACCAGCTGGTGCCTCGTTTCATCGTGCCCTATTTTGCCCTCCAGCCTCTTTTGCTTAATTGTCTGCCATTTCTGATTTCCGTAGAGCCTGGTTATTGAGGCCTGACATTCGGGGCGGGTCAAATTCCGCATCAGAGCCATTTCCAGGGGGAAGATTATCAGCAGTTCCATCTTATGTCCCTGCCAGTCTCGGCCATGAGCCACCAGTTTTCTGATTGTTGACCAGCGTAGCATGTGGTATCCCGGTGGGGCAATAAGAGCCAAGGTGGCAGTGGAGCGAGGAATGAAGTCGAATACCTGCTGGAGGACCTTATCATTAACCGGATTGCCGGTTATTATATTGGCAGTGTCATAGGATGCTGTCAGCTGCTTTAAGCTATCGGCATCTTGGCTATTGTTGACGATAAATATATATTTGGCGAATTTTGTTCCCAATGCCCTGATTGCTGAGTCATCAATAATGCAATCTGTCCCTTTGCAGATGCACTGACCACATCCAGCGTAGAGCTCCAGATAGCAACACCTGTTTTTGCCCAGCGTTCTGGTATAGGCTTCAATAAAATCGCCGAAGCACTCAAGCTCGTGGCAGACCCATTTTCTAATCGGTTTTGGTTTCTTCATTTGCCTTTTAAACTATAGAACGCTTGCATTCCGGCGAATGTGGCATTCTTCCCCAGTTCGTCTTCTATTTTGAGAAGGCGGTTGTATTTGGCGGTGCGCTCTGAGCGGCAGGGGGCGCCGGCTTTGATTAAGCCGGTATTCAGCCCCACCGCCAGGTCGGCGATAGTGGTGTCTTCCGTCTCACCCGAGCGGTGACTTACTACTGCTGTCCAGCCGGCCTGCTGTGCCATCTTAATGGCGGCAATGGTCTCGGTGAGCGTGCCAATCTGGTTGGGCTTGATAAGAATGGAGTTAGACGCCTTTAGCTTGATGCCCTGGCTCAGGCGGTCTACATTGGTGACGTAGAGGTCATCGCCAACGAGCTGGACTTTGCTGCCCAGTTTCCTGGTCAGGAGCTGACAGCCTTCCCAGTCATCCTCAGCCATACCATCCTCAATGCTGATAATAGGGTAGTCTGACGCCCACTTGACATAATAATCAACCATTTGTTTGGTGGTGAGAGAGACGCCTTCTTTAGCCAAGACATATTGCTTATCCTTATAAAATTCGCTGGCGGCGGGGTCCAGGGCGATAAAGCAGTCCTTACCCGGCTTATAGCCGGCTTTTTTGATGGCTGATAGGACGGCCTCTATCGCCTGCTTATTTGAGGGGAGGGAGGGGGCAAATCCCCCTTCGTCGCCGACGTTGGTATTTAGCCCTTTATCCTTAAGCACCTGTTTTAAGGCGTGATAGACCTCAGCGCCGATTTGCAGGGCATGGCCAAAGCTATTGGCTCCCGCCGGCACCACCATAAACTCCTGGAAATCGGTTGAGTTGGCGGCGTGCTTGCCGCCGTTCAAGATGTTGAGCATGGGGACGGGCAGGGTGTAGGCGTTTACCCCTCCCAGGTAGTGATATAAGGACATTCCGAGGAAGTTAGCCGCAGCGTGAGCCACCGCTAACGATGTTCCTAGGATGGCATTAGCCCCGAGGCGGGATTTGTTGGCGGTGCCATCAAGCTGGATAAGCTTGTGGTCAATAGCTGCCTGGTCGGTAGCTGGCATCCCCATTATGGCTGAGGCAATGTCTTTATTAACGTTGGCTACTGCTTTAAGCACCCCCCGCCCGCCAAACCGGGAGTTATCACCGTCCCTGAGTTCTACCGCTTCATACCTGCCGGTGCTGGCGCCGGAGGGCACCGCCGCCCGTCCCACGGTGCCGTCAGATAGCTTTACCTCAACCTCCAGCGTGGGATTACCCCTGGAGTCCAGGATTTCTCGGGCTTTAACGCTTTCAATAGTTGACATTTTATTCCTCAGACTTTTGTTAAATAGCTAAATCAAGGGCTTTATCTACCGCTTCAGTCGGGCTTTGCGCCGGGATAATGGACTTATCCTGCCGACTGTTTCGGGATAATGACCAGGTATTCAAGCCAATAACCGGGGTGCCGCTTTTTAAGGCATAGCTTATCTCAGAAAGGGTGCCATATTTCCCACCGATGGCGATAACCGCCTGGGCTGATTTAACCACAATGACGTTTCTCGCCTCGCCCAGCCCGGTGATGATGGGAATTTGCACATAGGGGTTGGCTGCCTTGCTGCTGTCCCCGGGCAGGATGCCGATAGTTGTTCCCCCCTCCCGGCTAGCGCCCCGGCATGCTGCTTCCATAATACCACCCAACCCCCCGCATACCAGAATAGCACCCCGCCGGGCAAGCTGGCGCCCCACCTCTTCCGCCTGCAGGGCTTCTTCTTTGGAGCACTGCCCCCCGCCAATAACGGCAATAAATTTCTTATCCATATAGGTATAGGAATTATATCACTGAAGCTAAACTATGGCAAAGGGGGATTATTGTGGTATCGTTCCCTTTTGGTTGATTTTAATTGGATGTAGGTTATTGAGTCTTAAATAGGGACAGGAGGCACGGGCAAAATATGACTAGAAAAGGTGTTTATACCATCACATATAAGGAGCATAACGATGATTAAATCACTTTGGGAAAACGTGTTCAAACTTCCCGATAACTTCTTTGACCCTATCGTAGACGAACGTGAGTGTATCCATTACAGGGCGGCCCTTGACCCGCGCAGCACCTTCGTCGAACTTTATCAAAATCTCAGCTTCAGGGTGCACGTTCATCTCCACCTGCGAGAGCATCTTGTCGGTGAACTTGCCGACTATTGTGCGGTCTTTGGTTATAATCCCATCGCCAACTGGCGCGTAGACAACATCGTCGCCGATTTTCAAGGTGGCTCTTTGCCCGACGAGCTTTATTCCGCCAGAACCCTCAAACTTGACGTTTCCCATTCGCCCAGGGCCGCTGAAAGCAAGACCGCTAAAGTTGAGAACAGTTCCTACAACATGAATGATTCGATGCTTATCGGCGTCATTTATGGCAGCGAGAATACCGAGAGCATCGTTATCAGGCCCGTTCAATCCTTTGTACGGTTGGAATCCCTCAATAATTGCGGCGTGTTCCGGAGCGACCATAGCAAGGTAGCTATTGATTTTACCTCGATATTTTTCGGGCGCGTCGAAGATAGGGAATTGAAGCCTGCCACGGCGTCCATCATCGGGTGGGAGAGTGCTCAGTTGGTAGACAAGCAGGTCAAGCGTGGAGCGAGCGTTATGGGCGAGATCGCCGATGATGACACTCAGCTCATCGTCGGGTGCGATTTGCTTCACCCTAGCAACGATGATATAGTTTGGTGGTGTCGGGTTAGCCTCAAAAACAAAGGTATAGGGCTTTTTTGCGATGAAATCATCAATCGCAGCCTTGATAGCATTGAGGTGCTTCTCAGCCCTGCGAAGCTTCAGTCTTGGCCCATAGAGTGGGTGCATATGCTATACTCCCGTAATAGTCACATTCTAGGCACAAAGAAGCCTTTTGTCAATTCATCAACCAAAAGGGAACTTAACCATTATTGTGAATCTATCCCCTGACCCCCTTCCCTCCTTGTGAAGGAGAAAAACTTGACAGGGTGTCTAAGAGGGGCGCTAGCCCCTCTTTTAAAAAATCCTTCCCCCTCTCCTTTTAAGGAGAGGGGGTCAGGGGGTGAGGTGAATTAATAATCTCTATTATACTGGTTCATAGCTGAGCTAAATGATACCAGAACGGCACAAGCAATTTGGGAAGCATTGCCCATCAAAGCTCGTGTCAATCTTTGGGGGAGAAGAAATATATTTCTCCATTCCTCTTAGCCTGGAGTTGAAGGTGGGACAGGAACTGGTAAGCACTGGGGATTTGGGTTATTGGCCTGAGGGTAATGCCTTTTGCATCTTCTTTGGCCCGACTCCTATTAGCCGGGGAGACAAAATTCGCCCGGCAAGTGCAGTTACTGTGTTTGGTAGAATCATAGGCGATGCCGCTATCTTTAAGCAGGTAGCTTCAGGGGCAAAAATCACTATCGAGAAGGAGGGCAGTAGGTAAGATGGTCAAGCGTCTGGTCTACTATTTCGACGAGGGGAGTATCCAGATTCTTTGGTCAAGGTGGGAAGGCAGCCATGGGCTATCTTGGTGAGAGATGGCGGATTCTATCCTTTCTGGCTTCCAAAGGGCGCTTTTGAGCGAATGAGGCTGTTACTAAATAAAAAAACCAGCTTTACTATTTGGGTCACTATTAATTGTGCTCAACTAGTAAAGCTGCCATAACGGGCTTAGATAGCCTAATTATTATAGTAACGTGGGTATATCCTTTGATACCTCTTCTATTTCTTCAAACTTGCTCTCGAACTCTTCTCGCCTTCCTTTAAGCCCATGAATTACACCGCTTGCTTTGATATAGTAGTCCTTTACCTTTTCCACAACCTTGAATTCAGAGAGAATTAGGGTTACATCAATCAAGCCTCTTTCCCTGGGGTAATCGCCATTTCTTATCACTGCCTCGGGTGCCATACCCTTTAGATAGTCGGCCAGTTCCTTAACCAGGTCCATATTCATTTCTTTAGCCGGAGCTGAGACGAGGTATATAGCTCTGGTCGAGTCAGCAGGATTGCATTTAACTGAGAGCTCGCTTATAGCTTCATCCATCGCCTGGATTCCGCGGTGAGTTTCGGTGCTCTTCTTTATGAAATTCCTTAAGAAGAAGTTGAACCACCTGAAGATGGGCAATGGTGATTTACCATAGCCTATTACTGTCCAGCCAGCTAGGCTTTGGATAATGTCTCCAGCATCGACCATCTTTGCTCCGATATGCTTTGGTTTCTTCTCCTCGCCGGCGCAAAGTAGGTTGTAGAATGGCTCAACTATTAAGGAATTTATCGCAGCCAGGTTATTTCTCAGCGAGAAGTCCTTCCTGACATACCGTTGATTGTCAATCAGGAACGTGGCATCGACCACTGGATACACAGACTTAAGGCAGGTGGCGGCATTATAAACGCTTCTTTCCTCGGTTTCCTCTTCATGGGCGAAGGGGAGAATAGCCAAAGCATAGATGGGCTTATCCAAATAGCGCTCTCTTAGCATCTGGGCGACTATCGGTATTGCCCCCGAGCCAGTGCCGCCGGCAACCCCAGCGATGAGTAAGAAGGCATCGGTCTCAAAGAAGTGCCGTGCCGTCCTGATGGCGTCTACAATCTTGTCGGCATCCTCTCTGGCTACTTCAGCCCCCAACTCATTTATTTTGCCAACACCATGACCACCCGTCCTTCGACCTCCGATGAGGATTCTATGCTGGTAATCAGGGCTTATGGTTTGTAGCCCGCTTAAATCAGCGGCATCAGTGTTTACGGCGAAGGCACCGGTAACTATTTCAATGCCGCGCTGACGGCGTGCCCGACTATTGAGCCGAGCAAACTCATCGGCGATCCTGCCGCCACATTGTCCTAGACCAACTACTACTACTTTCATTTTTCGCCTCGCATTAGAGTAATTAACCCGGAATTTCCCATTTCAACATCGCTCCAGGTAATTCTGTGGCTGCCCAACCTTGCTTTGCTCCCTTCCCTCTCCCTTACGGTGCCATCAGGCAGGATTAGCACATCACAAACATACTGTTTCCCGTCAACGACGATAAACCCGAAGTTAAAGCTATTTATCTTCGCCACCTGTTCTCTTCACTAAACTCGCTGACTAGGCTTACCGGACCTCTACCTTCACCATTACTCCCGTATAAATCAGGAGGGGCACGGACAATCGCCAAATCGGCGATTTCAATGCCCCTCCTTCATCCGCTCATCTCCTAAAAGAATCTTTTACATTGCTTTTGGGGTTACTTCACGTATTGTAACTTGAGCATAGTCTAATTGCAGGGCCTTGTCAAGGCATTCGGATTAGAGACCTACAAAAATTGTTCCTCATTTTGGTTTCTAATGTAACAGTAGGCCGAAGTGTGATCCAACAAACCGCTTAAAAGTGCAATCCGAAAATGGTTTGTACTATGGCACGCAATGTAGATATAAATAGGTACACTGAATTTCACACCTGAAGGTTAGGCGTGAAACCATAAAACAGAAAATGAACAATATTTATTTTCTTTTTTTGCCCGCTTGCCTTTTCTTGGTTTCAGTCTCTGTGGCTTCTCTACTCAACCTCTTAAAATTTCTCTTCCTACCACAGTATTTGCAGATTCCGATTTCATGAGAGTCAATTATCCAGTAATGTATGCACTTATCGACCGTGACCACCATTGTGGTGTCAACTGATTGCTCGAACGTGAAATAGCCTAGATTT
>Ga0315296_10002462_pt1 | contig 15782 bp, 11 predicted proteins | sample YL17G14_18_MG_FD_203921 | JGI IMG/M metagenome (GOLD analysis project Ga0315296, IMG submission 203921) | Sediment microbial communities from Yellowstone Lake, YNP, Wyoming, USA - YL17G14_18 | ecosystem: Environmental > Aquatic > Freshwater > Lake > Sediment | place: USA: Wyoming | collected... | reverse complement strand
CAGGGCCACCACCCCGAGGAGACGGTAGAGCTGCTTCCAGAACAGGGGACCGACTTTCAGGAAATCCGGGAGCTTGCGCTTGAGCGTGACCAGGAACAGGGCCCCGGAGGTGAACAGGAAAGCCGGGGCTATCAGACCGTTCCCGTAGTTCAACCAGTCGAACGCCGCCCCGGCCCGGAGCGCGGGCCGGACCAGGGCGTTGGTGGCGTGGACCTCGATCATCCAGATCACGGCGAGGCCCTTGAGCAAATCCACCCAGAGGAGGCGGTTGGGGGAGCCTTCTATTTGGGATTTTAGATTTTGGATTTTGGATTTCCCCTGAGGTCTTACTTCGTTTTCACCACATAGGTCCCGGCGAGCTTGTCGTGCAGGGCCTGCTTCTTCTCGTCCCAGGCCACCCAGAGGAAGCCGATAAGCAGGATGACCGTGGAGACAAATTTCCCGATGACCTCGCGCAGGAAGGCCCTACCGAAGGACAAAGGCTCGTATTCCGTGGTGACCACTTTCAAGTTGAGAACTTTCTTGCCCAGGGTCTGGCCGTAGCGCCAGGTCAGGAACGTCAAATAGGCCGCCTGAAGGAGGGCGCCGAGAAGCCCGCCCAGGACACCGCGGCCAGAAGCTGGGTCTCCCTCTGCCCGGCCTTGGCCAGGGCTCCGAAGAACCCCACTAAGAAACCGCAACATCCCCCGAGAACTCCCCCGCCGATGGAGAGGATGAGGTTGTCGATGAGGAGGGCGGCCCAGCGGATCCAGAATCCGGCCTTGACATATTCGGCGAGGCCTGTTTCCTGAGCGGAGGGTTCCATCATATTCTCCTTGATTTCAAGGGGTTAACCCCGTTCGTATTTTTTTCTTAAGGGAAAGAAACTTTGGGGGACGCCTGAGCGTTATTACTCACAGGTAAATACCTTGGAGCTGCACCTATGGGAGGAGGCAACGGTCAGTGGAGATACCGTGACAAGCCCGACCCCTTGGCGCGGCCCCAAGGCTTTTCCCCGATTTTGGATTTTAGAATGCGGAATGCGGAATAGATGAAAGTCTGAAAAAACCCGCCTTCCACGGTTAAACGAGCAGGCCGAGAGTAAATCCTCCCGGCCTATTTTTGCTCCTCCCGCATCCCCTCCTCGCGCTCGGCCTGGATATGGACGAAGTAGTTCTCGGCGATGGACAGGAGGTTTTTGACGAACCAGTACAGGGTCAGCCCGGAGGGGAAGTTGTAGAAGATGAACATCACGGTCATCATGACCGGCATCATATAGGTCATCTGTTTCTGCCGGGGATCGTTGGCCATGCCGGAGATCTTGGACTGGAAGAACTGGGAGACGCCCATCAGGATGGGCAGGACGTAGAACCGGTCGGGCTGGGAGAGGTCGGTGAGCCAGAAGGCGAAGGCCGCGCCGCGGAGCTCGAAGGTGTCCTTGAACAGGCTGTAAAGGGTAATGAACACCGGGGCCTGGATGATCATGGGGAGACAGCCCCCGAAGGGGTTGACCTTGTACTTCTGGTACAGGGCCATGGTCTCCTTGTTCATCCGGGTTGGGTCCTTCTTGTACTGCTCGCGGATCTGGTTCATCCTGGGCTGGAGCTTCTGCATCTTCTTAGCCGACTTGAGGGACTGGAGGGTGAGCGGGAAGAGCACGATCTCCACCAGGAGGGTGAATACGATGATGACCAGGCCGTAGTTCGGAATCACCCGATGCAGGGCCAGGAGGACCTTGAGGAAGAAGCGCAGCAGAGGATGGGTCCAGGACCAGCCGGACTCGGTGAGGAGCTCGAGGCTCTTGCCGTAGAGCTTGAGCACGCCGTAAGAGAGCGGGCCCAGAAAAGCCCTGTAGCGCACACTCCGTGATTCTTTCCAGGGAATGGCGAGCTTGGTGGTCGCCTGACCGTCCGCGGTGCGGCGGGCCTCGAAGGACGTCCCTCCCCCCTCGGGGATGAGGCAGGCCAGGAAATATTTCGTGCGCATGCCGGCCCAGCCGATCTCGCCGGTGAAGGTCTGGGGTCCTTTCTTGAGGCCGCCCTCCTTTTCGGTATGAACCGCAGCCCCCAGGAGGGCCACGGCTCCGAAGTAGTTGTGGTCTTCTTTTTTATTCTTCTCGGTCGAGGCCAGGGCGGTGCGCCAGTCGGCAATGCAGTCCCGCCCCAGGGGGGCGTCATGAGGGGTCCGGAGCGACACCTCCATTCCGAATCCGTACTCCCCGGGGGAGAAGCGCAGCCTCTCCTCCAAGGATAGGCTCTCGGAGAGGGAGGCCACGAAAACCGCCTCCGTGGGAGGACTTCCCGCGCCCAGACGGATGCTGTCGGCCTCACAAAGGAAGGTCACCCCGGAGAGATCGAGGGTATCTTTGCCCAAGGGAATCAGAAAGGAAAGAGTATTTTGGCCTTTGGGCACGAGCTCCACGCCCCCTTCCTCAAGGCCTTTATACCCTTTCAAGCGGTAGCTCTCCAGGCTCGCCCCCCGCGTCGAGAACACCGCCCGGAAACGGTCGGTCTCGACGATGATCTTCTTTTCCTGGTCAGGCGTTGCTTTCGTCGGGGCGACCGGCGGTGGAGGGGCGGCCTGTCGGGTCGTCGTATCCGCAGGAGCGGCCGACCCCGGAGGGGCAGGCTGGGGTTTGGGGACGGGCTTGGGCCCGTACTTGGACATGTACAGGCTCCATCCCAGGAGGATGAGACCGGAGAGGAACAGGGCCATGAGGGTGCGGCGTTCGTTGGTCATAAATCCTTTGCCCGATAGATCGGGTCCTTTAGGGGACGGGGTCGATGCCCCCGGGGTGGAAGGGGTGGCAGCGGAGGAGACGCCAGGCCGCGAGACCAACCCCTTTGAGGAAGCCGTGCCGGCTCAGGGCCTGGATGGCGAAACTGGAGCAGGTGGGCTCGAACCGACAGACCCGCGGAAGAAACGACGGGTAGAAGACCTGGTAGAGCCGGATGAGACCGATGGCCAAACGGGAGATCATGATAGCTCGGCAAGCAGACGCGTCACCTCATCCATCACCCGGGAGAACTCCGCGGTTTGCATCAGGGGTTTGGCCACGAGGATCACACTGGCACCTTCTGGAAGCCTGGATAAGTTTTTTCTCAAGGCCTCGCGCATCCAGCGCTTGGCACGATTGCGGCGAACGGCATTGATAAATCCTCCCTGGGTGGAAAACCCCGTCCTTCGCCCCTCCCCGCCGGGGAGCAAGCGGACGAACAGGGTTTCCCCCTCCGCCCGCTTTCCCTCTTTCAGGGTCCGGAGAAACTTCTTCCGGGAAGACAGCGGGGCCCAGGATCTCACACCGCCAGGCGTTTCCGGCCTTTGGCCCGCCGCCGGGCCAGAATGGCGCGGCCCGCCTTGGTTTGCATCCGCTTTCGGAACCCGTGAGTTCGTTTGCGGTGAATCCGGCTCGGCTGATAGGTTCGCTTCACGTTAAATCGTCCTCCTTATTCAAAAGATATGTCAATCATTCTACCAGTTTCAGAAAAATTTTTCAAGAATGCAATTTTCCTCTTGCACTTTTCCGGCCAAATATGTATAATCTTAATCCCCCTTGAAGCAAGGGGGATGATCGAGCCAAGGACTCTCTCTCCGCGTCGTTCTGTTGATATCCTGTGCATAATTTTACGTGGGCTTTTGCTCACCGCAAGACGAAAAGAAGAGCCCAACATACGCGATAAAGGGCCTGTGGAAAAGCCCTTTGTTTTGTTTCTGGAGCGCGTCCATAACTCCCCGTTTTGCAGGTTGTTGCAAGATGTTCGTCCTGTGGGGATAACTCTGTGAATTATTTCGGCCAAGGAAATCCGCTCGCGCGCACCCGCGGAAAACATCGGAAAGCAAACTCGGACAAGGATTCCAGCGATTGTGGATAATTTAGAGGGTCAGGAAACGCAGGTGGGAATGCCTTCTGCGGGCAACGATGGGGGGGTTCAGGAGCCCACAAGCCCTGTCCTGCATACCCTCGCCCCGCAGGACCTTTGGGGAAAAACCCTGGAGGCCTTGCGCGCCAAGCTCAACCCCAAGACCTTCGAAACCTGGTTCTCTAAAACGCTGGGCCTGGCATTGGAGGGCCGCGTCCTCACCGTAGAGGTCCCCAAGCCGTTTATCGCGGACTGGTTGAGCCAGCACTACCAGAGTTTCGTGGAGGACGCTCTGGAAGGGCTGGCCAAAGAACGGTATCGGGTGGCCTTCCTTTATCCTCAAGCTAAAAACCTGGCCAGGATAAAGGGAAGGTGGGCCAACCCCGAGAAGTCCCACCCGCTCCTGGCCGAGAGCCAGCTGAATCTTCGCTATACCTTCGAGAATTTCGTGGTGGGGAAATCCAACGAGTTCGCCTTCGCCACCGCCATGGCCGTGGCCGAGAAGCCGGGCACGGTCTATAACCCGCTCTTCTTCTACGGCGGAACCGGCGTGGGAAAGACCCACCTCATGCAGGCCATCGGCCATTTCTCCAAGCGCGAGAAACCGAAGGCCAAGGTGTACTACACGCCCTCCGAAAGCTTCATGAACGAGCTCATCTCGGCCATCCAGCACCGCCAGATGTTGGACTTCAAAAAGAAGTACCGCGAGGTGGACTTCCTGCTTCTGGACGACGTGCAGTTTTTGGCGGAGAAAGAGGGGCTGCAGGAGGAGATCTTCCACACCTTCAATGCCCTGTACGACAACCGCCGACAGATCGTCATCACCAGCGACAGGCCTCCCCGCGATCTCATCAACCTGCAGGACCGTCTGGTCTCACGGTTTCAGGGTGGAATGGTCGCCGACATGCAGGCCCCGGACCTCGGGTTGCGCATCGCCATCCTTAAACATTTCGCCGAGAGGGAAGGGTATGTCGTTCCCAACGACGTGCTCTACTTCCTTGCTGAAAAGGTGAAGTCCAACATCCGGGAACTGGAGGGCTGTCTGGTCCGCCTCACGGCCTTCTCCTCCCTTTCGGGGACTGAGATCACTCCGGAGCTGGCCCAGGAAGCCCTCAAGGAGATCCTCCCCGAGCCCGCCCATGTGGCTACCGTGGAAGAGATCCAGAAGATCGTAGCCTCTCATTTCAACATCCCGGGGGAGAGCATGCGGCTCAAGTGTCGCACGGCGGAACTGGTTCTGCCGCGCCAAATCGCCATGTACCTCTCCCGCGAACTCACCGGTTGCTCTTTTCCGGAGATCGGGGACCGTTTTGGGGGCAAAGACCACACCACCGTCATGCATGCCCATCGGAAGATCCTATCCCTGATCAAGAAAAATCAGCAAATCAAAACGTTTGTAGACCAGATGATCAAGCGCTTCAAAGAAGGGGGATAGGCCTGTGAATTAATTGAGGATAAAAAAGACCTTGTGTAAAACTTCCTGTTTTTTATATAATTATCCTTATGTTTTCCACAAGATCGTCCTCCCTGAAAGGCGTGATAACAAAGAGTAATTAGGTTTTATCCTTATTATCCCCAGGGCCTACTATCTCTACTGGTTAGATAGAAAATTAAAGTAGAAGTTCTCTCCTGTGAACTCATTCCAGAGAAAGGGGTGACCACCTTGAAGTTCTCAGCTCAACAAACCGAGATGTCCGAAGCCCTCCAGAGGGTTTCTACGGTCGTTCCTACACGGACCACTTTTCCTATTTTATCCAACTTATTGATCGAGGCCGAAAAAGACAAGGTCTTTTTGAAGGCCACCGACTTAGAGATCGCCATCGCCACCTCCTTCGCGGCGGAGGTCAAAAAACCCGGGGCGATAACCATCCCCGCCAAACAGTTCTCATCTATCGTGAAGGACCTTCCGACAAGCCCCATTCAGTTTTCCGTGGAAGGGAAGAAGGCGTCCCTGGAATGCGATAAACGCCTATTCAAGTTCATGGGGATCGAGAAGGAAGAATTCCCCGCCTTTCCCCAGATCGCCGACCGGCCGATGCTCCACTTCTCGGCCAACGCCATCGACCGGGCGATTCGAAAGAGCGCTTTCGCCATCAGCACCGATGCCCCGTCCCGCCCGGCGCTTTCAGGCGCCCTGTGGCAGCTGGACGGGGATGCCGTCAAGCTGGTGGCCACGGACGGACACCGTTTGGCCCGCATCCAGTTCAGCATCCCCCAACTGGAGGCCAAGACCGAGCTCATCGTCCCCCCCAAACCCCTAAACCAGCTCACCCGGCTCATCAACGAGTCCGCTCAGGAGGCCTTCGACATCAACTTCAATGACAAGTACATCGGATTCTATTTCGAGAACACCACCCTCATCTCCAAGCTGATCGAAGGCCCCTATCCCAACATCGACCAAGTAATCCCCCCGGAGAACAAGAAGACCCTGAAGGTCAGCGTGGCGGACCTGCTTTCCGCCGTGCGGAGGGTCTCCAATTTCTCGGACAGCTACACCCACCAGATCAAGCTAACGCTCAAGAAAGACTCCCTGGAACTCCATGCCGCCACGCCGGACCTGGGAGAGGCCAAGGAGACCCTGGCCTGTTCCTACCGGGACGAAGATCTGATCGTCGGATACAATGGGGCTTACCTCACGGAGATCCTGAAAAACATCGACACCGAACAGGCCGTCTTCAAGCTAAATACTCCACTCACGGCAGGAGTCATCACCCCGGAAACCCAAAAGGAAGGGGAAGAGATCCTTTACTTGTTGATGCCGATCAGATTGCCAGAATAAGCTTCCCCAATACCCGTCAAAAGGCCTCATACTTTGAGGCCTTTTTTGTTTACAAAACCGGTTGACATTTGGAACGTTTTTTTGTTATAATAATTGCATTTAAGTCCATGTAAAATTAGGAACTTTGGCGTGAAACATCTCAAGAAGATAGGGACTATTCTTCCCAAGGCATTAGAGGACCTTGGCATCGCCAAACGACTGGATGAATTCAAAACCTTATCGCTCTGGGAAGAGACGGTCGGAAAAAAGATCGCGGAGCGTTCGAAGGCTGTAGACATCCAGGATAAAACCCTGATCGTTGACGTGGAGAACAACGTCTGGATGCAGGAACTTGTTTTGCTCAAGCCGCGAATCCTGAAGAAGTTCGCCAAGACGGCGAAAAACAGCCCCATCAAGGATATTCGATTCCGACTCAAGAGAACGTAAAGGAGGCTCTCCCTTGACGGATAAGGAGCTTAAGGAGCAAGGCGTCAAAGAGTACGGGGCGGAGAAGATCCAGGTCATGAAGGGCCTGGAAGCGGTGCGCCGCCGTCCGGCGATGTACATCGGGGACGTGTCCAGCCGCGGACTTCACCACCTGGTTTTCGAGGTGGTGGACAACTCCGTGGATGAGGCCATGGCCGGGTACTGCGACCACATCCAGGTCACGGTGCAGGAGGACAACTCGGTGACGGTGGTGGACAACGGCCGAGGCTTCCCGGTGGACCTGCACCCCACGGAGAAGAAGCCCGGCGTGGAAGTTGCGTTAACCATGCTTCACGCCGGGGGCAAGTTCGACGACAAGAGCTACCGCATCTCAGGAGGGCTGCACGGGGTCGGCGTGTCGGTGGTGAACGCGCTCTCGGAGTGGCTGGAGGTGGAGACCTGGCGGGAGGGCAAGGTCTATCACCAGCGCTATGAGCGCGGGGTGACCAAGACGCCGCTCAAGGTGGTCGGAGAGAAGAAAACTACCGGGTCCAAAGTCACCTTCATGCCGGACGACAAGATATTCAAGATCATCGCCTTCTCCTTCGACACCCTGGCCCAGCGGCTCCGGGAGCTGGCCTTCTTGAACAAGGGCCTACGGGTGGACCTGAAGGACGAGAAGAGCGGGAAATCCCACGAGTTCCGCTACAACGGGGGGATCGTGGAGTTCGTGCAGTTCCTGGACGAGAACAAGAACCCCCTGCACCGGCCGATCTATATCGAGAAGACCGGGGACGGGATCGAGGTCGAGCTGGCGATGCAGTACAACGACTCCTACGACGAGAACCTGTTCTCCTACGCCAACAACATCAACACCATCGAGGGCGGGACCCATCTGGCGGGCTACAAGTCGGCGCTCACCCGGGTGGTGAACGACTACATCCGCAAGCAGGAGATGCAGAAGAAGGACGCGGTGGACATCTCCGGGGACGACGTCCGCGAGGGACTGACCTCGGTCTTATCGGTGAAGGTCAAGAACCCGCAGTTCGAGGGCCAGACCAAGACCAAGCTGGGGAACTCCGAGGTCAAGGGCATCGTGGAGAGCATCGTAGGCGAGAAGCTCACGGAGTTCCTGGAGCAGCACCCCAGCGTGGCCAACAAAATCGCGGAGAAGTCGATCATCGCGGCCCGGTCCCGGGAGGCGGCGAGAAAGGCCCGGGAGCTGACCCGGAGGAAATCGGCCCTGGGGAGCACCTCGCTTCCCGGGAAGTTAGCGGACTGCTCTCTGGAGGACCCGGCGCTGTGCGAGCTCTACCTGGTCGAAGGCGACTCGGCCGGAGGCTCGGCCAAAATGGGTCGCGACCGGCGGTACCAAGCCATCCTTCCCCTAAAAGGGAAGATCCTGAATGTGGAGAAGGCCCGGCTGGACAAGGTTCTCTCCCATGAGGAGATCAGGGCCATGGTGACGGCCCTGGGATGCGGGATCGGGGCCGACGACTTCGATTCCAAGAAAGCGCGTTATCACAAGATCATCATCATGACCGATGCGGACGTGGACGGAGCCCACATCCGGACCCTGATCCTGACCTTCTTCTACCGATATATGCGGCCCTTGATCGACGAGGGAAAGGTGTACATCGCACAGCCCCCGCTCTACCGGGTGGGCAAGGGCAAGGAGGAGTACTACGCCTACGGCGACGAAGAGCTCAAGGCCCTGGAGAAACGCCTGGGCAAGGAGGGTCTAAATCTCCAGCGCTACAAGGGCCTGGGCGAGATGAACCCGGAGCAGCTGTGGAAGACGACCATGGACCCGGAGCGGCGCACCCTCCTGAAGGTCACCCTGGTGGACGTGGTGGAGGCCGACCGGCTGTTCACCATCCTGATGGGCGACGAGGTTGAACCTCGGAGGAAGTTCATCGAGGAAAACGCCTTGGCAGTGAGGAACCTGGACGTGTAGGGCCGCAACCCAAGCAAAATTCAAGCGGGCATCGCAGGATGCCCGCTTTTATGTGCGTTCGATCTTATGGGATAGGAGGATTTCAGGAAGGCCTAACCAGGACAGCAGGCCCACTGGGAGCCCTTTGTCCACCCTTTTGAGACCCATCGGGAAGAGATCCCCCGGAACCCCATCTTTCTAAGCGAGCCAATATTTTTCTTGCTATTTTTGGGGATTCGTCCTATAATGATAACTTAAACAGACCCTTAAGCAAGACTGGTTTCCAGTTAGGCCATCCTTTTCCCCAGTAAGGAGTAAGCAGGGCGAGAAAAAACTTCAATCTGGAATCAGGAAAGGAGGATACGATGAAAAGGTTAACGATTCTTGCACTCGTGATCGGTCTGACGGGCGTAGCATTCGGGGACAGGTGGATCGCCCCTGCCGGGGTGGGATCCTTTGCGCCGGACCCCGGATCAAATGCCCGGGTGATCAGCTTCTCGAACGGGATCGCCTTCGACACCCGGCACGGGGAGCCCGGCCTTCCGGCAGGATACCGGAGCAACCCGCAGACCTCCGGAGTGTATCTGGTTCAATTCTCAGGGCCAGTCCAGGAGAGATGGGTGGATGAGCTCGTGCGGGCCGGGGCCATCATTTACTCGTACATTCCAAACTACAGTTTTCTGGTGCGGATGAACGAGACTGCCCCGGTGAAAGTCAGAACCCTGAATCAGGTGGTCTGGGTGGGGCCGTATCAACCGGCCTACAAGGTCGCAGAGTCCAGGCTGTTCCAGGCAACAGGCCAGGGCTCGCTGGTAATGATGCTCTATCCGGATGCGGACATCGAGGCGGCAGCCCGGTCGGTACAGAGCCTCGGCGGCGTGATCCAGGAGAAGACGGTCTCGGATTACGCCAAAGTGATTCGGGCTAACCTTGACCTTTCCAGGGTCGTGGACCTGACTAACCTTCCGGAAGTCATGGCCCTGCACTCTTGGTCAGGCGAGCCGCAGTTCTTGAACAACAACGCCCAATGGGTCTGCCAGCAGGGATGGAGGCCGGTCGCGCCCCCGGATACGGATCGGATGGCGCGCCCGGTGTGGTGGCATGGGATCCGGGGACAGGGTGAGATCGTAGCCTATCACGACTCCGGGATAAACTTCAATGTTGGCTCAGGGCATTGCGCTTTCCGCGACCCCGCCGTACCAATCACGGCCCGGGGAGACTTTCCAACCCACCGTAAGGTGGTAGCTTACAAAGTTTACGGTTCCAATGTGTTCGGGGATACGCCCAGTTGCTCCTATCACGGGACGCATGTGGGCGGGACAATCGCAGGGAACGATACTTTGTTCGGGACGAGCCCTTACGATGGGATGGCCAAAGAGGCCCGGATCAACTTCACGGACATCGCGGATGCCAACTGCGGGCTTCAGGTGCCCACCGACCTTACTACATTATTCGACACGACGATGCGCTCCAACTCGGCTGGCCCGGTCTTTCAGCATTCCGGGTCCTGGGGCTGGAGCGGTTCAGGAGGCGACTATCGGCTGCAGGACGCCTCCACGGATGCTTGGCACTGGAGGAATAAGCTGGTGGTTCCGATGTTTTCAACCGGGAGCAGTACGATAGCTCATCCCGCCATCGCGAAGAACGTTATAACCGTAGGAGCCACGGGGAATAGTACCTCTTCCAATGTCTTGGCGAGCTTCTCTGGCCGCGGTCCGACACAGGACAACCGCATCAAACCCACGATTTGCACCCCGGGAAATACCCCTGGCATCTACTCGGCCGATGGATCCACGGACTGCGCTTGGATCGCGTTCAATGGCACGAGTATAGCCACGGGCATCGCGAACGGCTCGCTGGTCCTGGTGCGGCAGTATTTCCGGCAGGGCTGGTATCCCACGGGGAGGCCCAGAACGGCGGATACCCTTCTCCCGTCAGCAGCCCTGATGCGAGCCATGGCGATCTGTTCCGGGGATTCCAATGTCAGCGGCTATGCACCCCCGAACTTCAATACAGGATTCGGACGGCTTAACCTGGACTCCGTGCTTTACTTCGATACCCTCGGCCCAGATTCCCGGAAGCTGGCCGCGGTGGATAACCGCACAGGCGTAGCCACTGGGCAATACATCCAGTACGCGGTGAACGTCAACGACTCTACCCTCCCTCTCCGGGCGGCCCTGGCCTGGGTGGATACGGCCGCGGCCGTGAACGCGAACCCCACGCTGGTGAACGACCTGAACCTTGAACTCCTGGATCCGGCAGGCACGACCTACCGAGGAAACCAGATGAGCGGGTGGCGCTCCACGGCAAACCCCACGACCTGGGACGACCGGAACGTGGAGGAAATCGCCCGGATCGTCTCCCCGCGCACGGGCCAATGGCTCATCCGGGTCCGGGGGCAGAACGCTCCCCAGGGGGCCAGGGTATGGTTCGGCCTTGTGGTCACGGGAGGGTTGGCACCGGGAATCAGCGGGATCGGAGGAGAGCGGATCACCGAGAGGTCCAAGGCGGCCAGGATTCAGTTAGGCAAGGTCATCCCGAACCCCACGAACGGCGAGACGCGGATCGAATACACCCTGCCGGAGCCTCGGGAGGTGACTTTGAGGGCATACAATTCCACGGGCCAACTGGTCCGGGAGCTGGTCAATGGGAAGGTGGAGGCCGGGCAATGGGCGGTGACCTGGAACGGGAGAGACGGCTCAGGCCAGAGAGTCCCGGGCGGGATTTACGTTCTGAGGCTTTCGGCGGGGAAGGAGAGCCTGTCCAAAAGGATGGTTCTGCTGAGATAAGTCTAAAAAAAAGACCGTAAGAAAGGGGCCTGCTTTCGTTCTCCGTGCTATTTTCAAACGAACGTCTTATAATTAGAAGGTTGAAACCCCATTGGAGGTCGGAATGAAACGAACGGCGTTGTTATTGCTCACCCTCTCCCTCATAGCCGGGATGGCCGGCGCCGGAGAGCAGTTTCTTTTCCAGGTCTTCCTGAAAGGCCCCGAGGACCGGGCCCAGGTCGCAGCCTCGGGCCTTTCCCCCTACGTCCTGATGGAGAACTCCATCATCGCCAGAGGGACTCGTGGTGCGGCCACGGCCACAAGCCTTCCCTACCGGACGATCGCCCCCGCCCCGGTCGAGGGGACCTTCTATCTGGTCATCCCGCCCTTCGGGAAGAGGCCGGGAGAGGTGAGGGCCCAGGTGGCGGAACGGTGCGAGATCCTGGCCGAGGACGCGGACGCCTTCTTCGTGCGAGCCGCACCGGAGGCGGCCGAGGAGCTGCCTTCCAAGCAGTTCCACATCGTGCGGGTGTGGATGACCCCCATCGACCTTGGCCTCGTGATGCCCCCCGAGCCGCCGCGGGTCATGGCCTACAACCCGGTGATCCAGTGGATCATCAACCAGATCACCCCGACCGAGATCACGGGAATGCTGCGCGACCTCTCCGGGAAACGGCCCACAATCGTTCGGGGGGTTCAGGACACAATCAAGACCCGGTACACCACGACGCGCAAGAACTCCTCGGCGATCTGGTACTTCTACGAAAAGGCCTCCTCCTATGCCGGGATAGATTCCGTCAAATTCCACTCCTTCACCTGGAGCAGTTACACGGACAGCAACGTGGTGGCGACCAAGGTGGGGCGGGTCTATCCCCGGAAGCAGTACCTCATCGATGGGCACATAGATTGCACCTCGCAGACCCAGTACCGCGACACCCTGGCTCCGGGAGCGGATGACAACGCATCCGGGACGATCGCGGCCTTGATCGCGGCCAAGGTCACCCGCCAGATCCCCTTCAAGCGCACGATCAAGTGCATCGCCTTCAATACTGAGGAACAAGGGCTCTACGGGAGCGCCCGATATGCCTCCGAGGCCAGAGCCCGCGGGGATTCGATCCTGGGCGTGCTGAACGGAGACATGATCGGGACCAATTACACCGGGAACAACATCCTGGTGGCTTACAACGGGAATCGTGCTGGCTCGATCGTTCTGACCAACCGCCTTTACGAGGTGGACACGACCTACCATCTCGGGCTTACGGTTCAGCGAAGCACCTCTTCGCCCACCGGTTCGGACCACTATTCTTTCTGGCAGAACGGGTACGAGTCCGGCTACCTCGAGGAGAACGATTTCTCCCAGGTCTACCATACGATCGGGGATACGATCGGGAGGATGGACACCCTTTACTGGACCAAGGCCGTCAAGTGCATGGTGGCAGCCCTGTGCGACCTGGCGGAGCCGGACACGACCTTCAGTGGGGTGGAGACATCCGGGGGTGGGGCCATCGAGAAGGGGGGCTTCGCGCTGAACGCCTTCCCGAATCCGGCGCGGGGAGGCACTGAGGTCGTCTTCATGCTGCCCCGACGGGCCGAGGTTTCCCTGGACCTTTATGACCTGTCCGGCCGCAGAATCCGAACCCTGGCTCAGGGCATCCAGGAGGGGGGAGGCCATATTTTGATCTGGGAGACCCATACGGTTCCGGCCGGGGTGTACTTCCTCAGGCTTCAGGCAGGAAACGAGAGCCTGACGAAGCGAATAGTGATTGTACGGTAATATTCAAGACTTCGTCGCGGGGGGCGGGCTCCTAGGCCTGCCCCCTTCGCTTGCTATTTTCAAACGAACGTCTTATAATTAGAAGGTTGAAACCCCATTGGAGGTCGGAATGAAACGAACGGTGTTGTTATTGCTCGCCCTCTCCCTGGTGGCCGGGATCGCGGGTGCTGAGGAGCGGTACCTCTATCAAGTCTTCTTGAAGACCAACAGCGACCGGGCTATGGTTAAGATGTCCGGTGTGGTGCCCTACGCCCAGATGCAGAACTCGATCATCGCCGAGGGGACGAAGGCTGAGGCCGCGGCCTCGGGCTTGGTCTGCAAGGTCCTGCTTCCGGCTCCGGCCAAGGGGACCTTCTACCTCGTCATCCCCCCGTTCCGCAAGACACCTCAGATGGTGCGGGGAGTGGTGGCTCAGCGCTGCGAGATCCTGGCCGAGGACCGAGACGCCTTCTTCGTTCGCGCCTCGGCCGAGGACGCGGAGAGCCTGCTCGCCAGGCAGTTTCACATCGTGTGGGTGGGGATGAAGCCGATCCAGCTCGGGCTCTCCTCCCCCATCGAGCCGCCCCGGGTAGCGGTATACAACCCCGTGATCCAGTGGATCATCAACCAAATCACCCCGAGCGAGATCACGGGGATGCTGCGGGACCTCTCCGGGGAGCGGCCCACGATGGTGCGGGGAAGGCAGGACACCATCCGCACCCGCTACAGCCTGGCCGCGAAGAACTCCTCGGCCATCTTCTACTTCTACGAGAAGGCCTCCTCGTATGCCGGGATCGACTCGGTCCGGTTCCACGCCTTCAACTGGAGCGGGTACACGGACAGCAATGTGGTCGTGACCAAGGTGGGCCGACGCTATCCCCGCAGGCAGTACCTGATCGGCGGGCACATCGACAGCTACTCCGAGAACCGCTACGTCTATGCCCCGGGCGCGGACGACAACGGGACCGGTGCGATCGCGGCCCTGATCGCGGCCAAGGTCATCCGGCAGATCCCGTTCAAACGCACGATCAAGTGCCTGGCGTTCAACGCCGAGGAGAACGGCCTCTGGGGGAGCGATGTCTATGCCTCGCAGGCCGCGAGCCGGGGGGACTCCATCCTCGGGGTATTGAACGGGGACATGATCGGGACGAACTACACCCACACGGACTCGGTCATGACCTACAACGCCAATCGGCCCGGATCGATCCTGCTCACCCAGCGCCTCCTCCAGATGGACACGACTTACCACCTCGGCCTCGCCGTGATTCAGAGCACGGATGCCCCGGCCTGGTCGGACCACTACTCCTTCTGGATCAACAACTACGAGGCGACCTCGGTCGAGGAGCACGATTTCTCCAACGTCTACCACACCACCGGGGACACCATCGGGCAGATGGACACCCTTTACTGGACCAAGGTGGTGAAGTGCATGGTGGCCGCCCTGTGCGACCTGGCCGAGCCGGACACGGCCTTCACGGGAGTGGAAGCTCCGGCGACGGGGATCGAACAACCCCAGCCCTTTAAGGTGAGCGCGTTCCCCAACCCGGCGAAAGGCGTTATGGAGATTTGCTATGACCTTCCCCAACGGGAGCAGGTCACGATGGACCTGTATGACCTCTCGGGCCGCCGCATCCGCAGGCTGGCTGAGGGAATTCAGGAGGCGGGGGGACATTCCCTGATCTGGAGGGGAGACTCGGCTCCGGGCGGAGTTTACTTCCTCAGGCTTTCCTCCGGGGGAAGGAGCCTGACCCGGAGGCTTGTGCTGTTGCGCTGAGCGCTGGGAAGAAAGCCATCCTTTATTTGAGGCCCCTTATCCGGGGCCTCTGTCTTTTTCCTACGACAGCCTGACCGCCTCCCATCCGCGAACAGCGATAGGATTGATGGAGAACCGCTGGCCTCCCAACCGAGGACAGCGGGGGGTGAGCGGTAGGGGCTTCCCCTAGCCTCCGCCCATTTATCTGCCGTTTGTCCCCGGTTTATCCCCCATTTGTCGTCCGTTACTACACCCTTAGACGGGATAGAGGGGACCTATCAGGCGGATTTAGGGGGGAGGATGAGCTCAGCGCTTGAAAAAGGGCCATGAGTGGTGTCGGGAAGAATGAGACGTGCCCTTAGGGAGCACTTGGACCCGGGCTTTAAGCCCCGAATCAGGAAGGAGCCGGTCTCCAAAGGGATGTAGGCCAGATGGCGGAAGCGGTCCAGAACAGGCTTCCAAGAGGGGCGGGACTGGCAAAGCCATAAGTCCAAAAGACCCGTAACTCGTGACTGGCGACTCGTGACTCGGGGCCAGGAGACAAGGACA
>Ga0315296_10002461_pt1 | contig 15789 bp, 15 predicted proteins | sample YL17G14_18_MG_FD_203921 | JGI IMG/M metagenome (GOLD analysis project Ga0315296, IMG submission 203921) | Sediment microbial communities from Yellowstone Lake, YNP, Wyoming, USA - YL17G14_18 | ecosystem: Environmental > Aquatic > Freshwater > Lake > Sediment | place: USA: Wyoming | collected... | reverse complement strand
CCAGGCTGGGGGCGACCATAATCAGCCACACAACTGAGCTGGCTGACTGCGCTCCGGCTATTTGGCACCATCACGAATGGCAGGACGGCAGCGGATACCCGGATGGTCTCAAGGGGGAGGATATTCCGCTGGAGGCGCGCATCATCGCCATTGCTGATGCCTATGATACTATGACCACACCCCGCGCCTACCGCGAGACGTTATCCCTAAAAGAGGCGCTCGAGGAGCTGAGGCGCTGTGCCAATACCCAGTTTGACCCCCAACTGGTTGAGACCTTCGCCCGGGTGGTCAACTCCGGTGTGGTGAGCACAGCCTGAGCCTCTTTGATGGCATCTTGGCTAGGGCAGCACAAATTCCTTTAGCTCTACAGGCAGCCTATCCCGATCGCTGGCTATTGCGGGCACGATTGGCAACTGACCGCAATTCTCCATAATCGCCTGCCCCTGAGGACCGAGAAGAAACTGGAGGAAGGAGATCGCCAGTTCTGGATGAGGGGCATTCCTCGGGATGGTGACCCCATAGGCGATTGGCGCCCCGTTGAGGGTGGTGGTCGTCCCCGGCTTCTCGCCGGTGACCTCTACCTCAGCCTGGGCGTAGTAATCAGCAAGACCGAAGTCCGATAGGTCGATCTCATCGGGTAGAGAGAGGTATTCCAAGCCATGTTGTATCGCCACCGAGCGGTACTCGAAGGCGTAATCCAGGGCTCCCGCCTGAAGCAGGGCAATGAGGTCGACCTCCATGGGCCGTGCGTTCTGCGGAGGGCAGCCCTCATTGAGCATATCGTACAGCTCTGGCACCCCATAATATACCTCGGCGAGCTGCCACACCATGAGCGTTCGATAGCCGCAGGGGTCGGCATTGGGGTCGGAGTGGCCATATTCCACACCTTTTCTGAGCAGTATTTGATACCAGTTGTCGGCGGTGATTTCATCATGGTATTTGGATTTCTCAGTGTAGGCGATCACCATCTCGTTGGTGGCGAATATGACATACCAGTCGGCCCAATCAGGGAACATCAGCTCCTCGATGGCGAGGTAATCTGCGGAGCCGATGATGTCGGCTAGCTTGCCCAGTTCTGTCACCTTCCTGATCGTGGCGCGGCTCCCCGCCGATTCGGTCTGCACCGTCACATCGGGATTTTGCTCCATAAAGGCTTCACCCGCCTCATCGAAGGGGACCGCGAGGCTCCCGGCATGAAAGATGGTGAGCTTCTCCTCGTGGGTGCACGCACTTGCTATCAGAGACACTATCAGGGCTAGTGCGATAAAGGGTAATGCTAATTTTTTCATCCTGAGCCTTTCTAAAAGATATGGACTGCTGATGCTTTGAAGGTGATATAAACCTCCTCGCCGGCTTTAAGCCCCAGTTCCTCAAAGGAGCGGCGGGTAAGGAGGCAGATGAAATTCAACGGGGTGCTCACTGTGAGATAGAGGGTGGAACCCCGATCGTCGATGTGGGTGATGGTGCCGCGGAGGGAATTGCGGGCGCTGGAGCGAAACAGTTCTTTGGAGACAAGAATATCCTCGGGGCGAACGGAGGCGTGCAATTTCCCCCTGAGCTCAGTTACCACTGCCAATTTCAGGTCGCCAATCCTGAAGATGGCATCCCCTTTTTCAACGTCGCGTACCTCGCCGCTGAAGACGTTTCGCGCCATGGCGAAGCGGGCAACAAATTCTGAGCTCGGCTGGCGGAAGACCTGGTCCGGGGTTCCTATTTGCAGGATGCGACCTTCGCTGAGGATAGCGATTCTGTCGCCTAAGGCAATGGCCTCCTCGAAGTCGTGGGTCACGTGGATGATGGTGGTCTCAAGGCGGCGGTGAATCTCTCGCAGCTCCTGCTGCACTCCCTCCCGGGTGTGGGGGTCGAGAGCGCTCAAGGGCTCGTCAAGGAGTAGCACCTGAGGGCTGATGCAGAGCGCACGAGCCAGAGCCACCTTTTGCCTCTCTCCTCCGCTCAGGGTCTCAGGCTTTCGCTTGAGGAGGTGAGTCACACCGAGGAGCCCCGCAATCCAGTCCACTATCGAGTGCAGCTCAGTTTTTGGCTGCTTCGTTTGCTTCAATCCGAAGAGGAGGTTGTCCTTGACCGAGAGGTGAGGGAAAAGGGCGTAGTCCTGATAGACGAAGCCAATGCCCCGTTTCTCCGGCTCCAGCTTAGTGACCTCCCTGCCATTGAGCCAAATCTCGCCGCTCTTGATGGGATAAAGCCCAGCTATAGACTCGAGGAGGATGGTCTTGCCTGAGCCCGTTGGTCCGAGAATGATGAAGTACTCCCCGGGTTCAATTTTGAGGTTGACATCCTGAAGTTGGAAGGTGCCCAAGTCTACCGTTAGATTTTTTATCTCTATCATGCTCTCTCTCCGCGAAAGGCAAGAGTCCTGAGCCCGATAAACAGCACAAGGCAGACCAGGATGAGTATGACGGCAACGGGCCGGGCATAGTCAAGCCCATACTCCTCAAAGCGCTCATAGACTAAAACAGGGGCGATCATGGGGTGATAGGCCAGGATTAGCACCGCTCCAAATTCGCTGATCCCTCGAGCCCACATCATTACGCTGCCGGCAAAGATGCTTCTCCAGGCCAGGGGCAGCGATACCCTGAAGAAGGCTTGCCATGGCGAGGCGCCCAGGGTGCGGGCCACCTTCTCCAGCCTGACATCCACCTTTTCGAAGCCATTTTTTGCCGAGTTTATCAAAAAGGGGACGCTGACGAACATCATGGCGATGATGATCCCTGGCACCGCTGATACAAAATCGATGCCTACGGAGTGAAACGCCTTGCCGATAAGGAAATCCTGCCCGAAGACAAAGAGGAGGGCGATGCCGGCTGCGGTGTGGGGCACCACGATGGGAACATCGATTAGCGCCTCAACAAACCTTTTTCCCCGAAACCTGTGGCGAGCTAGGAAATAGGCCAGTGGGACGCCGAGAAGCAGCCCGACGGCAGTGGCGAGCAAAGCGGCGTACAGGGTTAGCCAGATGGCGCTCCTCACCTCCCCTTCGCCGAGGGTGTCCCACAGGGTGCCGGGGTCAGAGGAGAACACCATCTTAAGTAGCGGGACAGAAATGAAGAGCAGGATGACCAACCCCAAGAGGAGGAAGGTGATGGGCAACCTTCTGGCAGCGATCCAGCGCAGCATATTTCGCATCATGGTGAGCCCTCCTTGTGTAAATCTTATCGACAGCAAAAGAGCCCCCGCTTGAAAACCTCGCCCTAAAACGAAAAGCCTCCAAAAGGAGGCTAATAACGATAGACAAAACTATCGTTCAGCTCTCCTTTCCAAACGCGGGGGGCGCAGGCGTTTCCCCCTGCACCGTATCGGCTGCTCACCATAGAATAGTCTTTAGGTGAGGCAGCTCGAAGAGCTTTTTCTGTTTTATAACATGGAATGGAGGGCGCAGTCAAGCTCCCGATCGGCCTGCTCTTGACTTATCCCACGGCGAGGGGGTACAATTTTTTCAGGATGCTTGGGTTAATTTCAAAGCCAAGATGAGAGAGCACTGGGGAAATGTCCAGTGCTTTCTCATTTTGAGAATTGGGTAAGGAGGGGACGGTGCATTCAAGCCTCATTGGCAAGATCGAGAAGGCGCACCGCTATGCTCAGGAGCGGGAGCGTGTCACCTTTTCTGAGTTTGAGGTGAGCTTCCAGGGGGAGCACAGCACCTATAACACTGGCTATAAAGAGGGGCAGTGGCACTGCACCTGCAGCTTCTTCCCCAGGTGGGGGCTTTGCAGCCATACCATGGCGCTGCAAAAAATCCTTTCCCCCATGCTGCCCAAAGAGGCCCTTTCGGCAGAGGTTGGGGACAAGCTCGGAATACCCTCCCGCTAAGGGCAATAGCAAGCTATGCTACTCACGGATCCGCCGTAGCTCTATGGTGGCCAGATTATACTTGTCCATACAGTCCATCACCACCACCTCGGGGTCTCCCCACTCTGGAGGAAATCCTCCCCCGAACTGGAGCATGATGACGTAGGGGAAGATGCCGTGGTAGAAGAAGCCGCACAGCCCATCGCTGCTATGACCGCTGAGCTCAAACTTGTCCCCCACCTTGTGACCCGCGCTGCAAGTCCCCTTTAGCGCCTTTATGGTGCCCACCACTCGATAACCAATCTGCTGTGCCATAGCCCACCTCCTTTTTTGAACACTATGCTGTGGCTGACATATGCCCTAATGCTTTTGCGCTCAACTTTGCGTTCTATACTCTTTTCAGTGGGCTGTTTATGGATAAATCTCGGGGCGGATTCCCTTCACATATTCTATCGCCTCGGCGGCAACGAAGAGCGAGCCTGTGGCGCAGACGAGATCTCTAGGTCCTGCTAGGGCTAAGGCGCGACTGATGGCTGCGGCCACGCTTTCTGTTATCTCTGTGGCAGCGCCTTGCTTTATCAGCTCCTTCTGAAGTAGAGAAGGCACCAGGGCGCGCGGGTGGCGGGAGCGGGTGGCAATGGCTACACTGGATAGCGGAGCCAGCTCACCAACGATCCCGGCTATATCCTTATCCGAGGATGCCCCGATGATGAGGACTAGTCGCTGGAAATCAAAATACTGCTTTATCGCCTCTTTTAGCCTCTTCGCTGAGTCGGCGTTATGGGCGCCATCCACCAGGAATAGGGGCTTATGCCTCAGAATCTCCAGTCGCCCTGGCCAGCGCACCTTTGCCAGCCCGCGGACGATGCTTTCGGTGGCGATGGTCACACCCCGGGAAGCCAGCGCCTCAAGGGCGGCGACAGCGGTGGCGGCGTTTTCCAATTGATGGTCGCCGAGGAGGGGAATGGTGAGCTCATAGCTATCTATTTGCCCTTTTACCCTTAGCGATTGCCCGCTGATGTCGGCGGCTAATTTTTGCCAGGTGATATCCCGGCCCACGGCGATGAGCCTCGCCCCTTTTTGCTTACAAACCTCCTTAATCACCTCCTCCGCCTCCCTCTGCTGCGGGGAAATCACCACTACACTCCGCGGCTTGATAATGCCGGCCTTCTCTCCTGCTATCTTGGCCAGGGTATCCCCCAGAACCTCGGTATGGTCAAAGCTGATGGGGGTGATCACCGCCACCTCCGCCTCGACTACATTGGTGGCATCCAGCCTGCCTCCCAATCCCACCTCCAGCACTTGGAAATCCACTTTGGCATCGCTAAAGTAGATGAAGGCCATGGCAGTCAATATCTCGAAGGTGGTAAGCTCACCGTAGGCATGGCGGCGATTGACTGCCTCGATCTCGGGCTTCAGCCTCTCAACCAGGCTCGCCAGCTTGTTCTTGGTGATGTCCCTGCCATTGATGCTTATCCGCTCGCGAAACGTATGAAGATGGGGGGAGGTATAAAACCCTGTCCTATAGCCGGCAGCGCTGAGGGCAGAGGCGACCATGGCTGCGGTGCTTCCCTTGCCCTTGGTTCCAGCTACCTGAACCGCTCTCGCCCCCAGGTGGGAATTGCCCAGTCGCTCAAGCAGCTCCTCCATACGCCTCAGGTCAAAGCTGGGCGCGGAATAGAGAATCGCCGGCGATTTCTCGTAGTCAGTAAAGCTTAAGATGTACTCCAGCGCCGCCTGATAATTCATTGTCTTCCCCGGGATGCTATTATATCAGAGGCGGCGACGGGGGATAAGATGCTAAGGCGACCACGAGGGCTGCCAATCCCAAGTGAGGTTATTGCTCAGGTTGGTCAAATTGGAGCCATCGGCGTCCACGACGTAGATTTCAAGCTCACCATCAAGCCAAGAGACAAAGATAATCCTGCTCCCATCTGGCGACCATGAGAACTCTTGGTCGTCAACTTGGTTATTTGTGAGGTTGGTCTGGTTTGAGCCATCAGTGTCCATCACATAGATTTCAGAGTGGTCATCACGGACAGAGGCAAAGGCGATCCTGCTACCATCGGGAGACCACACGGGGTCCCAATCCCAAGTGGGGTTATTGGTCAGGTTGGTCAAGTTTGAGCCATCGGCGTCCATCACATAGATTTCACCATTGCCATCGCGTTCCGAGACGAAGGCGATCCTGCTCCCGTCTGGCGACCACGCTGGATCCGAATCCGTAGCGGGGTTATTGGTGAGGTTGGTGGGGTTGGAGCCGTCGGCGTCCATGACGTAGATTTCACCGTTGCCATCGCGTTCCGAGGTGAAGGCGATCCTGCTCCCATCTGGCGACCACACTGGGTTCGAATCCCCAGCCGGGTTATTGGTGAGGTTGGTCTGATTTGAGCCGTTGGCGTCCATCACATAGATTTCATCGTTGCCATCGCGTTCAGAGACGAAGGCGATCCTGCTCCCGTCTGGCGACCACGCGGTATGCCCATCCGAAGCTGGGTTTTTGGTGAGGTTGGTGGGGTTGGAGCCGTCGGCGTCCATGACGTAGATTTCGTAGTCGCCATCGCGGAGAGAGATGAAGGCGATCCTGCTCCCGTCTGGTGACCACTTAGGCTCCCAATCCAAAGCCGGATTTTTGGTGAGGTTGGTCTGGTTTGAGCCATCGGCGTCCATGACATAGACTTCAGTAACGGGGGGATTAACGTTTGCCGGACGGTCAGAGGTGAAGGCGATCTTGCCCTGCACTGGCGCTTTGCCGCCCCCGCAGGCCAAACCTGACAATGTTACAACACACAAAATGGTTATTATTACAATCGCTTTGGCGCTCACACATCACCTCTTGGCACCGATAGTATGTCCATTGCCCCTGCTTGTCAAGCCCGCGCTCTGGGGCAATGCAGGCTAATACAAATTGCGTTAGCCCGGGCTAGGTATTGACAGATTGACCCAGGTTATTAATACTAAGGTCGCTTGCGAGAAAGATTCACGGAGCGTGAGAAATGAACAGGCGAAAGGTCAGCGTTTTTTTGCTGATGTTTATTACGATAGCGATTGCTTTAACTGCGGCAAGCTGCGGTTCAACATCAAAACCAGCGCCTTCCGTCGGTGAAGAGTTCGCCTTGTGCACTGACCCAGCCGACCAGGACCATCCCGCCATCTCCGGCGACATCGTGGTATGGCAGGATAAGCGCAGCGGCAACTATGACATCTATGGCTACAACCTTTCTAAAGGAAAGGACTTCCCTATCTGCACTGAACCGGCCGCGGAAGGGGATGTGTTTCCCGACATCTCAGGTGATGTCGTGGTCTGGACCGATGCGCGCAGCTACTGGACCCACGACTGGGAAATCTTCGGCTATGACCTTGCCACCAAAACTGAGTTCCCCATCTGCACCAATCCAACCTGGCAGTATGCCGCTGTGATATCGGGGAACGTTGTCGCCTGGGGGGACTGGCGCCGCACTAGCTATGACATCTTTGGCTATGACCTCTCCTCCGAAACCGAGTTCCCCATCTGCACCGACCCTGCTCTCCAACGGACCCCTGCCATCTGTGGGGACATTGTTGTCTGGGTAGACAAGCGCAACGGCAACGAGGACATCTATGGCTATGACCTTTCCACCGAAACCGAGTTCCCCATCTGCACCGACCCAGCTCAACAGGACGCCCCCGCCATCTCGGGAGACATCGTTGTCTGGATGGATAAGCGCAACGGCAACGATGACATCTATGGCTACGACCTTTCCTCCGAAACTGAGTTTTCCATCTGCACCGCTCCCGCATCCCAGCGGACACCCGCCATCTCCGGCGACATCATCGTCTGGGAGGACTTTCGCAACAGCAACTATGACATCTACGGCTACGACCTTGCCTCCAAGACCGAGTTCCCTATCTGCGCCGACCCGGCTAACCAGTGGATGCCTGCTATTTCAACAGATATTGTCGTCTGGCAGGACTGGCGCAACGGCAACTGGGACATCTATGGCATCAGGCTATCGCTGGGCGAGTAGAGGGGACTTGACAATAGTACTTTGGTATGGTATCATAACAGTCCTTCCCTATGATAGTACGAGGGGTTATATTCCTTAAAAATGATTGTGGTACTTCGGTACCCCGTAATTTGATCGGGCTTGCGGCGGGCCAGATCCCTTTGTGATGCGGTTACGCATCTAGGAAGAGATTCTGGCCGCCTTTGTTTCTAAGCGTGGTCAGGTCCTTAGGGGCCGGATCCCTTGTCGATGCGTCGAGCATCCGCGAGTGATTTCGGCTCTTTTATTTTAGTCGCTAAGACGTGGTCGGGTCCTACTACAGGGCCAGATCCCTTTGTGATGCAGATTTGCATCGTGGAGAGGTTCTGGCCCTGTTTTGCTCTCGAGAGCGGGGCGATGACAAGTGAAGAAAGCTATCGGTCTTCTGGTGGTTGCGCTGTTTTTGGCTTTTGCCGGTGGCGCTATTTTTCTCGCTGTGTCACCCGATTACGAAGCCCAGGTGGTTAAGGGCGCGAGCATGAAACCGAGCCTAAACATAGGGGATGTGGTCATCATCGGGCCGGCGGATGGAAAGATCAAACCGGGAACGATTGTCAGCTACAAGCTAGGTGAGGAGTTCGTTATCCACCGGGTGGTCTCTGTGGAAGAGGGAATGGTACTGACCAAGGGTGATGCCAATGAGGAGCCCGACGCGTGGGCGCTCCCCATTTCCAACGTTCAGGGTGTTTTCCTGTGCAAAATCCCTTACCTGGGATTCCTTTCCGCTTTTGTCCGCACCCCGGTTGGCTGGGGGGTCCTGATTCTCGTTCCCGCAGTTTTGCTTGTCGGCTATTTCATGAGAGATATGTTCAAGAGAAGCTACTAAAAGAGGCGATTCACTGCTGTAAAGCAGAGGAATCTATAAAGAGCCAAAATCTAAGCTAGAAAGGAGGTGATAGAGAATGAATAAGAGAATACTTTTTGGCGTGCTCATGATTTGTGCGGTTGCCGCACTGGTTGCGATAGGCACGTGGGCCTACTTCAGCGACTACGAGACCAGCTACGACAACAAGTTCACTGCTGGCAGCCTTGACCTCAAGGTTGATGGCATGGATGATCCCACTGTCGCCACCTACTTTGATGTCGAGTGCGTCAAGCCCGGTGACAACGGCGCAGTCGAGATCAAGCTGAGCAACGTTGGCTGCGTTAACGGCATCGCCGACATCCACCTCAAGTGGCTGTTGAATGACGAGAACGTGGCCGTCGAGCCCGAGCTGAACGCGGGCGATGTTGCTGATAATCCGGCGGACATCTGGGATGGCGAGCTGGCGCAGAACCTGGACATGGTGATCAGCGCTGACCTTGACAACAATGGCTCCTATGAGACGGTGGTTGCCGAGGGCAAGCTGGATCCTGATGTCTGGTGCATCAACTGGACCATCGGTCCCCTTAATGCCGACTCGACGATCGGTCTTCTGATCGAGTGGTCAGTTGCTACTGACGTGGGCAACATCATCATGACCGATATCGTCAAGTTCGATATCGAGTTCAGCCTGAACCAGGCGGTTGGTGGGCCGTTCCATCCTGTGCTGAGCAACCTGGTGCAGCCGGCGACAGCGGTTGTCTGCGACACGGTAACTATTACCGTGGACGTGACCAACGCTGGTGACCAGAGCGGATCGGTTAAGGTCAGTCTGGCCATCGGTGCCCTGCCTCCGATGGAGAAGCTGGTAACGCTTGCGGGCGGTGAGAAGAAGACCGCGACCTTCACCTGGCATGCGGAAGCGGCTGGCGAGTACGATGTAGTTGCATCGATCCCGGCGGTGGGAGAGTTCCCGCCGCAGTCGCTTACTTGCCACATCACGGTCTTGGAGCCGTCTACCCTGTGGGTGACCGGTATCCAGCAGCCTGAGATGATCCAGATCTGCGAGGAGCTCACTGTGTCGGTTGACGTCCACAACGCCGGTGGCGTGCCCGGAGAGGGCATTGCCTGGGTCGTGGTCGCCAACATAGGGCAGGAGGTACTGGCGGGACCGTTCCCCGTACCCACGGGCATGGTTGACCCATGTGAGATAGTTAAGCTGCCGCTCACCATCGGGCACGTAGAGGAGTCCTGGAGAGGGATGGTCTTTGTTGTGGCTGGGATGGTACCTTCTGAGGAGTATCAGGCCCTCTGCCCACTCGTGGTGCTGAAGCCTGGTACCCTTGAGGTGACCGGAATCCAGCAGGCAACGACCGTCCAGGTTGGGGAGCCGTTTGCTCCTGCGGTTGACGTGCACAACGGCGGTGACAAGCCGCTAGCGGGTGCTGTGGTAACCCTGACCATCACCAACGCAGGTGGCGTTGTGCTGAAGAGCGATACGCTGCCGGTGCCAACACTGAACCCGTGCGATACGGCCAAGCTTCCGTTCGGCCCGTACACCACGGACAGCACCTGGCTTGGTGTCAATACCGTGACCACCACTCCCTCATGGGTGGGGCATGTGCACACAGTCAGCGTACTAATGCCGGCTAGCATTGTCGTGACTGGCATCCAGCAGCCGGAGACGGCTTACGTCTGCGACATGGTCACCCTGGCGGTTGACGTCCACAACGCTGGCGGCAAGGCTGGCAGCGGCTCGGTAACCCTGTGGGTCGTTGACTCCATGGGCGGGATGCTGGTGCCACCGATGACCGTCAATACGGCGGTACTTGCCCCGTGCCAGACGGTTAAGATCCCATTCGGCCCGTTCCATGTCGATGAGACCTGGATGCCGGGTGTGGTCGTGAAGGCTACGAGCACCGGCACGGTTGTGCCTGTGGTCTGCGAGATCGCGGTGAGCGAGGTGCCTTACCTGAAGGTCAGCTCGACCTGGGACTATGACGTGAACTACTCGCTGGGCGGTGCTGGCGGTGAGACGATCAGTGCCGTTGTCACCGAGGCCCTTACTCTCGGTCCGGTTAACATCACCGTCAAGTACACCAACCAGGCCGGCCTGACGAAGTTTGCTCCCGCGGTTACAATCCCTGCCAACAGTCCGGTAAATACGGTCGTTCCGATACCCCTTTTTGCGGGTGATACCGGCGTGCAGGACATCCAGACCGCGAGCAAGACCGCGACCCTGACGACGGGTGTGGTTGCGCTTCTGGGCAACACCTCCGGAATCCTTGGCGGGTCTCTGGACCTGAAGCTCGCGGCCGCCTACTACACTGACGGTATGGCGTTCTACATCTTGGAGGACACCGTCATGACAACCCATCTGCTCGAGCTCAACGTCGCGATTTCAGACATGCTAACAGAGTGCACCACGGTGCCGGTTCCTCCGGGACCAGCGAATCACGCGGCTATTGACCCGAGCATGGGCGGCCTGCTGCCACCGGTTCGGGCCCTTCCGGGAACCCCGTACTCGATGGCTACGATGACTATCGACGCCTGGTCCAGCCCCACCGACGGGACCGCCCAGTACGTCTACCTCACTGCTATGCTGCTGGGGATCATCCCGATGGAGGTTGAGGTTGGGTACCACACCTACACGCTCACTGGCGGCGCCAACATCGGCGAGCCTTACACCGTGGGCAGTAGTTGGACCTACATCTCAGAGACGGATGCCTATGCTGCGAGTGCTTGCTCCGGCTATGCGCTCGCCACCATCAGTGTTAGCGTAGTGGCTGGGAACGTGTCGGTAATGGTGCCTGCGGGCACCTTCAACGACTGCTTCCAGATCACGACCGATAACCCGCTCTTGCCTGGCATCAAGACCGACTACTGGTCGCCAACGGTCATGGGCATCGTCAAGACGGTTAACAGCGAGACCTACTATCCGGGCGTTGAGACCACGGTGCTAACCAGCTACACCTTGAACTGGTAACCGTGAGGCTCAAGCCGTTAGGGCTACGTGGGTTTGGTTTTAAGGGCCCTGCCCTTTCCCGAAGGGGGTGGGGCCCTTTCTTTTCGCTTTTTCGACCTTTTTCGAGCTATAGCGCTGTGGTCGTCTCACCTGCTTCTGTCTATTCATCCCGTTCTCTGGCTCTCGCTATTCCCTTGCTGAGACAGCCAGAAAGCCTGCCGACCTGTCACAGCGATTTAGGTCGAAAAAGCAAAAGCTAAATAAAGCGATACAAAAGCAGGAAACACATTGCTTCACCACAGCGCCCTAGGTCGAAAAAGCAAAAGCCGAATAAAGCATTGCGAAATGCAAAACCAGCTCACTCCATCACGGCGCCCTAGAGCGAAAAAGGCGGAAGCTAAAGATTGCATTACAAAGCAGGAAACACATCAGCTAGCCACAGCGCCCTAGGGCGAAAAAGCAGGAAACACATCAGCTAATCACAGCGACCTAGGTCGAAAAAGGCGAAAAAAGCCACCAGCTATGGAAGACGTGCTCCCCGGTCTGGTAGTCCAGGGCTGACTTCTCAAACACCAGGATTGGCTGTCCCAGCACCCGCTGTGCGGTGGGGTTGATGACGTTCATGATGCGGAGCAGGACATTCCAGTGAGAGGTCTCGCCCACAAGCTCCACTAGCTCATCGAGCCGGGCATGGCGGTGCTGCCACACATGCCACAGAATCCTGGCGCAATCGGAGTCCACCAGGCTGGCGACAGCGGCAATATCACCAGGCTTAATACCGATATCGGTGCGCTTCAACAGCTCCTCCTTTTCAAGGCCGGGGCTTTTCCCGGGAAAAGCCCCGGCACCACGGTCCCAGGCGATTTGCCCGGGGAGCAAAAAATAGGCTTAGGCAGTGGCAGCTCAACCCTTTCGATGCCTGACTCTTTGAGCGCCTACCCCCGTGCCAGAGAATCCGGACTCAAGACCTGGCTCAGGATATTGTCCACCAAACGATCGAAGCCAGGCCCCAATTGGCGCAGGGCGGGAGGCAGCTCAGCATTCCTTCTTATCTTATCCAGAGCGGCATCGAGGTCCATCAGGGCGAGCTTCCACCTTTCTATCTCATCGTCGCTCATGCCCTGCTCCTGCATTGGTTGCAGGGACCGTAATTTCAGGGCGTCCTTTATTACTTCTGACAGGCTGACCACCAGAGCCAGAACGCCTTGCAGCACAATGTGGTCGCGAAGGTCGATGCTCAAGATTGCCCTCCAAGCGCTAGATGGGGAAATACTGCCTCGTCTCCTCGTCTCTGCGGATCTTGCCCTGATCCATGAGCGCCCTGAGCGTTCGCCCGACCTCGATCCGTGACACTCCCAGAGCCTCCTCGATAGGAACGAGCCTTGTCCCCGGGTGCTTAATCACGTAATCCAGCACCTTCTTTTTCAGGTCTTCGCTTATGGTCATCGCTCTCACCCCCGCCGATGCCGGTCAGGGCACACCTTTTTGTTTAATGCGGAGCCCGGGGCGTGTGCCCTGACCTTGGGGCATCGGGTTGCTCATCGGAAATGGGCCCGCTGTGGCGGCTCTATTTGTCGAACTGCCTCCAGAAGAGGAGTTTCTCCCCCATCATAACTTCAGTCTTGCCTCAGCGAAAGCTGCAAAAGGTTCCAATTGCCGAGCACGAACTGGTCAACATTTATGAGCCAAAAGGTTCCGAAGCCGTTCTTTTGCCAAAAAAGAGAGACCTCAATTTGAGGTCTCTCTGAATTGTGGTGCCGGCGGCGCTACGAGAATATTAGCCCTCTTTTATAGGCTTCGGCCACTGCCTCAGCGCGATCCTTAGCCCCAAATTTATCGAAGATGTGGCTTACCCCCCGCTTCACCGTGGTCTCGCTTAGAAAAAGCTGGGCTGCGATTTGCTTATTGGTCAATCCGGTGGCGATGAGGCGCACAATTTCCAGCTCTCGCGGGGATAGAGTGCATTTGTAGTTGTTGCCGCCCCTGGCTAGGGAGGCAAATTCGTTGAAGAGGTCGCGGCTCAGCGAGGGGTGCAGTATTGACTGCCCATTGTGCACTGCCCTGATTGCCTGGACAAGCTCCTCACTTCCTACATCCTTGACCAGATAGCCCACGGCACCAGCCTCGATGGCCTGAGACAGATACTGGTTGCCGTACAAGGTTAATACGATAACGTTTGCTTCAGGATAGCGCTCTTTGATGCGGTGAATGGTTTCAATGCCTCCCATCCCCGGCATCCTGATATCGAGGAGGATGATGTCGGGGGACGCAGTGGCTATCGCATCCAGCGCCTGCTCCCCAGTGGCAGCCTCAGCCACCACCTCTATATCCTTCTCCACCTCCAGCATGCGCTTCAGCCCCTGGCGCACTACAAGGTGGTCATCGACCAGCAGAACCCTAATGCTCATTTTCCCTCCTTGTAACTAGGATGGAAGCAAAAGCTGGCAAAGCTAGCTATTAAGCATTTTGGCTATCGGCGACAACTCCTGACACACAGCAACATTAAGGGGAAGCGTTAGAGCCACGGCGGTTCCTGCTCCTGGGGCGCTGTCTATATTCATGGTGCCGCCCAGCGTTTCTGCCCTGTCTTTCATGCCACTAAGTCCCAGCCGCTCCACCGACCTGGCGCCCTCAACCACCTTAGAGACATCAAACCCTTTGCCATTGTCCCTGATCTCGAGGCAGAGGTCATCGGGCTGGAAGCGGAGGATAACATCGACCCTGGTGGCCTGAGCATGTTTGCGCACATTAGTCAGGGCTTCCTGGGTCACCCGATAGAGGGTGATCTCATAGACCCGGGGGAGGGTGGATGGGGCGCCCTCAATCTGAAAGGAGCAGGCGATGCCGGTATCTCGTTCAAAGTTTTGCAGATGCTGACGCAACGCCCCCAATAACCCCAAGTAGTCCAAGGCAGGGGGCTGAAGGTCAAAGATCACGCGTCGAAGCTCGTTTATGCTTTGATCGATGATGCTCTTTATCTCGGAAAGTTCCTCCCTTTGTCGGGGAAGCCTGCCTCTGGCCAGAGCTTGAATTCGATAGGAGGCGGCAACCAACCATTGAGCGGCGCCATCATGTATTTCCAAGGAAATGCGGCGCCTTTCATGCTCTTGAGCGAGGAGGGTCTGCTTCAGCAGTTGCTCCACCCGAGCTTGGCGGGCTTTTACCCCGGCAACAAGCATTGCGTTTTCAAGGGCAATGGCTGCTTGGCTGGACAAAATGGAGAGCAGTTCCAGATCGCTATGGGTGAAGGGAGAGCCCCCTCTCTTGCTGCTTCTGAGCACCCCAATCACCCTGCCTTTGACCACAAGGGGTAAGCAGAGCACTGAGGAAAACCCCATTCTGGTCATCTCCTTTCTCAACGGATGGTCAATGGAGGTCTCCTCAGTAAGTAGCAGAGGCTCGGCACTCTTCGCCACCCACCCCGCCAGCCCGTGGCCCACCTTCTCCCTGCCATTGTTCAATCTCTCTGAAGGGCCGAGAACTGCCTTGACTACCAGCTCCTGTTGCGCTTCATTGAGGAGCATCAGTGAGACGCCATCGGCTTCGGTCTCGGTCCAAACAATCTCCAGGATAACATCGAAAAGCTTGCCCAGCTCTACTTCAGACATCAGGGTTTTGCTGATCTCGAGCAGGGGAAACAGCGCCTTTAGCCTTTTGTTATCCCGGGTGAGCCGCCTTAGCTCCAGAGCATCTTCCACCGCTCTCTCCAGCTGGGCTAGGGTAAAGCGTTGCGACAAGAAGACTTGGGGACCGGGGCTAAGCCTGCCAGAGGCAATATCAATGCTGTGCTTGTCGCCAAGGAGGACTATACCCAGGGCAGGATCGCTCCTTCTCACCATCTCGGCTAGAGCCAGTCCTGCCAAGTCAGAGGATTTGATAGCGGTGACGAGAAGGTCGAAGCGCTGCTTTTTCATCAGTTCAATCGCTTCTTCGCTGCTGGGAACGCCTGCAATCTGGTAGCGTTCTCCGGTCACGGTCTCGATCTTTTCCAAGAGGGAATCTTGGCTTGTGTCCACTACCAGGACATTTTCCTTCACCATCTTGCCCCCGGTTGCTTCAGCATAAAAAAATCTCCGGGCAAGGTTGCACGGAGAACAAAGGAAACACTTTTCATCTCGGTGGCAACCCAGCCGTCATAGCTCGAGAAGGAGCCTTAGACCTGTGGCTTTGCGTCCCCACCTTTCGATGGG
>Ga0315296_10002460_pt1 | contig 15791 bp, 16 predicted proteins | sample YL17G14_18_MG_FD_203921 | JGI IMG/M metagenome (GOLD analysis project Ga0315296, IMG submission 203921) | Sediment microbial communities from Yellowstone Lake, YNP, Wyoming, USA - YL17G14_18 | ecosystem: Environmental > Aquatic > Freshwater > Lake > Sediment | place: USA: Wyoming | collected... | reverse complement strand
TCAAAGCGGTTTTCGTTAAAATCTAAAATAGTCGTTTGACAGATTCTCCATCCAATAAGGAGGATTAGAATTGTCAGTGGCGCAAAGAAAATACTTCACCGAAGTATCAGCATTAGCAGACAAGAACATCATAGTGATGACCACAAGCGGAAAGAAATTCAGCGGGATATTGATCGGGATCAACCCAGACGACCTGAGCCTTTGTCTGTCTGAGGCGAAGGATGAGGAGGGAAGAATCTTGCATAGGGTTTTCCTCAATGGGAACATTGTTGCTCACATATTCGCCGTTGAAAAGCCTTTTGACCTGAAGGCTCTAGCTGAACGTTTGGAAAAGGTGTTCCCGACTATGGTTAGGTTGTATGAGGACAAGGGCTTCATCTGGGTAATGGACAAGGTCAAATTAACTGAAAAAGGCGTCGTTGAAGGCTCAGGACCTGCTGCCGAGCGAGTGCAAAGAGTCTATGATTTGTTCATGGGCGAAGTCAAGGGTAAAGTCTAGATAAACCAACGGAACTGTTGTTCCTCTCTCTTCTTTTCTTCTACAACATTCCTTATTAAGCCAAAGGATTCCAGTATCTTCTTGGTCTCTTCGGCAGCGGCGTCCACTTTTGAAATGTCGACGTTCATCTTCAAAAACTTGTTCAAAGCTTCAAGCGCAACACGCGTTGCATTCGCGTCAGGATGAGTGCCAAGAGTGTCGACGAGAAGCGAGAAACTCTTCAGCCCTCTGAGTCCAGCCAGTCCCACCATGATACCGGCTATGCCGAATACTTGCCCGACCATGATCTTCGTTCCCAGTCCCAATGCTTCTTGCAGAGTCTCACTGTCCGAAGCAGCGCAATAAATCTGAGGAGTGGTTCTCATCTCCTCCTGTCTGAAACCGCCCAGTGTGATTACGTATTTACAGCCGAACTCGTTGGCAACATCCAGAACACGCCCACAGAGCTCATACTGCCCCAGAGTAGTCAAAGCCTGAGTATTACCGTACCAGATTATCATGTCTCGCTCACCCTCTCTTCCCTTGTAGTAATAGAGTTCATTCAAAGGAGAAAGCGTTGCCCCATTGGCAGTGGTCACTGCAAGATCTTGAAAAGAAGAAGAATGGATTTCCGCGAAACGCTTGGCTTTCAACTCATGAATCAAATGCAAAGCGGTAATGTTTGCAACGAACCCTATTCCAGGTAAGCCTTCGATCAACACTGGATCACGAAGTTTCGGTTTCTCATCCATCTCTAGTATGCAGACCATCAGATCGTTTCCTGTACAAATGCTTGAACGGGTAGTAGATGAAAGATGATGCTATAAGTATGTTTTGATAAACCAGAACCGAACTATATCCGTTGAAGCGACACAAGTTTCAGTTTCTCAAGGTCTCTCACAAACCTCAGTGCATATTCAGGGTCAGTGTCGGAGTACTCGGCTGAAACAGCTTTCACAATTTCATACAGATTTCGTTTTCCATTCATGAAATTCAGGATTTCAGCCGCCTTCTTTGAAAATTCCGCATCTTTCTCGTCAGTCTCCAGATACCATTCGAAATCCTTTTCGTCTAGCCCCTTTCTCATTGATTCAAAGCTAAGCGAGCCTCTGAAAAGTCTGTGAGGCACAAAACTCTTCAGTTCGTCGCTCTTGACATCCGTCTCGGTTTTGGACAGGGTCAAACCCGAAAGCTTTGCCACGAAACTAAGAGTCTCTTCCAATCTTGAAATCACTTTCCGTCCAGCATCGACGACATCTCTGCTGCATCTGTCCAAGATAGCCTGCAACTCTGGCTTTTCTCCAAGCCTTGTCACTGACCTAATCGCCTCCTGCTCTCGCCACACGACATGCTCAATCTTGTTTTTGCGTCGGTCTGCAATTGCCACCAATTCTTTCGCTAGTTGATTTTTGTTCCTTAGGCTCGCATCATCCTTTTTCTTGAAGAACTCTTCAGAAGCCGCTCGCCCGATCTCTTCGATCCGCGCTGTAGCGCGTGAGGCAGTCTGAACTGCCAACAGACAAGCTTCTTCCGCATTCGCGTCTGCAAGCGTTAGGGCAGCAACAGTGGCAATCCAGCCCACACGTTTGAGAGTGTCAGCGCTTACTTTATCGATGGTATCCGTGCTTGTGTGGTAGAAAAGGTCGGGCCACTGCACTAACATTATGCAAGGTATGCCAATCGTTGAATCTGTGAATTCAGCATGGTCGCTTCCTCCGCTGAAAGCGCCTGTGGCGTACCTGAAGGTTGAAGAGGAGCCAAAAGCTGAAGGAACGTCGAACTCCTTGACCGATTGCTCAAGGAGGCTATACACGTAATCGTTGAGATACGAGGGCAACGAATCAGGAGTGCGATCGAGGTTAAGAGTTGACTTACACAACTCTTGATTCTGTCCAACCATGTCAAGGTTTAGTCCTGCGACCAGTCTTTGAGACGAATCTTCATGGCGGTCAAGATATGCCACTGAACCGTAGGTTTCTGGAACCCATATGAAACGAATTGTCCTAACAGCACGTTCTATCTTTTTATGGTCAATCAGAGTTTTGATTGTTCTTGCGATTTCAAGTAGGAGCCCGCTCCCTGATGCATTGTCATTGGCGCTTGGTTGTGGGTGGCACAAATGCGCGATCAGGAATACCTCCTCATCTGGTTTTGAGGACCCTTTAATCGTAGCAGTCACAACATCCAAGTTTCCAGGAAAAAGTCGAGCATCCACTTTTGCCTTCAGCTTCACGTGCTTGCCGCTCTTCAAGAGTGCTCTCAGGCGATTTCCTTGTCTTTTGCTTAGAGAGAATCCGAATCTTACTTTGGGGAGTTCCTCCGCCGTGGGCCATATGGACTGATAGGCGTGGGCATCTGGAATGTCCAAGCTTTCTCTTACATTTGGTATTTCAAACGCTATTGTGTCGGTGATGACGCCTGCGGCACCGTATCTGTATACAGCCATTTCGTGGACTCGCTTGGCCCTGCCGGTAGCAAGCATGAATTTTCCTTTTACGTCTTTCCCATCATAATCTGAAGACTTTGTTCCTGCTCCCACGTCGACGAGTTCCGCAACCACCCCTTCTGGCGGGGTTGCGTTGCTGTAAGTGTGAAGGCTCTGAGGTGTATCTTCATAGGAAACTATTAACTCGTCTGTGGGTTCAATGAGATGAAGTTCAGCGCTGTTCACTGTCCAACCAATAGGTGAAGTATGAGTCCAGTATTTTCTTTTCCCGTCTGAAGCAAACTGTTCGATAACCGCATCATGCAACCCCATCTTGACCAGTTCATTCTTCACATATTCAGCAGCTTCATGAAACATCGTCGAAGCTTGAATCCGGTGAAAACGTGAAATCTGAGCAACAAACGATTTCGCAATGTTTCCCGACACTTCTTCTTTGACGATTTTGTTCAGACTCATATCAACCACTCTTGAAGTGAACGAAAAGTATCTGGTGAATGTTTTATATGTGTGTTTATTTGTTCTGTTTAAAGGCTCAACGATGTCTTTTGAGATTAAAGAAAAGGACTTGCTTGCAAGGATTGGCAAACTCAAAACGAAGAGCGGAACGGTTGAGACTCCTCTTTTGTTCCCTGTAGTCAATCCCTACACGCAACTCATCTCTCCAAAGAAGATACGAGAACAATTCGGTTTTGAAGCCTTGATAACCAACGCCTACATACTGAAGAAACACTTGGAAAAACAGCCCGCCAAAGACGGATTGCACCGCTTTCTGAATTTCAATGGAACCGTAATGACAGACTCAGGAGCATACCAAATTCTGGTGTATGGAGATGTAGAAGTCACTCCGAAAGAGATCGTTGAATACCAAGAAAAGATAGGCTCAGACATAGCGACAATATTGGATATTCCGACAGGCTGGAAAGTGACGGAAGAGCACGCAACCAAGACTGTGAATGAAACACTGAAAAGGGCCGAAGATTTCCTGAAACAGAAAACCAGAAAAGATATTCTCTGGGTAGGCCCGGTTCAAGGAGGAAAATACCTAGACCTTGTAGCCAAATCGGCACGAGCCATGGGAAAACTGCCTTTCGAAATCCATGCGCTGGGAAGTCCAACTGAAGTGATGGAACGATACAGGTTCGACGTCTTGGTTGACATGATAATGGCTGCCAAAAAACACCTGCCGATTGAGAGACCGCTACATCTTTTCGGCGCAGGACATCCTTTCATGTTCTCTCTCGCCGTGGCCCTCGGTTGCGATCTTTTTGATTCAGCAGCATACATGCTCTATGCCAAAGAAGACCGCTACATGACTGAGAATGGAACGTCAAGACTCGCTGAATTGGAGTATTTTCCTTGCACGTGCCCGAAATGCGTGTCAGCAGCACCCAAGAAAATCTCCGAGTTAAGCCCCAGCGAAAGACGAGTTTTCCTTGCCGAACACAACCTGTACGTTTGCGCCGCCGAGTTGAAACGCATTAAACAAGCCATAAAGGACGGAAGGCTCTGGGAACATCTGGAGACGCGAGCGCACGCACATCCGTCCCTTCTTCAAGCACTGAAAAAACTAAAGATCTATCGAGAAGCAATCGAGAAGCACGATCCTGCCACCAAAAGCAGTGGTCTTTTCTTCTTCAACTCAAACAGTCTGATACGACCAGAAATCATTCGCCATAAGAGAAAACTTGAACAGAGATACTCGCCACCAGAAGCAAAAATCCTCGTGCTCGCCCCTCAAACACGAACGAAGCCTTTTCACAAATCGGTGACCTTCAAGCAACTATTGGCCAATTTTCGAAAAAAGCTCCAGAAAGATACAAGGAAAATACATATATGTTTCTATGTCGCGCCCTTCGGGATAGTCCCAATTGAACTTGACGAAGTGTACCCACTTTCCCAACACGAAATCGTCGTTCCTTTGGACTTCGAAACCGTGAACTACGTCGCGAGTCAAGTAGAACAATACATCTTACGCACTGACTACCGAATGGTAATACTGCTTCAAGACCCTGAGAACTGGAACGATTCAATCCTGAAGTCATGCAAGAAAGCCTGCTCTAAGAAGAACATCAGGTTTGAATGCGTGAACTTGGGAGAAGTCAAAGGAAAAACTCAATCGCTGGCCCTGTACAGAATTGTGTCGAAGTCCTGAGAGGTTATCAAGAGCAGATTCATTAGAATTTTCTCAAACAAGAAGTCAATACGTTTTTAAAAGAGCACAAGGCTTGTTTACTGAAACAGCGGTTGAAACAAATGGGACAGCTGCAAATCGGGTTTCTGGGCGGCACCCGCGAAGTTGGTAGAATAGCAATAACGGTCAAGACTGAAAAAACCCAGGTTTTGCTTGACTACGGCGCCATGCTGGACAATGAACCAGGATTCCCTATGCACATACCTCCGAAGGAGGTTGATGCCATAATCTTGTCCCACAGTCACCTAGACCATTCAGGGGCAATTCCGATATTCTACATCCAAGGAAAAAGGCCGATGTATGCAAACAAATTGACGAGTGAACTGAGCCAACTACTCATTTCAGACTTCATCCACCTATCCAGCTACTACTTGCCTTTTGAGTACTTAGAACTGAAGTCAATGATGCAAAACAGCAAACACCTTGACTTCAACACCGAACAGAAAGTTGGAGACATGTCATTCCAGTTCAAGAATGCTGGACACATCCCAGGAAGTGCACAGACCCTTGTTGAAGCTGAAGGAAAAAGAGTCCTCTACACAGGCGACTTCAATCTAACGGACACAAGACTTCTTCAAGGAGCAAAGATGGATTATGGTGACCTGGACGCAGTCATGATTGAAAGTACCTACGCAAATGAAGATCACACGGGACGACCAGAATTAGAAAGACGATTTGTGGATGAATGCACGGAAGTAGTGGAGAAAGGAGGAATAGTGCTCGTTCCTGCCTTCGGAGTCGGCAGAGCCCAAGAACTCGCATGCGTCTTGGCGGCACATCATTTTGAGTATCCCGTGACCCTTGACGGAATGGCTCGTGAAGTGAGTAGGGTAATGATGAGCTACCCTCAGTTTTTGAGAGATGAAAGAGCTTTTGCCGATGCGATACATTCAGCAAACTGGGTTGAAGGATGGCGGGATCGCAGAAGAGCCGCCAAGATGCCGGGTGTCATCATTTCGCCTGCAGGCATGCTTAAAGGAGGCCCTGCAGTCTTCTATATTTCCAAGATTGGTAAGAAATCGAACAATGCTGTTTTCCTAGTCAGTTATCAAATCCCCGGGACGCCCGGGAAGGAATTGCTTGAAAAGGGCATATGCGTCATAGATGGAAAGATGAGGAAGATCAAGGCTCGTGTCGAACATTTTGACTTTTCATCGCATTGCGGAGCCAGTGAACTTAAAGAAGCGCTCAAGAGACTCGGAGGAAAACCAAAGGTCTACGTGGTTCACGGTGCCGAAGGCAACTGTGAGCTCTTGGCCAAGTGGGCGAGAAGTGAACTGGGCCTGGATGCTGTAGCACCAAGAACAGGTGAAAAATTCAAACTCTAGAGAGTACAGTAGCGATGAGAATTGGAATTCTTCGCATCGGACGAATTAGCGCAGATGTCGCAGATCGGATTCAAGAGACACTGAGCAAAACTTTTCCAGAAACAACAGTCTCTGTGATAGAGAAAGAGGTAGAAGTGCCTCAACAAGCTTTCAACGAAACAAGAAAACAGTACCGCTCTGACATGATGTTAACGGCGATCAGAAACTGCGCTGAAGAAAGGCCAGAATTTGACCGGGTCCTAGGAATTGTGGATGTTGACATTTTCGTATCAAGGTTGAATTTCGTCTTTGGCGAAGCAGAACATCCGGGAAAGGTGGCCGTCATATCATTGTGGAGGCTCAAACCAGAATTTGGCCATCAGCCTCCTAACGAAGAAGTATTTGAGGAAAGAAGCGCCAAAGAGGCTTTACACGAGATTGGGCATACACTGGGATTGGACCACTGCACAAATCCATTCTGTGTAATGCACTTTTCGAACTCAATCTTGGAGACTGATGTGAAAAAGACCTTCTTCTGCAGCAAATGCGCGATTAGAGTGGAAACGGCATTGGGAAATCTAGGTGAGAACCTTGAAGGAAACATTTAGAGCGCAACCTATCTACTTGGTACCGATACTCGTCAGCCTCGTTGTCGGACTTGCGTGCACGTACCTAATTCCGGCATCCTCAACGGAGGTATATACAGTAACTCCCTTCCCGGAGGGCCTTGTGGGATCACTGGGAAACGGCATCTACTTTGTTGTCCTTACAGCGATGGGCGCTTCGCTTTTGTATCTACTCTTGAGACGCAAGAATCTGAGAATTGTCGCATTTATCACGGGGTTTGCCTTGACTGCAGCGGCTTTCTTGCTTTCTGTGGTATACCTTTGGCCTTTGTTGTCTGTTCTTGATACTCCATACGTACCGTTCGTGGTGTTGTTTTTCGCGATACTGCTGACAGTTGTGTTTGATTTCACAATCTTTCGAAGAAAAGGTCTAAGCTACAGAGCAGCCGTCTTGCTCCTTGGCGGAGCGCTAGGCTCATTCCTAAGAATGTCAATCCCCCCGCTCAGCGCAATTCTGATTCTCGCTTTACTTGCCGCTTATGATGTTTTCGCCGTCTATCGAGGACCAGTCGGAAAAATCGCTCGAACCGGACTCGATAATCTCCGAGGTCTGAGTCTGCCTTTCAAGGAAGTTCAGATTGGATTGGGCGATCTGACGTTTTATTCGATGTTAGTCAGCTTGGTTCTGGCCATTGCAGGTCCATCGGTCTGCCTCTTTTCAGCGTTCGGAGTGCTCGTTGGGTCTTTTCTAGCATTCAAGATGCTGGAGAATAAGGGGATTTTTCCGGGTTTGCCCTTTCCTATTGCTTTGGGCCTTGCGCCATTGCTCGTTTGGTTTGTTCTTTCAACCCACTAGGGTGGAAAAGCAGACTCTGACTGGACTTTGGCTGTCATCCGAAAAGCGAATTAACTGCACCGGTCGATAGTATTGACCGGCACATATGGGTGATCAAGAATGATCGATGAAATCCTGAACCTGGTGAGGGAACACGAAAAATGGCGAGTCAAAGAGTGCTTGAACTTGATACCTTCAGAAAACGTCATGAGTCCCTCTGCACGAGCTTTGCTTTCATCTGATTTAGCGCACCGTTATACGGCAAGAGACCGTTTCTACATGGGCACGCGTTTTACAGATGAGATCGAACAATACGGAGAAAAACTGGCAAGAGAATTGTTCAAGGCAGAGACGGCTGACTTGCGACCTCTCTCAGGGCATATCGCAGATCTGATTGTTCTTGCCAATCTGACGAAGCAGAATGACAAACTTGTATGCGTGTCACCAGATAACGGCGGATATCCAGGCATGTGGGAAAACGGTTTGGCTGGCTTTCTCAAGCTTAAAGCCGTGGCTTTTCCGTTCTCGAAGAAAGATATGAACATCGAAGTCGAAGAAGGAAAAAAGCTTATAGAAAAAACGAAGCCAAAGGTCGTGATCTTCGGTGCAAGCCTGATCGTTTTTCCTCATCCAGTCAAGGAAATCGCTGCGATCGCCAGAGAAAACGGTGCAGTTGTCGGCTTTGACGGTTCACACGTTTTGGGACTGATCGCGGGCGGTGAGTTTCAAGACCCACTGAGGGAAGGGGCTCAATTGCTATTCGGTTCGACTCACAAGAGTTTCTTCGGTCCTCAGGGAGGAGTCATCCTTGCGAACAAAGACCCAGGCGAATTCTTGAAGGAGAAGATCTACCCTGCCTTTGTCGATAACGCTCACTGGAATAGAATCGCAGCACTTACTTTATCTTTAGCGGAGATGAAGAAGTTCGGCAAATCATACGCAGCACAGATTGTCCGCAACTCGAGAGCGCTAGCCAAGAGTCTGCACGATTATGGGTTCCCAGTCATCGCTAGCCATCTTGGTTTTACCCGATCCCATCAAGTGATCCTAGATTATGGAAATCTTGAAAAAGCAACGGCAATAGCCAAGAAACTTCAAAGTGCAAACATAATCGTTGATTGTGTCATCAGAATTGGAACCTGCGAGGTTACACGTCGCGGAATGAAAGAACCTGAAATGCTGAGAATTGCGGAGCTTCTCAAGAGAGCGGTAGTGGATGCAGAGAAACCAGAAAGTGTGAGCAAGGACGTGGCCAGGCTCAGTACGGAATTTCAGCAGATCGAATACTGCTTCAAACGATAGAACCACTTTCCTTCTTCCCAACACACCGTTCAAATGACTACCCTGCGGGGGTGTGATGGAACCATGGAGCCCGTTGTCCCAACAGTCCTCGTTGACGCCTTGAAGAGGCAAAAATACCATTTCGTGGGCAAGCATTCGGCCGTAAAAAGATGCAGATGGTTCCATGAAACACTGACCAAAGGAAGACCGTGCTACAAACAAAAATTCTATGGCATAAAAACGCACCAATGTATACAGATGACGCCGGCAACGTTCTACTGCACACAGCAGTGTTTGTTCTGCTGGCGAGCACAAAACCAAGACCTCAAAACAGCATGGAACGAGATGACACTCCCTGACTGGGATTCTCCCGAAGCAATTGTCGAAGGAAGCATCAAAGCGCAAAAACTGATCCTGACCGGCTATGGAGGGAACCCAGAGACAGATCGGCGAAAGTACGAAGAAGCGTTGACACCCAGACACGTCGCAATAAGCCTTACTGGTGAGCCAACACTCTACAAGGATTTAGGGGATTTGATAAGAAGCTTCCAGAAGCGGGGACTAACAACATTTCTAGTTTCTAATGGGACACTTCCTTCGGCATTAGCGGAGCTAGAACAAGAGCCTACACAGCTCTACATATCTGTGTGCGCTCCAGATGCAGAGACGTACAAGTCAGTATGTCGCCCACAAGTTCCTAGGGCATGGGAAAAACTCAACGAAACACTCGCGCTATTGCCTAGCTTCCAATGTCCCACTGTCATGCGCATAACCTGTGTCCGCGGTCTGAATATGAAGAACGCTGAACGTTATGGGATTATTATAAAAAAAGCGAACCCAACGCATGTCGAAGTGAAAGCCTATATGCACGTTGGCTTTTCAAGACTTCGATTGAGTGTTGAGAGCATGCCTAGCCATAAAGAGATACGAGAGTTTTCAGTCCAGATAGCAGGGAAAACAGGCTACAAAATAATCGACGAGTCAACTGAAAGCCGAGTCGTCCTGTCAAGCAGACTTGAAAGAGCCACAAGGTTTGGCGATGGTTGAGAATAGTTTCAATCAATTCATAATGGCGAAGTCCACTTCCATCAACACGTAATTTGTATTGAATTGAACGAGAACAAACCTTAAATATTTCTTCAACGATGAACCATGATCTCATGCCTTCAATGAATCAAGGTGTTAACACATGGTCAGCGATGGAAGAGGACGCTTGTTCAAGAGAAAAGACGGAAAATATTTGATCTATCTGCCGAAGGATTTGGCTGAAGACAGCATGTTTCCGTTCAAAGACTCTGATTCTATATTTGTCAAAGTGGCCTTCGAACTTGGCGACAAAAAGCTTCTAGTGGAGAAATGGAGAGAACCCAACTCAGAATAGCATCTCCGAGAAAAGAAATATCGTTTTGACAACGTTTTCTTGGGACATAGTAATATATCTCTATACTTCACATTCTAAAATGTAAGGAAGACTCACTTTATGGTCACTCTGAAGTCTGTTCTAGGCACAATAAGGAAGGAACTCAAACAGAAGGATGATCTTAGAGAAGAAACCCACTGCGATATGAGGAAGGCTACGAGTCTTTCAAAACAAGCAATACTCTTGATTCATCAGAAAAGAATGAGAGGAGCCGAAAAACAACTCGCAGATGCAAAGGGAATACTCTCAAAACTGTGGAACCGCTCGTCCGCGTATCCGGAGATCGTTTACACAGGCATGTTCAGTGCAGCTCTTCAAGAATATTCTGAAGCCAACATATTCCTAAAACTAGTTGAAGAAATGAGGTTTGTGACTCCCAAAGAGATCAACGTACCCTCAAGTGACTATGTCCTCGGATTGGCAGACGTGATTGGGGAATGCAGGCGTCTCGCACTTGATGCCTTGCGTGAAGGAAACCTCAAGAAAGCTGAAGAATGCTTGCGGACAATGGATGAGATCTACACGGAACTTTTGGGTTTGGATGAATCTTACATGTTGGTTTCGGGGCTGAGAAGAAAGAATGATGTTGCAAGGAAAATCATCGAGGCCACACGCGGGGATGTCACTCAGGAAATTCGAAGAAGCGAACTCGAGAAACAGCTGAAGCGGTTCGAGAAACGCATACAAGCACGGTGACAAGCTTGATGTCGACCCGATAGGGCAGCATGAATGCTGTGAGACTCAAATCATCTTTCTCAGTCAAGAAAGCTCATGAAACCCAGATTTCCCTATCTAAGAAAATAGTCTTTGAAAATAAGGTCCCGATAAGAATCCGCACTGTTGCAGGCGTCGACGTCGCCTACGCAAACAACTTCTCTGTCGCCGCTGTCGCAGTTCTAGACTATGATACTTTGAAGCTTGTAGAAGCCAAGACAGCAATTTGTGAGACGAGTTTTCCTTACATCCCGACGCTACTTTCATTCAGAGAAGTCTCTCCAGCAATAAAGTGCATTCGCAAGTTACAGACCTATCCTGACATCTTCCTTGTGGACGGACACGGATATGCCCATCCTTACCGATGTGGATCTGCATGCCACTTGGGACTAGTTCTAAGAAAACCCACTATAGGAGTCGCCAAAAACCTTCTTGTTGGTGCGGTCGACACAGAAACGAACGAAGACATTGCCTTGCTGAATGACAGTGGCGAAACTATTGGCGCTCAGATCAGAATAAAACCCCACCTGAAACCAGTGTACGTAAGCGTCGGAAACATGATCTCTTTGGAAACTGCGATCAAAACAGTCAGACATTGCATGATTTCAGGACGAATTCCCGAACCACTATTGATTGCACACAAGATAGCCAACACTGAAAAAAGAAAAGTCAATATGCCCACTCAAACACAAGATCCGGGTGAGTGATTCAGCATTGTTGAACGCGCAACTCAGAAAAATCGTCAACAAGATAAGCGACAAGTCTCTTCGCAAGAAAACCGCAGATCTGCTTGAAAACCCTGCTTTCGAAATAGATGGAAAAGTCTATTCAGGCATGCCCCTTGAAGTGGCTCCCGCCGGAAGATCTCACCATCACGCCTATTCAGGAGGCTACATCGAACATGTTGTGTCCACTTCAAATATCGCATCAGTCCTGTGTGATTCTGTGGAAGGAGTCTACCACGGGAGAGTCAATCGTGACCTAGTGGTGGCGGGTATATTGGTACACGATGTTTTCAAACCTTCAACGTACATTGTGAACAAAGATGGAAGTTACGGTTCAACACCTCTTGCCGACTTTCTCGATCACTTATCATTAGCAACCGCAGAACTCGTTCGAAGGGAGTTTCCGTTGGAATTGGTACACATCGTAGCCGCGCATCACGGAGAATACGGACCGACAAGACCTCGAACAATAGAAGCATTGATCTGTCACCTGGCGGATTTCACCGATTCGAGATTGAACGGTGAAGTTCTCGACGCAGCCGCTTACCTTACTAGAAGGTCCGGCGGCCAAGGACTCTATGGGATGACTTCGAAGGAAGCATTCGAAATCGTGCATTCGAAGGCGGTCGAAGGTTGGGAAGGCGTAGCCCGAACACTGGGAAAAATCAACCGGAAAAGAAAAGCACGTAAACCTTAATAGGTTATCACAAGTCAAAATTTCGGAAAGGTGACTCTGAAATGGAAATATCGTTTGAAGAGTTCCAGAAGCTCGATCTCCGAATAGGGAAGATATTGGAGGCAAACCAGATTCCTGGATCACGAAATCTGATCAGGATGACAGTTGACTTCGGAACCGAGAAGAGACAAGCGGTTGCTGGACTACTGCAATGGTACAAGCCCCAAGACCTCGTAGGCAAGAAATGTGCTTTCATATTGAACCTGCAAAGAAGAAAACTCATGGGAGTCGAATCGCAGTGTATGGTTTTTGCCGCTGAAGATGACAAGGGCAACGTTGTGGTATTGCAGCCAGAAAAAGACATTGCAGAAGGCAGCCGAATACACTGAAAATCGTTTTCGCTAACCCATCAATCTGACTATTTCTTTCGCCTTCTCTTCATTTCCAGCTACATACTCAATCATCTCTTGATCCAAGTCAAGCCACTTCGCCAATCCAGCAGCCATTTCCGCGTTATTTTTGAAGATTATCTTCAAGTAGGGAAGAACGTCTTTTGAGGCTCTTACGGCAGACATGTGACAGCGGCGCTTGATCTTGACCCCTATACTTAACTGTACAGCGCGTTCTGCTTTAGATCTCGACAACATCTGTATTCTGGTTGGAAACCTGAATGGGATCCAACCAGAAACCTTGGTGTTCTGTCTCGCCATCGCCACACCTGCAGTCATGAAGTCAACGACGTAACGCATGAACCTCCAATCTTGCGTGGCCCGAATTCTGCCGCGATAGACATCTGCCGTTGCCAGTGCTTCCATCACGTTCACTAAGTCATGTGGGTCTGTGAAGTGTGCAGGAGCATTTTCGTAGATCCACTCGAAAAGCATGTCAGCGTCGACGTCAGACATGTCCATAGCTCTTTTCGCACTCGAGGATGTTTTCCCGTAGAAAATCATCCGCAGAACATTGAAAATCGTGTCTTGACGGTCACGGTATCCAAGCCAAGATACATCTTCGTAAATCAACTTCCTCTTTCCCTGACCCAAAGCCTGCAAATCGTTCACGGCTGAGCGCACGTCGCCCCCTGAACGTTGAGCAATGAACTTAATCGCATCTTCATCCGCCAGTATTCCTTCCTTGTCGCATATCTGCATCAGAAGTTTCGCAACGTCTCCTGTCGCAGGTTTCTTGAATTCTATGAGTAAGCAGTAGTTCCGCAGGTTAGTGAAACGAGGGTCATACGCGCTGTTCGCGATCAGGACAAGAGGACACTGCGCTGATTTCGCAATGTCAGTTATGGCCTTTACTCCTCCTCTATCTGCCGTTCCGGTTAGACCGTCAAGCTCGTCTAGGAGTATGATTCTTTTTCCACCAAACAAGGAGCCGTACTGCGAAGCAAGACCCGCGAAACGATTTATCGCCTCTTCTGTTCGATAATCGCTTGCGTTCTTCTCCACGTACTCCATCTTGCAATCATTTGCAACCGCTTCGACGGTAGCGGTCTTGCCTATACCTGGCGGTCCGTAAATGAAGACGCATCTCTTTTTCGGAGCCCCTTTTGACCACGATGCCAGCCAGTCAATGAATTGTTTGATGGCGTCGGCGTTCCCAATAATCTCTTTGAGAGATTGCGGTTTGTGTTTAACCGTCCAGGCTCCGTACAAGTTTCGCACCTATTTGGAATGCTTCAGTTCGTCTCCAGTTTCAACGAGTTTGGCCAACAGTGCACTGAGTTGGACCTCTTCATCTGCACCCTCGACCAGTCTGAAGTCAACTTCACCTACGATATCAGCAAGCTTGACTCTCCATTTTTCAGGCATCTCAGCTCTGAAGATTTCAGTGTGTATCTGACGAATTATGTCGCTTCCAGCAACCCCGTATTTCTGAATCATATCGCGCAGTTGTTTTCTTGCCTCCATGAAGTCACCGTCCATTGCGACTTTGAGCATTTTCTGCACATCTGCGGGACTTGCCTTCCCAGTTACAGAGTAAACGACTTTGGCGTCTACGGGCTTGCCCAAGGAAGCTGCCGATTGAAGCGTGTTGATTGCTCTTCTCAGATCACCGCCGCAAACCTCGAATATGGCGTCCAGTCCCTCGGTTGTCAATTTTACTTTCTCTTTGGCGGCGATATCTTTCAAATAGCAGTCGTGCTCTTCTCTAGGCAAATAGGTGAAACGGAAAGGTGCGCATCTGGACTGTATCGGTTCTATTATCTTCCCGCTGTAGTTGGCGCACATTATCAATCGGCAAGTCTCTGTGAAACGTTCCATCGTGCGTCTGAGAGCCTGCTGGGCGTCAGAAGTCATGTTGTCGGCTTCGTCGAGAATAAGTATCTTAAAAGGGATTTCGCCAATTGACTTCATTCTTGCAAAGGTCTTCACCGTCTCTCGTACTACGTCAATGCCTCTTTCGTCACTTGCGTTCAACTCCATTAAGTGTTCCCTGTAGACATCTCCGTACAGATCCCTAGCCAAACAAAGCGCGGCCGTTGTCTTGCCTGTCCCTGGCGGACCTGCAAAAATGCAGTGAGGCACGTTCCTTGACTTGGCGAAGCTCTTGAGACGTTCAACTATCTCTTTCTGATCCACGATTCCGTCCAGTTTCTTCGGGCGATACTTTTCAGCCCACATTTCAAAACTCAACATGTAATCCTCCGGTACTCTCTCATACGCAGAACTGCTAATAAACGCTTACAGTCTGCATACAAGTCATTGACTTTTGCAGAAAATGGATTGGAAAAGTAGAAAAGAAGGGAGTTTAGATGCGGCCTAGGGCCTGCATCGCGTCAACAATTTTCTTGACCGCGGTAACATACGCGGCTGTGCGCATGCTAATCTTGTATTTCTTGTAATTTTCGTACACGTCTGTGAAGGCTTCGACCATGACACGCTTTAGTCTTTGGTCAACTTCTTCGTTTGTCCAGTAGTAACCTTGTCTGTTTTGAACCCACTCGAAGTAGCTTACCGTGACACCGCCAGCGTTTGCCAAAACGTCCGGAATAACAAAGATTCCTTTTTCGTGCAATTTCTTGTCAGCTTCAGGGGTTGTTGGTCCGTTTGCCAGTTCGACGACGAGTTTTGCCTTGACTTTGTCAACATTCTTCTCCGTAATCTGCGTTTCCAGTGCTGCTGGGACAAGAATATCACAGTCTG
>Ga0315296_10002459_pt1 | contig 15806 bp, 20 predicted proteins | sample YL17G14_18_MG_FD_203921 | JGI IMG/M metagenome (GOLD analysis project Ga0315296, IMG submission 203921) | Sediment microbial communities from Yellowstone Lake, YNP, Wyoming, USA - YL17G14_18 | ecosystem: Environmental > Aquatic > Freshwater > Lake > Sediment | place: USA: Wyoming | collected... | reverse complement strand
TTCGCCGCCGCGGTCGATCTTGATATGCCATGCGGCATGACGCTCGCTGACCACGTACTCCCAGTCCGGATGAGAGGCAAGAATTGTCTTCAAGCGTTCCAGCGGGGCTTGAGTTTTTAGAATGTTTTGCTCGATCACTGATTCACACGCTCGCGTCCTTTGTCATGCGACGATATTGCTGGTCCAGTTCCCAATACTCTTTCGTGCGGTTCACTAGGTCGAATTTCGCCAAGTATGGGTCTGCAAGATCCCGCTCAATCTTTCGAATCTGATACGTCCCAGACATCCCGACAGTCGCGGAGGTGATTGTGATGTAGTCTTCAGGCCCGAAAGTTCCTGGCGTGTAGGAGTCTTTAGCTTCAAACGGGGTTGTCTCCTGCTCGGCCTTTCGCATGTCCAGATAGGCTTGGCAGGCCGCGTCAAGAGTTGTCTGATTTACGATGCTCTTGTTGAAGGCGGCTGCTTGATGAAGACCCTGCTCCTGAATCTTCGCACCATCTAGCTTCGTGCTACTGCTTGCGGGGGCGGTACCTCGCATTCGAATATAGTTGGCAACAGGATTGTAGTCTATGTCACGATCTATACTGAAAATGTCGACGCCTTCGGTGAAAGCAGCGCTTGATGTGCCTCCGCTGAATGATTCCGCGAAGTCCAATGTGCGGGTAAGAGTGACACGATACTTCCAGCCTACCATATCGCAGATTCGTGGGATGGCTTTGTCCAGCGTTTCCGTGTCAAGCGTGATCGTGAGACTCGTCGCGTTCGCGCCGAGGCTTCCAGCCGTTATCCCGCATGGGAAACTCGTCAGCAGATCGTCGATTATGTATTGTGGAGTCTTGGCCGCGTAGATTTTCGTGTCGATCACGGAGTCTTTGAGCAATATCGAGACATCAGGGCCGCTCAGACTCACGCGAGGCGAATCGCTAAGGCCGCGTTTGATTCTCTTGAGGATTCCGTGGAACTCCTTGACGCCGAGCCGATAGATGTCCACGAATCCGTTCGGCGTTATCGTTGAGACCCACTCAGGAATCTCGACTTCAAAATTGTTCGGGGCGCCTATCTCATTGATGCTGTATCGTCCACCGACGTAGGCGTACTCGATGCCTTCGCAGAAGAATTGGAATTTCTTGCTTGAGTCACCCGCCTCTGCCTCGTAGAAGACATGGACGACTATGTATGCGGAGCAGGCAGGGACAGTGGCATCGCCAAGCCATACGGCCTTGACTACAGCAATTCCATGAGTCGTTGAAGTGAGCGCAGTCTCAGCGTTTCCGTTTGCATCGGTGACATCTGATGCTGGGCTGACTGTGCCCCGAGTCGTCGTGAAGTGAATGGTTGCGCCTGCATAGTTCGCGCCTGCGGGAGTCTTCAGATTCGCTGTGACGTTGCAGGTCTTCGGCGTTCCAGTTGCAGCGGAACGGTAGATGATTGCGACATCGAGGGACATCGACAATGTCCCACCTGGAGGGTACCACTCCCATGTGTCACCGCCAACGATCTCGGTGCTAGAAGTCGTGTCCAGTAGGGTGACGCTATCAGCGGCGTACACCTTCACATACATCTGCTGCGGATAGTCTGAACTGCTTATGTCGATCGTGACGCCGGTTGCACCAGCAGCACATGTGGCGCTGCCGACGAGGGCGCTTGTGTCTGTGCGGTAGATTTCGACCTTCTGCCCAGGAATCAGGCCTGCAACGATCACGTTATCGCTTGGTGTGATGCAAAGATCATCAACGTAACAGGTCACTTGATCATATGTCCCATAACCACCTTTCCCAGCCAGACCGAAAGCAATCTGCACGAGTTGGTTGCCTGTGCAAGTGAGAGTTAGCTTCTCTAGCGCCCAATCGTGAGTTTGATCAACCCCAGTGCTGTAATACTCGGCTGGTGTGCCTTGCAGGGTCGAGATCACTCTGAAGGCTCGCGCATAAGAATCATGGCCTCCACCGCCTCCCCCGTCTGCCCAAGCCCATTTATGCCAAATGCGTAACTTCGCACTGCCACTTCCTGTCGGAATTGTCTTGACGAGTGAGCAGTAGGGATTCCAAGTACCATACTGGCTGTTCTCATACGTGTACGCGCCGTTGCCCACACGTCCAGTCGTTATCCCGTGAGCGACAACGCCGCCGTAGTCCCAACAGTAACTTCCTCCCCCTGGAGGAACATTGTAGTCGTTGTACCATCCGTCGATACTTTCAAAATCGTCTCGATAGATGATTCCTGAGACTGTTCGACTGATCGGCATGAGTCTAGTACCCACCCGCCATCTGGTACTGACTGACCAGGCGTTTCTCCACGACGCGGCTGACGGTGACGCCATCGATAACGATGCTGACGGGCAGGGTTGCATTCGTCATTCGAGATGCTTGAATGGCGTCAGCGAGTTTCTGAGCGTATGAGGCAAGATCGCCGCCAGTCAAGTTCATGGTCTTCTCTGGAACCCAGAAGGCGCTTTGGTTTCCAGGCGCTTCCTCCCACGCCTTCACATACTCAAGAGCCCCTAGTTGGCTCGTACCAGCAGGAATCGTACCCGCACCCGCTGGCACGTTAGGAGCCTTCCACGTTGCCGCCTGAGCAGCCCGAGCCGCTGCCTGCTGCGATGCCAAGAACGCTGCGCTTACGTTGCCGCCGCCAGTATAGGAAGCCATGAAAGCAACGGCCTGATCTTTCAGTCGCTGCAGTTCGTTGAAACTAGACTGAGCCTCAGACACGACGGATTTGAAGCCTGACGAGACCCTGGATTGAATATTGCTCATCGTCTGATCTGTGATCGACTGCATCGTATCCATCGTGTCAGGCCAAATCGAGCCTCCGACTAGCTGCTGCCAAAGATCCTGAGCACCGCCCACGATTGCGTTGTATGCAGTGTCAAAGGCGTTCGTGATTGTCTGTGTCGCAGGATTAGTCGCCTGAACTATCTGTTGTGTCGTGCTGGCGATCGCTTGCTGCGCTTGCTGGAATAGTCGTTGAGCTTCCGCAAGCGCATTTTGAGCGCTACTGACTAGGCCAGCGAAGGCTCCCTGCATCACAGCAACGCCATTCTGCACAGCACCCTGAAGCTGCCCCATGATACCGTTCATTATACCAGTGGCTACGCCGCCCCATTGAGTGAGCGCGTTCTGGATGCTTGCGAGTGCGCCCTGCCAGTCACCCTGTATCACTTGCCACGCCACAGTGATCGTCGTCTGGATCGCAGTCATAGCGATTTGAATCGTTGACTGTATCAGCGACATGGCTGTTTGGCAGGCGGTCTGAATAGCCTGCCATGCAGTACTCCAGAGGTTCTCAACAGTCTGCACCGCCGTCGCGAATGCCGTTTGCATCGGCTGGAAGAGCTGTGCGGTCAGATTCCCGAGCAGTGTCGTGACCATCTGCGTCGTTAACGTGAGAATGGCCTGCCACATATCACGCCAAAGTGAGGCCCCGATCAGCCAGTTGTAGAAGTTTTGGAAAAGCGTCTTCATCGCGTCAATGAAGATCCTGATGCCGCCAACTATCTGCGTCAGAATTGGGGTGATGAAGTCTGCGGCCTCTTTGAAGGCTTGCGCGAAACCCTTGATGTATGGTGCAACTTCTTTGATGACTTCGGCGACAGCGCGGATCTGTATGACGATGCCCATTATAACCAGCTTCAACAGGTCAATGTTGCCAGTATCACCGAAGATGCTGAGCAGTTCCTTCAAGGCATCACCGATTGGAGAAAGCGCGTCCCACAGATCCTTGAAAGCGCTCATAAGTTCCTGCAGTGCTGGGCTGAACTGCGCGGTGATGAATCCCCATAGGTCCTCCAAGTATTTCATGAAGCCGCCGAATGCGTCGCCGAGGGCGGTCATGATGCCTTGCACTTCAGGCATCTTACTAACTTCAGTCAACCAAGCACTAATGGCATCAACGCCTTTGCCAAGGCCGTCGACAACAGGAAGCATACCCTCCGTCAGAGAGGCAAGCGCGGGCAGGAAAATAGTACCTATCTTCTCACCGACTTCCTGAGTTGCGTTCTTCAACCGTTCCTGGATTCCTGCGTATGTGCTTGCGGCTGCCTGTGCTGCGCCTCCGAATTGCTCATTCAATTTCGTTAGGACTTCAGCTGCGGTGCCGCCTTTCATCTTGGCTTCGTCAAGTGGAACTCCGAGAGAGGTCATCGCCTGCGTGAATTGGGGCAGGTCAATGTTGCCCTGCTTGAATTGGTCGATTAGATATTGCGCCTTGTCCTTTGCGCCCGCTAGTCCTGATTCAAAGGTTGAGTCTGCGCTGATTGCTGCTGTGACTGAAGTGACCCAAGCGTCGACGCTTGTGCCCATTGCTTTGATGGCTACTGCGGCCGCGTCATGTGCGTCCTTCAGAGCAGCCGCCGCATCCTTCGAGGTTGCAATATCGACACCGTATCGCTTCAGGATCGCGGTGTTGCCGTCCATCGCTTTGCCGACAAGGGTTGCGGCTGAAGTCAAGTCCATGTGTTTCGCTGCGGCCAAGTCAATGCTCTTGCCAAGCGCCTGCATTGCTTGATCATATGAGAGACCGAAAGTCATCAGCCGCTCAAGCGCGGCCGCGAGTTGCTCGTCACTGTAGGTGGTTGTCTTCTGCATTTCGAGAAGAGCGTTATGGGTTGCTGCACTCACAGAATCCCATGCGGTTCCAGATCTTGTGACTGCGGCCGCGAGGCTTGCCCACACAGCTTCAGATGCGGTTGCTTCCTTGATGCAGTCTTGAAGCCCCTTGGCAGTTTCACCAACAGCAGCGGTTAACGCGCCGACAGGCCCACCAACGGCCAGACCTTGCATGATATTTCCAACACTACCCATCGCCCCGCCCATACTTTGAAAGGTCGAGGCGAGCAGGCTAGTTGATGATCTGACCTTGTCCATGACGGATGAGCATTCATCAACGGCTCTGAGAGCAATTACAACACTGCCGAGTTGTTGACTCAATCCACTTTCACCTACCTATCGATTTTTATTACACGCGTCGATCATTCGAGATTCGAACGGTACTTGCCATATGCGAAAGGACACATTCCGTGGAACAAGAAAAACCATCCACGAGTCAAGTGTCACCAATGCGGTTCCCTATTCGCCGTACAACCATATCGTCAAGGAAATGCGAAATATTGTAGTCGGCATTGTAAAGATCAGGAGCAAATGGGAAAACCTGCTTGGAACAAGGGCCTCAAACATCCGCAACCAATTACTCCGCGAATGTTAGAGGGACTCAGACTTGGTCGGGGTTGGAATAAGGGCATACCACCATCAAGAGAAGCTGTTGAGAAATGCCGTGCAAAGATGCTTGGCAAACATTTCTCGCCGAGAACCGAGTTCAAGAAAGGCATAGTGCCCGCAAACAAAAGAACGGATCTCTATGAGATTTTGACACCACAACGATTTCGAGAAGAGTATGTTTTGCATCGGAAGTCAGCCCAACAAATCGCGCAAGAACATCATACAACTCAGAGGGTGCTACTTCGATTGCTTCATGAGTACAGTATATTGGCGCACCCCACGGGTTTCCCAAAGGGAAGACATGCGACAGGTCGCATGCGGGATGGTCTCAGAACAATGTGGGAAAATCCAGAGTTGATTCGGCGACTCAGGTTAGGGCGTGTCTACCCCAAGAAGGACACTAGTATTGAGCGTGCAATACAGCAGGAACTTTCGAGGCGTGGCATTCGGTTCGTTAAGCATCTTCCGATTCTGAATCGTTGCCAAGCAGACGTCGCATTTCCTGAGCAGAAGATCGCGGTGTTTTGTGATGGGGATTATTGGCACAACAGACCTGATGTTCGGTCGAAAGACATCACGCAGGAAATGATTTTGAGGGCGAATGGTTGGCGTGTTCTTCGGTTTTGGGAGCACGAGATAAACGCTGATGTAAGTGCGTGTGTTTCAAAGATTCGGGCGGCGCTCTGATTTGCACTCAACTATTTCATCTCCTTCTAGGTTTCACTTTCTTTATGCTTCGCTGCTGCTCTTGTATTTGCGCCGAGTATGCACTCAAGTGCCAATTCCTCTGTAGCGGTGTGAGCTGTCCGATCTCATCCAAACGTAGGCCGTAGTGCTGAGTCAACACATAGAGGCAACGACTGAAGACCCCTCTACTGAAACAAATCTACCTTCTTTGATTCCGTCGCCGTTAGACCTGAGATCGCAAAACAACGCATCATAATCTCGGCAGATTGGTTTGGCATGAGGATGCTGCAGATCTGCTCATCACGTGTCGCCTTCGCGGCTACGGTGCCGAGGAACTTCATGTTCTGTACGAGCTTGTCACGGTTGCCAATGTCCCGCGGGTCCATGCCTGCGCCTTCGAAGAGTTCACGGAACTCGTTCTCGCTTAACGCGTAGACTTCAACCGTGTGCTTCTCTCCATCTATCGTTTTGACTTCAACTGATTCATGGTAGCGGCTGCCCTCCTGGATCATCTCGCTGAGTCGCTTGTGCTCGGCTCGGACTTTCAGGATCTCCTCTCGCTTCTTTTCTTCTTCACTCACTTCTTTTCCACCATCCTTTGTTCTTGCTTCTTCTTGTGAACTTCACGAAGCTGTGAAGCGTCACCGGAAAGGATCTGTTCAACCTGGTAGCGTCTAAGCAGATACAACTCCCCCGTCGAGATGGTCTGAAAAACAATCCTTCCCGCCGCATTGCTCGATCGCGGCGCGTATCCTCTCGACGTCGGCGTGCTGAACGCTCATGACCAAGCCGAAACTCACAAAGAATTTCCTATCTAACGATGCATCTGACATGAACAGGAATCTCCAATCTCAACCGTCTATCTCGGAATCTTATCCCAAGAAAAGAGGGAGTTTCTAGGCCTTCGAGATGTCCTCAAAATCGAAGTCCCAGTTCCACATCGCGAAACCCTCAGGCGAACCGATAGTCAATGCCGCATCGCCCGTGCACTTCTTCAACGTGATGAGCGATCCGGTCTTCTTGTTCTTCAGCTGCACATACAGCGGCGTGACATCTGACTGCTCGAACATTCCGAAAGCGGTCAAGATGTCTCCCGATCCGCCGGCGGCGGTTTCATCGTACCATCCGCTTGCGGAGCCCGAATAGTCGAGCAAGCCGACAGTGACTTCCTGAAGACGCGAACCGATCCCGATAGGACTCCTCTTGCGGCCCTGGCCTATCTTGGTCTTGATGCTCTCCCAGCGTGAGAGCGCCGGAGCGGTGTTGAGGCCACCCTCAGAGGTCGCGATACGGAGTTCGTAGTCTTTGCCTAGATACTTTGCCATTCTTGTTCAGCTCCGCTAGGTTCCGTAGGCGAACCCCACAAGGTCAATATTTGTGAGACCCGTTTCGGTGACTGTCAGCACATTCGTTGCCTTCGTGAAGGTCACAGTCGCACCGTCCGATTTCTTCAGCAAGACGGCCCCTGCGATTGTGGTGAAATCACCGAGCGTTATGGTGTTGGTTTCGCTCACTGCCAGCGCTTCGAAGGTCACGTACTTCTTTTCTGTCGCTGGAGTCACAACGGTCTGTTTGGATGAGGTCACAGTTTCTTTGATGTCTGTTGCTGTCATATTATTCTCCTCCTACTTTTTGGTTCGTCAAAGCCCCCGACTCGAAGCCGTTAGGGCCATGACCTTGAGAAACCGCGCCGCTATGCCACAGCGCGGTATGTGATGAAGCCGAAGTCCATTCGGACCCGGCATATCCGAGCCAACTCATTCCTTGGAGCCACATCGGCATCGTCCATCTTCTGAACATTCTCGATTCCATACGTGGAACGCAGCGTGTCCTCATGGTCCACGATGGCTTGTTCTACCTGGTCTGCGACTGAGTCGCATTCGACCTTGTCATCATGGTAGCAGTCGATCTGGATGCGATGCCGCTCCTCCAATGCACGCTGCGTCTCCGTCTCCAGGAGACCGATAGCTCCACTTCGGCTGCTGCCGCTCACGAGGGTCAGCACGATGCTGGGTGCGGGGGCGCCCTCAGGCGGCAAGTCTCGAAACACTGGAACGCCAAGCTGCGCAGCGTCCAGGATGACCTTGAAGGCATCCTTGGCGTCGCTACGCGTCATCGTTGATGGCATTCTCCACACCATCTAGTGATCCGCTACATCGTCAACGCGTTCAGGCAGCCGACAAGAATCGCATCCAAGATTCTTTGTGAGAAAGCATCCAAAGCCGGCCTGATGTGCGGCGTCCCAGGTTGGAATCTTGTGCCAAATTCTTGGTACATCCCGTAGTCGACAGCGTTACCGAACTCAAGTTCGAACCCGCTCGCCCGCGCATAGATGCTGTCTCTCAATGCGCCCGTATCGACAGGTGCGAGGGATCGTGCAAGATCAACCATCTCAAAGCCGATTGCGTCCAGCTCCTTCTCAACATCAGGCTTGATGTTTCGTAAGAAATCTTGAAGTTTCGGCGTAACAGTATCGGACACGATTTGCACAGACCAAGATGGCATCCCGCCTCATGCCCTCTTCTTTGGTTTGCTTCCGATCTCGACAAGTAGGAAGTTCGCCTGGTAGCGCTTCCCGTCCAGTTCGACTTTTCCTTGAGCGTGGAATCCGCGAGAGCCCGTCTTGAACTGTTTCTCAGCGAGTTCGAAGGTCGTCAGCACCTGGTCGCCGCTCTTGACCTCTACTCTGATCTTACTCAGCGGTCATCCCTCCTGTCAAGCGCTTCAAACCAAGAATGGGTCCTTCTCTGGATAGTCCCAGGTGGCGGTGATCTCCTTAGTCTTCCAATCAGTTGCCTTCACGTGACCAGCCCGCTTCACCCAAAGAGCGAGAAGGTCGCGGAGCTCCTTCGTTAAGACCGACTGATTTGGAATCGAGATCTGATAATCACCTGTTCTGATGAGCGGTCCCATCTTGTTCATGACCAGATACTGGATCATGTTGGCGGCTGCTCGAGCGGCGATATCCTTGACCGCCTCAGGGATCCCAGTCGGGTAGTCCGCGTCGAAGTCTCGCTTGCAGAAGGCGTTGATGTGCGCTTGAGCTCGAGGTATCAGAGTGTCCGTTATGAAACTCTCGAAGGCGGCATCGTTTGCGAAGGGCGTGTTCTTGTCGTAGTTGATGCTGTCCAGTTTGACCTGTGCATACTTGCGGGTTTCAGTCGCAGTTGTCCAAGCGGTCATTCTTCTTCACCAGCACAATGTCACAGTTTCGCGAGTTGTTCAGCTACCGTCATCCACCGCTTGAGAAGCGGTCGCGTCACGCGCTCGAACCTGCGTCCCCTATGGATCCACAACACGTATCCCTGGACGGGGATCTTCGCGGGCAATTTGCCGTAGTGCACTCTCCTCAGGAGACAGCTGAATATGCAAGTCACATGCCAGCGGTGCAGATCGAAGCCGCAGAGGGGACGGCATGGTGGAGCGAAGCGTCGAGGCGGCAGCTTCGCCAGGTTGTCATATCGGATTCGGATCTCCATGTGAGTGACCGAGCGCTCATCGTACTGCCCGTCCGCCCGATACTCACCATAGAACAGCTGAATGTACGTGGGATAGCGGAGAGCGTTGATGACGTAGGACGTCACGCTTGCCTCCGCATGAAACCTTGTGAATGGGAGCCGCCAGTCAAGAAAGATGGCGGAAAGAGATTTACACGCATACCAGGCCTTTCGGCCATGTATGGCGAATTTCCCTAAATGCTTGTCAGGGTGCAGATCGCGTTTGTTTCTCGAATACGTGGAGTGATCGCTTCCCACACGACGCCGTAGAGATCCTTGAACTGGTCGAGGGGTAATTCCTCAACCTCAGCGTGGATATCCACACCGAGCGGCAGGTCAAAGAATCCAGCGTCAGGCGGAGCAAGCATCATCCCAGTGCCAGCCGAGAGAGCAGGGCTCTGGAATATCTGGCCGCCAATTCTCCGCTGTACAGCGTCATAGTAGTACTCCGATGTCGTGCCGATGAAGATGAAGAGCTCGTTGTATTGGGCCGGGTTCAGCACCAAGTTGTACGGTGGGTAGATGTTGTCGGCGATCAATAGGGCGACGGCGCCACTGATTGCGTCCGGAATGTTCGTTGCTGTTGTGAAGTCCTTCGATGTCGAGTATTCGTTTCCTGCGGAGTCGTAGAGACCGTTGATGCCTCCTGAACCCTTCAGAACGAGCGTATCCTCAAGCAGCGAGACCATGTAGCTTGCCGACTTCGCTGCTGCAACATCAAGTGGTGTGCCATACGTTCGTGAGGCCTCTAGGCTCCGGCGTGGAATCCTGAAACCTCTCGCGATCGCGGGCACATCCAGCGAACCGACAGTGTTGTCGATGATGTCTTCGCTCAACCTAACCGCTTGGCTGCGGAACAGCTGAGCTGCACCCATGTCAGAGATCTTGTTCCACTCAACCGTGAGTTTGCCTTCGCCCATTGGACCGAAGGTTCGCGCGACGCGTCTACCAATCAGGAGCTGTCGTGGAGGCCAAGCAACGGCCTCGTCGATGTATTTGTACTGTTGATCGGTTAAGGTAACCAAATCCAGTCAGCCTCCTAGATCAGACTCTCAATGATGATGTCCTTGGCGGCGCTGGTTGCATTACAGTTCTCTTTGGCGAGAGCAACAACCATGCCTCCTGCCGGGAAGGACCCGCTCAATGCTGCAGTGACGTGTGATGAACCGGTGGTGATGGTGGCGCTTTCTGTTGCGGCTGCTTGGAGCTCCCCGTCCGCTGCGGGGATCAATGGTGTATCCTTGGTGACATTCTGGCCTGTGGCCAGCTTGCCAACCAAGATGGTGCCAGGCCCGTAAAGGATCGGGCCAAGCTTGCCGTTTGCGTAGGCGGTGTCACGGGTTGCCGGTGAGACACCTGGATGGGCGCCTTCTGCGTCCCAGCCTACCCAGCCTGATGGTTTGTCGGTTGCAGCTGCGAGTACGATCACATCGTCCGCGTGGGTGCCCTTCTTGACTAGACGACCAGGCTTCACGCCAGTTCCTGTTTCTATGGTGAGCTCTTCGATGATGGGGTTGCCTGTGATGACAACCTTACGCCCTGACGGAATAGTGAACGGCATCACTTCTCACCTGGTTTCTTGCCAACGAGGTCACCGATGGTGGGCTGCATTGGGTCGAAGCGAGCGGCTACGGATGGGATCAAGTGAGCCTTTGGGCCTGAGGGTAGCGAATCGAATTTGCCCTTGAGAGCCTCTAGGTCTGTCCGCATCGCATCGAGCGCATCGTTCGGTAGTTTCTTGAGAGCGTCGACGGCTGCCTGCACCACCTTGGCGTCAAGCAAGCCTGCTTTGACGCGAAGATCCACCACATCCTGCACTCGTCGCATGTGTTCAGCGTCTTCCTGCGCTTGCTTCCAGACCTTCAAGGTCTCATTCTCGGCCTTGAGGATCTTCAGTTCCGCTTGGACCGTGACCATTGCGTCGGGCACAGGTGCGGGTGGTTTCGCTTTCAGTTCCTTGAGTTCGGCCTCGAGCTTCTCGTTTGTCTTGGTCAGTTCTGTGGTCTTCGCCTTCAGATCCTTCGCTTCGGCGTCGAGCTTTGCATTCTTCTCTGTGAGTTCAGCGATCACTTTCTCATGTTCGCATGTCATACATGCGTCAACCTCCTTAGAGAAGTCACCCTTCGCCGTACCACAGGCCGGACTTTGAATACCAAACTTCTTAGCGGCGCGACAGATCTTCGCGAGCGCCTCATCCTTCGTGACACCCAAACCTGCGAAATCGGTCTGGCTGAAACGCGCAAGCGCGTTCCTCACAATGTCTGGGTCAAGGTCCTTCTTCTGGACAGAAGCCAACGGAAGCTTCCGAAGAGACTTCTTTCCATCCGGACCTTTGGCCGCATCTGGAACGACGGCGAAGAACTCGTCGGACGCGTCAGCAGTATCCCAAGCATCTGCTCCGAAGAGAGACTCCAGGATGCCACGGACGCTCTGAACCGCCTTCTCGATTACTGAGGGGCCTGCGATGAGCGTGGGGGCGACTTCGGTTTCTGCATTTTTCACGATCACACCTCCCTGGGGGTGACCTCCAATTTTTTCTCGGTCCACTTGCTTGCCTCCCGGCGAATAGTGGGCCACATCCTGTCTCGGCTCTCGGCCATCTAGTGACCTCAAGCCTGGACTGTCAATGAGCGCCGCGGTAAGCGCTCGCGAAAACCCGCATGGCTTCCCAGCCTGGAAGCCGCAAGAGCGTGGATCACCGATGCAAGTGGATTTGACGCCAGCGTTCGGAAAGGCGCCTTTCGGCACGAATGCGACGTGGTCCCAGGACCAGTCGTCGACGACGAATATGTCGCCCTCATAGTGGGCCGCGAGCGGTGTGAGTTCGGGACTGACGGGACCCCACTCGGCTGACCGTATCCGCTCCCAGACAGCGGGATCCAGGATCTCGTAGAGGACACGTGTGGCGTGGTTGCTCATGAAATCGATAGGGTGTCCGACGACTTCCATGGCTTCGTGGCCAAGTTCAGGCGGACCAAGCAGGGGCTTCTGGAGAATATCAGCGAGAGCTCTCGCCTTTCCAGCGGGATTGATGCGCCACTTGTTCCGGCACTCGCTCTCGTCTATGACTTCGATGAGCGCGTACTTCTTTCCATCCTGCGCGATGGCTTGTGCTGAAACACAATACTGCACTTTGAAGGCAAGTACCTCCTGAGAGAGCACGAATCTGCTACGGTGGCTACGCTGCGTTTCTCGCTGGTCTGCGGAAAGCCTACTGTGCCTATCTATTCGGAATGCAACACGTGCGAAGCGGCAAGGGCGTAAGTAGCAGATCAGACGTGAAGATCACGACAGGCCTCGATGTTTACGTTAACCACACTTGATCAGACAACTAAAGCATAAATTACCACGCGCCCTCTTAACGTAGCGTGCCCCGCGTGCTCTAGATCAATTGACGCCACTTGATGGGACTGCCTTGCCTCGCCCGAAAGAATATCGGTTGATGAAGGTGGACAAGTCGTGGAATGCCACATTCAACGACTTGTCAGAACAAGAAAAGAAAGTCATCGATGACAAAATCTGGAACGTTATTCGCCTTAATCCCTACGATTCAGAACCGCTGCAGAAAGAACTTGAAGGCCTGTACAGCTACAACAAGATTGAATCGGGCAATCGAATTGTATTCGCCATATGTTACGAATGCAGGAAGAGAGGGTTTACCAAGGTGAACAATTGCCTAGATTGCGAATCCGTGGGAAATGATGTAGTCAAACTATTCGCAGCTGGCCGCCATGATGCACTTTATAATTACTTGAGCAGAAAACGGCAAAGTAGAATGCGATTCAAACAGAAATAGGTCGCTCATAGGGGCTACTGGTGGAGCCTTCTCTCCTCGCCTGTCGCAAGTTCGCGATGAGGTTCCTGTCGAACAGCACGATAAGAGTCTCCAAGGTTGGTGGGTCAACCTCAAGGCAAGTTCTCACTGGTTTCTCAAGAATTGCCGTGTATTTCGGAAGATCGCCTACTTTCACACGTTTACCATTCATCTCAATGACCATCTCATGAGTGTCTTCCACGAGTTCGATTCCAGTTTTGCCAGAGAAGCGGCCGGCAATCTCCGCTAGCCTATTGGTAATAGCTGCATTACTCTCAAAAACGAAGTCGAATGAGGAGAGAAGTCTTTCTCCCTCTGGTGTTATCTGAGCAGTGTAGCCATCCACGGAGATCAGCGAGTGCTCTTTCAGGAAGTCACGATCTTCGTACACTTGGATCGACAACGGGCCTTGATCGTACTGAAAGAACTCATAGTTGAATGCCCGCTTACCCTCTTGACCAAGTTCATACTCCAACCTGAATGGCAGTTTCTGCAGCTTGTACGTGTCTAATGGCGAACTCTTCTTGATCAGCCACAGCAGAAATAGCCTATCGCAAGCTTTCTGCCCTAGAGATCTTTCGGGCAAGACCTCTTCCATGCCCCTCAAACCTGTTCTGTTCTACTCTTCTCTCGACCATGGGGTATTATCTAGGTATTATTAAGGTTCTACCTAACCTTCCCCGTCAAATCCGATTGTACGCCCTGTCGCCAGAGCCTTGAGATAAGAGACTAAAGAGCGCCAAGCCAGATGGGCCAAGAATCGAACTCGCACACAACATGCAAGATGCCATATAAATCAGACGCGCATGCAGACCTTGCAGACGCGAACTCTAGTCCGCCACCACGACTTCGTCGAGTTCGTTGTGGCGGTACGGGCAATAGTCAGTCATTCTTCTCTTCATACCTCAACGGTATAGTGAGCACAGCGAAAAGGAAGCCAAGAAATGTCCCAAGCGCCGCCAAGTCCACACGTGTTAGACGGAATCCGAGCGCTTATCCGCCTCGCGGAGGCAACCCATATCTCTCTAAAGTCATCTAGGTTGCATACATGGACTGGGTGATTATCGCCTCAGGATTCGTGGGGGCGGCGGCACCCGAAATTGTTCGGCTTTACAGGCTAAGAATGCGACCCATGCCACGCGTGCGCCGCAGTTACGTCTTTGTCTCGGTGATGTTCTTCCTTTTGGGAGCATTTGCTGCTTGGGTTTTTCAGGCTACCACGCCTTATGCTGCTTTCTACATCGGCGCATGTACGGACGCACTAGTCTCAAGCATGGCTGGCAAGCCGCCGACAGTAGTTCCCCCTTGACTGGTTGCGGATACGGACAGGGGCGACATGATGCACATGCTAACTGCAGTCGAGTCTCGTCCATATCTCAGCGTGCGTGAATACCTAGGAGTCTTAAGCGGGTCGTCCGCTCCGCCTGAACTGAAGTGACGTGCGACCCAAGCTACCCGGAACATTTCAGTGATAGAGGTAAGAGATTAACGCCACAACCACCACTAGAGCGCCCACGAGCAAAGTATCAATTACTAGTTCTCTTCGTGTTCTCGGAGCGAACAGCAGACCGAGATATTCCCGAATGGTCATGTCTCGTTTTGTCTCGACCCGGATTTGTGGCATCCTCGACCGGTCCTGTCCAACCGATCTGCGGGGCGCTCTCCTCGCGGCGCTTCTCTCTTTGATTGTACCATCGACATGTAGGCTTACCTTGCTTGCCGTCGGAAATGACAGTTTCGCTCTTCTGGTGTGGATCTGTTCGTACCTTTTTCTTGTTCGCCGACTCACTTCTGCTCCACCTCGTTCTTTTTCTCCGTCCGTGGCCGAGCGACAATATCGAGTGGAATCTCGAGCAGCTGACTGGCGGGTTGCGCGGCCACTTCCTTCGGATCGAATGTTGTCGCTTGCCCGTCTCGCAAGAGCTCATAGACCTTCGCCTGGCCAAGTGGACCACGCCCTTCACCGTACGCTTTGGTGGCCGCATCAATCAGGGAGAGCCAGTCGGCGACTCTGATCTGTCGCCACCGGTGCACGACGCGGACCGGAAGAGGATCCTCTGGCTTGAGGCTGAGGAATTGTCGAGTGAGCCGTTCATACCATTGCGTCTCGATGGTGCGTTTGAGCCAACGTTGGTCGTCTGTCACAGGACCTTCGACGAACCCTTCTAGCTCCTTGTCGGCGGTGGCCCGATTCAGTTCCTTCTCAATGTTGAGCAGAAAACGTGGGACTTTGAATGAGCCAAGTATGCGCCGCTCGAGCTTGTCGGAGACATCCAGCAGCTGCCCGAGATCCGGCTTCAAGTCGTGAACTTGGATATCCCACAGGTCGTCGGTGATGACGTGTTTTCCTGGACGCAGCTGCTCGCGGTAGTCCGCCATGATCTGATCGACATCGGCGTCGGTCGTGATGCCTGCCTTCGCTGCTTTCTCAAGATTGAGTTGATGGACAGCAATGCCCGCCCATAGAGTTGTGGCGGCTTCCATCAGATCCTCGCGTATTATTCGGTCGTCAAGTATCGACTCGACCAGCACAGATTCGATGTCGCTTCGTCCTTGCCAGTCGTCGTCGATCTCGCTGCGGACGAAGAAGAG
>Ga0315296_10002458_pt1 | contig 15806 bp, 15 predicted proteins | sample YL17G14_18_MG_FD_203921 | JGI IMG/M metagenome (GOLD analysis project Ga0315296, IMG submission 203921) | Sediment microbial communities from Yellowstone Lake, YNP, Wyoming, USA - YL17G14_18 | ecosystem: Environmental > Aquatic > Freshwater > Lake > Sediment | place: USA: Wyoming | collected... | reverse complement strand
TAGTTGGCTGAACATGGCAGAGATTGAGATGAGCGTTTTGTCTCGCCAGTGCTTGGCGGAGAGAATGGGCAATATAAGTCGCTTGGACAGCGAAGTAAGAGCTTGGGCAGAAAAGCGAAATACTAAAGAGGCCAAAGTAGATTGGCGGTTTACCACTGCTGATGCAAGGATTAAATTGAAAAAGCTCTATCCATCAATTAAATAGAGACAGAGCACTAGACCCAAAACAAGCGAGTTTTATTAGGCTCCAATGCAATCAAGCTGGTGATTTTATTTGGACACAACCTTCTTGTTCCAGCCGATCGGCTGGTTAAATTTGTTGCTCCAAATTGTCGCTGTGTCATATCTTTCTCGTTTCTTTACTTCTCAAAGCGTTAGCAAATATCGCAGCGTCCTTACCGCGACCTCAATTGATTTCTCAGTTCTCAGCCATACGAATAACGCAATGCCCAAAAGCCCCGGAAAAATACGCCTACCCAATGGTTCCAGCAAAGTAGGCGGTAAACTATCATCCGGCTGGTCTTTATAACCTGACAGGGTAATTGTACAAAGGCATTGCGAAATTTCTTAAACTCCATCTTCAACACCGCCTGCTTCTCACGTTTATGTTTTTTTCCCCAGCGGCCTTTTTCAGGAAGCAGCAATGCAAACCATGCCTTTAATGTCCAGGCTAACGAAGCCATCACCATATAGGCCCAGTTACTTACCAGATTATCAACCGGCATCCGCATCGCTTTGACGCCGTTCTTGAGCTGCTCGTTTAAGTTCTCCTGGTTGCAGCGCCCGTTAGCACTACGCACAATCTCAACTGGTGAGGATTTATAATCATTGGTGATGTAGAAGAAATATCGTATGTCATCAAACAAGACCTTTTCACCTCTTTCCACTGAAAGATTTTTTCGCAGGACCACCATGCGATACGTCTTGTCACACTTTGTCGGACGATAAGCAAACTCAGCAACATCCTCGGATTGTAAACGGATATTTTCATACTGCCTCTCTACTACAATCTGCTCTTTGACATTAGCTGGCCGACGTCTCGGTTGTGTCTTTACTTCATATTTGGCCGGCCGCAAAAGTGGCTTCCAGAGGCCCGCAGGCAGGTTATCCGCTATCTCTATTAAGTTCGGCATCGCGTTAATACCAAAGATAAACCTTGCCCCTCTGGCGTCCCAACGGTCTAAGTGCTGGCTCTGAGTAAAGTCGGTGTCGCCTCGAATGAGTATATTCCTGAAACCTACGGTGTCACATAAGTCTATCGCCTGGTCAATATATTTGGCCGCACCTTCACTGCTGGTGCAATTGCCGCTGCGATTGACAAGATATAAAGGCTCAGCCGTATTGGCCAAGGAAACCACCAAAGGATGATAACCCCAGACGCCTTTGTAAGAGATATTCATGCCCTCTTTGCATTCGCCGGTAGTTTCAACGATCATGCCATCAGCATCAATAACCGCTTCTTGGAAGAATTCATCCGGCTGCTTTCGCCAAACCCCAAGGCGAACATCATTGATGATGTCCATTAAGGTCTCTACATCCGGTTCTGTAAAGCGGCGACAAAAATCGCCCTCGGTGGTAGGATCGGGAATCCTCTGAGCGCCCAGCGCATCCAGGTAGACTTCATCATTTCGCAGACGCTCCAGGTCTTCCAGGCAATCACCATTGCAGAGGATGTTGTAAGCTATGTTAAGGATGTGATCCGATTCAAAATAGGGTAAATGCCGTTTGAGCAACTTCAATTTATCATCAATTGCTTTTGCCAGCCCGGTTTGTCTGGCCAGAAGCTGGATGCCGCCGATACCGCCATAAGCCAGGCCACGTGTCCGGTCAGCCATCTGATAATGAATATTGGTGGCGGCAAACATGGGCTTACTCTGTTCTTTGAAGTTGATGTTGCGTAGCCGATATTGAATTCTTTGCTTGCGTTGCTTGAGGTTTTTTGATATTTTCTTTTTCACTCGAAATGCCTTTCTACAAAGTAATGTTGGCTGATTTTGTTTTTTCAAAAGCTATTTATACGCCAACAGAATAGGCATTTCGAGTATTTTTACGAATCAAATCGTGATAAAAAACAAAAAATCACGCTTGTATAGGGACTAGAAGTGTTCCATTTGCCCTGGGATACCTATCCGAGATAGTAAAAAATCCCAGATGGATTATGAATCCCAGTTGCTTTATTACTCAAGGTAAAGAATATTATTATCGTTTTCACAGTGGCCGAAAAAAACTTGCGATATTTTATCCATTTTCTGAGTACATACGATGGAACGAGAATGAAGTAATTACAACGATCAAGAATGAACTAAAATGGGTGGAAACTCCTGGTGGCCGTTCTACCTGGCGAGGGGATTGCGATATCAGTCTACTGAAACTGTATCTGTACAAGAAAACGCTTGGGTTCAATGATAAAGACGATGGCCTGAGTTGCCTAATAAGAAATAATCAAATAACTCGGCAAAAGGCTTTAGAGAGAGTACGTAGAGAGGGAGAAATCCCTGAAAACGTAATAAAATCGTTTTTTGACAAGTATGGATTAAATTACACAGACCTCGAAATTGCGCTGGCAAGGGTGACCTAAATACATATGAGGAGACAAGGGGATGAACGATAGCAAACACGCCTGAGAATGCTGCGAACCGCAGTTGAGACACGTTCAAAACTCCGCCTGGCATAAAAGCTGTAGAAGCACTCTGCCGTCGAGATCTGACTCCCCAGGTCTGAAAAAATAGCCATAATTCTTATGTCCATTTTCAATATCAAGTGGCTGATAGCTGCAGTTATTTTCACTGCGATTGTTCTCTTACTTACCCATATTCCGAAGGAGGTAATACCACCTCGATTACAGGAAAACAGTCACGACAAACTTCATCATGTTGTGGCATACGGAGCAATTACATTTCTCTTCATTCTTTCGGTGAAGGTTTCAAGTACTCCATTCTTGTTTTCCCTTCTTTTCTTTGCCGTTTTAGCCGTTGGAATTGTTGACGAGGTCACGCAGCCTCTTGTAAATCGAACGGCGAGTCTCGCTGACATAGTAGCCAATGTCATCGGCATTGTGATGGTCTTATTGCTTTCCATAGTGGGCAAACGCCAATTTCAGAAAACTAACACCGAATAACCTGGTAAGGTAAACTGTGCCCGAAATATTCAAACATTGGGATTATCTTATTATAACGGCATCGAGTAAGGCCCAGGCCCAAGCATATGAAACACAGCTTCGCCTACGGCAGGAGCTGGGCCTTTTGGAATCCGTGTGCGAAGTTCTGGTAGTACCCGACCCCGGCGGCAAACGCATCGGCAGCGGCGGTAGTACCCTCCACTGCCTAATCAAAGTGCTCAACCGCGAGCTTCGCCAAAACAGCCGTCGCCTGCACATAGAGGGGTGGCAAAACATCCTCAAGGACCTTCGAATCCTGATAGTCCATGGAGGTGGTGATTCCCGGCGGCTGCCCGCCTACGGACCTTGCGGCAAGATATTCGTACCCGTGCCGGGTGAGAGTGACTGCTGCCTGCCTTTGACTTTGTTCGATCGTCAGTTGCCGACGTATTTGAAGCTGCCGGCTCTGTCTGCCGGCGTCGGTCAGATTGTCATCACTTCTGGAGATGTATTGCTGCGGTTCGATCCAGCTAAGGCGCGGTTCTCTGAGAAGGGGCTGACGGGACTGGGCTGCTACGCAACACCTGAGCAGGCAAAGGATCACGGCGTGTTTTGTAGGGACGAAGCTGACCAGGTGAGGCTCTTCCTGCAAAAGCCTTCGCCCGCAGAGCAGCAAGCCATTGGTGCCATAGACCCTTACGGCCAGACACTTCTGGATATCGGTGTGATGAATCTCGATGCACACACCGCGGCGATGCTGCTTAGAATTTTCGGGACGCAGCCGGGAGATAATGGCAGATTACAATTAGTGGGCGAGATGAGTGAGGCGACCCTTGAGTATGGGCTTGACTTCTATCGCGAAATTTGCTGCGGTCTCGGCAACGACGCTAATTTGACACGGTATATCAACACCGTGAGAGAGAGCGGTTCGGCCTGGAAGAAACAAATGCTTGAGCGGTTGTTCGAGTCACTCTCGAGCATACCTTTTTACGTGAACGTATTGCCGCAATGCGAATTCCTGCACTTCGGCACCAGCCGACAGATCCTCAGCAGCGGTAACATTCTGATGCAGGAAGATCTGGGTTCAACCTCGCAGAACACGTTCCTGAACATCAATAACGAAATCTCCGAAGCAGGCCAGGTCGTGGGTACAAACGCCTGGGTCGAGGGTTGTCGTGTCAATTCGACGTTGACGCTCGAGGGCGAAAATGTCATCGTCGGCGTAGATATTAACGAGCCTTTGTCCTTGCCGTCGCAGATGTGCCTCGACATCGTTCCAGGCCGGGACCGCAACGGAAAGCACGTCTGGTTCGTACGCTGCTACAGCGTATACGATACGTTCAGCAGCTCAATCGATCAAGAAGCAACATACTCAACATACTGTGGGATCCCCTTACTCGAATGGCTCGAACTCGTGGGAGCTCAGCCAGAAGATGTCTGGGATTTCCATATCCTGCCGGAGCAGCGTAGTTTGTGGAATGCCAGGATTTTTCCCGCCGTTACGAAGCACAGCCAATACTCTGACTGGTTGTGGTTATTCGACCTGACTAAGGCTGGCCCGAGGGAGTATCAAGCCTGGCGATCTGCGGATCGCTATAGCTCGGCTGAAATCGCGGCGTTGGCTGACCAGGAAGCGTTCTATCAAAGACGAAGCTTGATTCGTGCGGGTGAGATTCAGAAATCGCTACGGAAAATGTTTAGGGGGGATAGCGAATTCTCAGCGGGTGAGTTCGTTCACATCCTAAAGAATGACGGGAAGCAATCCACCTGGATTTCGAGCCTCCTTGCCGAAGCAAGGCGGTGCCACTGCAGCAATAACGGCAAGAGCCTGGACTCTATGGTTTTCCCCCGAATTATCCACACCCTTGGGTCAGCTTTTTCAGAGCTTAGTGGTGATGGTGATATGCCGGTAGAAAAAGTGTTGCCGGGACTATCTGAAAAGCTTACCGGGGCCGAGCACGATTGGCTTGACTCGGTAGGGCTTAGGCTGGATTCGCCTGCGATGTTAAAGCAGTGGGCGCAACAGGCCCACAGGCTGGCTTTTGAATCCTTAGGCCAGGCAATAATTTCAAGCGGCGGTGATAAAACTCCTCCTCGCAGGGCCTTGCGCAGCGATGAAATTGTATGGGGACGTGCACCGGCAAGGTTCGACACCGGCGGCGGCTGGACAGACACACCACCTTATTCTCTTGAGCACGGCGGTTGTGTGATAGACATCGCTGTAAATCTAAATGGTCAGCCGCCCATCCAGGCTTACATGAGGGTGATTGATGAGCCTGTTATCCGCCTCAGTTCGATCGACTTAGGCACTCGAATCGAAGTTAATTCCCTTGACGAGCTATTAGATTATCGCCAGGCAACCAGCGAACATGCTCTGGCCAAGGCAGCCTTGGCGTTATCCGGATTTTCACTCGAGACAGCCAATTGGCCGAAGGGCACAACACTAAAGCAAATGCTGGAGCAATTTGGCGGTGGCATCGAATTGACTACCCTGGCAGCAATTCCCAAGGGCAGTGGATTGGGAACTTCCAGTATCATGGGGGCGGTCATCCTTGCGGTTATTCAGAGGGTTATTGGTCAGACACTAACGCAGAAGGAGCTGTTCCACGCGGTTTTGCGCCTGGAGCAGTCGATGACGACTGGAGGAGGCTGGCAGGATCAGATTGGCGGAGCGGTAGGAGGGGCAAAGATTGTTACGACGGAGCCGGGACTTGTTCCGGATGCCCAAATTCGCTATTTGCCTGCTGATGTACTCGATCCCAAAGTCAACAACGGACAGACTTTATTATACTACACAGGTATTACCCGATTGGCTAAGGATATCATTGGCCAGGTTGTGGGGCGTTATCTTGATCGAGACCGCAAAACTTTGTCAACATTGAGACAGATTCACGCCTTGGCTCCACAGGTGGCAGAAGCGTTGTCACGAAAGGATATACGAGCCTTCGGGCAATTGGTTGACGCAGCCTGGCAGCTCAACAAGCAGTTGGATCCGAACTCCACAAATGATGAAATAGAAGCATTGCTCTCAAGAGTCCAATCCTACATTTTCGGAGCGAAACTTCTCGGCGCCGGCGGAGGAGGATTCTTGCTAATGGTTTGCAAATCAGCAGAAGATGCTAAGCACATCAGGATTATGCTCGAGGCCGAACCAGCCAACGATCGTGCCCGGTTCTTTGACTACGACATCAACCCAGAAGGGCTTGTCGTGACAGTGTGCTAAACACACAAGTTCTTTGCCGCTCATTTCTCGCCAGCCATTTGGGTAAAGCGAAGCACCGTTATCGAGTATTTCTTTACTGTCGTAATAAAAGGTTCATAGTTATGAAACGCTATGGCATGGTAATAAGAGTAAGGCCGGAGAAACTCGAAGAATATAAGAGACTACACTCTAAGGTTTGGCCGAAAGTTCTGGACATGATAAAAAAGTGCAATATTCATAATTACTCAATTTACCATAAGGATGGGTACCTCTTCAGTTACTTCGAATATGAAGGCCAAGATTTCCAAGTTGACATGGAAAAAATGGCAGCCGATCCTATGACTCAAAAATGGTGGAGTGTATGCAAGCCCTGCCAAGAGCCGCTTGAAACCAGGACCGAAGGCGAATGGTGGGCTGACATGGAGGAAGTGTTCCATTGCGACTAATTGATTCGCATTTCCGCTCGATTTTCTTGGTCTTTGAACACAGTTAATATGCCTGCAGACAGTACTATTGAATTACTGATCCGGGCCGCTGGCGAGGGCAGGCGGATAGTCCGGCATTATGCTGCAAACGGAAAAACAGCAAAGCCGGGCAAAAAGGACGATGGCTCATTACTGACAGAAGCCGACCTGGCAAGCCAGAAAGCCATTTGCGGTTTTCTTAACAGAAACCTGCCGGGCATCCCGATTATTTCCGAGGAGGCGGCCGATTTTCAAACAGATATCAGTACAGGGCAATGGCTGGTCGTCGATCCGCTCGATGGTACCACGAATTTCACCCGGGGAATTCCGTTTTACTCGGTCACGATAGCCTATGTAGTAGATGGAACTCCTCGGGCAGGAGTTGTAATGCCAGTCGTCCGGGACTACTGCTACGCCGCAGTCAAAGACGGTTTTGCTGCCTTGGTAGATGATGACTTCATTAGAATACCCATCCAGTGCAAAAACAGACCCCTGGAAGAAAGTGTCCTGTGTGTTACGTGCGACTACAGCAATCCGGCTGGCCGTGAAAAGTGGTGGCAATGGATGGATAAATTACGGCCGCCGACTTGTTTTAGACTGCGCATTATCGAATCCTCAGCGTTGGAGTTGTGTTTGCTCGCAGAAGGCAAGATTGACGGGTACTTACACCCCACTGACAAACCTTGGGATATGGCCGCCGCTGGACTGATTGTCCAGGAAGCAGGCGGGAAAGTATTTGCCATTGATGGTGGCCCTTGGTCGGTGAATAACGATGGTATCATTGCTGTTTCGCCCGCAATTACTGACTTACTGGCAATGATTTCGTGAACATTGCCCCTGAAGCGATCTTTTGCTTTTGACCATAATCGACTGATAACCAATCTTCAACCTCTGAAAGCTGACAGTCGACAGCAAATCGGTTGAGGCCAAAAAGAAAAACCGGTATCGTTAGGTGGTTCGGTGCTTTTCACGAAGTTCCGCCGAACACCTCCTTATCCTCAACGATACCGGGGAAGGAGAGCCAACGGATGGCCGTAGGATACAAAAACTCGTAGCAAATAGACAGCGAGTGCAAACGCTTTCAAAGCAGATGACCTGAGAGGATGTTTTGATCAGATGGCAGCAAAACCGACCTGTGTGTTGGTTCTCAGTTCTAAAGCATACTATCTGCCAAGTGAGGACAGACCATTTCTACGTCCTTGCTTGCGAGTTTGAGCCGTGCTTCCTTGGAGCAGCCTTACTCAGGCCGCTCTTCGAACATACGATTTCAGTAATCCACCCAGAAATTCGTGACACCGTATATCACCCGCATATACAGAGTTACGATCAACATTCTGTGCCTTGCCACCCGTCTGTTGACCTAACTGTTCTGGGATACAATTTCCAATACCCTGATGTGGCCTGTGCTGGTTGAAGAAGTCTTTGTATTTATCAAGCACGTACTGGAGTCTATCTAACCCGAAGATAATCAGATGGTTCAGGCATTCTTCACGGAGACTTCGAATCCAACGCTCAGCAAAGGCATTGGCGTTGGGGGCTTCGTACGGAGTTCGAACGGGCTCAAGGCCTGTGTTCTTCAGCATGATGTCAAAACCTTCTGAATAACACCGGTCGTTGTCATGGAGGAAGAAACGAGGCTCAATGCCGTATTCATCGCATTCCCACAGCACGTGACGGGCTTGCTGTTTGAGCCATTCGGCATTAGGTGAAAACGTGGCGTGGACAAACAGGATTCGACGGGTGCGCAGATGCAGGACGAAGCAGGCTCTATATAGGTGAATTAATTGCCAAAGAATTGGCAAGTTCTTCTTTCAGTACGCTTTTTATGACCTTCATTTTACAACTTTTAAATGGGAAAAATCGTTACCATACAATTTGTATTATATTATATTTTGTATGGTAACCAAAGTCAATAGTTACCACACAATCTTGCATTTTTCAGCAAATGTATGGTAACGATCAGCCACACCAATATTGCCCCCTTTAACTTTCGGTTCATCCGGATAACCAGATGAACCTCATTTTTTTTAGACTCTTTATTGTCTTGCTTTGACCTATGGTTTATACTTTTAATATAGAACCAGTAACTTAGTCCAGTAAGAATTCTCACGATAAACCAGGAGGTGTTGTGATGGTGAATAAAAAGGTTGGAGTGTATCGTAAGTATCTTGAACCAGTCCCCGTAGACCCATCAGGCCAACCGCTTGCCAAAAGCAAATGGCCAAAGAAGAGGTCATTTTGCTGGGTGGCCCGCTGGTTTTCCAGCGAAGGCAAAAGGCACAGCAGAAGCTTTAGGACAAAAAGAGAGGCTCAGTCATTCGCAGCCCAAAAACAGATCCAGATCCAAGATGCCCGGACAGCTGGATTGCTTGCGGTTTCGCTGCGAGAGTTCCACATCGAGCACAAACAGCTTATGCAGGGTAATGTGGCAGCCAGAACTCTTGCACTTCATCTTGCCACCCTTGAGTCTCTTGCGGGCTTCCTCGGCTGGGATCAGCCGCTCCATTCAATTGGAGTTCGAGACATTGAGCGATTCCGAGCATCTCGGTTGGCAACCGGTATCGGTGCCGCCACGGCGAACAAGGACTTAACAGTTCTAAAGCGCCTATTTAATCTGGCGATACTGCGACGCTATTTAATTAAAGGCGGTAATCCCTGCAATGAGGTCCCTAAGCTCAAGATAGGTTCCATTCGCAAGGTTATCATCAGGCCTGAGACGTTTGCCAGCATTTACAGTTGGGCGCCCGATGCATTTTGGCGTGCGTTTCTGGTTACGCTTTACACGGCAGGCCTTCGATTGCGTGAGGCCACCAATCTTACCTGGCAGGATATTGATTTTGAGTCATATGAGCTCCATATCACCCGTAAGGAAGCCGCTGGTCTTGTTCAGGCCTGGACGCCCAAAGACCATCAGATGCGGATGATTCCCTTGCCCGCCCAGACAGTCAATCTGTTGGCCGCCTGGCAGTCAGTGGCCCCCGAAGGATGTCCCTATGTCTTCATGAAACAGACCCGGTGGGATTACTATCGTCGGCAGGTTGAGCGAGGCCGCTGGCGGGAAGGTCAAGACCTCCTCAATAATCTATTAAAGCGCTTCAAGACCATATGCCGCAGGGTGGGCACCCGCCCCTACACCCTCCATGACATGCGGCGGACTTGTATTACCAACTGGGCCGGGCAGCTTCCCATCCATGTGGTCCAGCAGTTGGCCGGTCACAGCAATATGCGTACGACTCAGAGGTATTATCTCTTGGTCCAGCCGCAGGACCTGCAAAAGGCCAGGGCCATCCAGGCATCGCTCTTAGGGCTAATTCATGAAGCGGATCTGGCTGATGCGCCTGGAGGGCGTTGGTCAGAATCCTCTCTCCAAGGGGAAATACCTCGGCCTGGATTCGGTGAGGCTCCGCGAGCGCTGGAATAAGAAGAGGAAGTCGTTGTCTTAGACTGTCGAGAAGGTCCTATTTATATTTGTGGCTACTTTTTGCATAAAGTTGACAACGCGCTTTTGAGAGGATGGGTGTTCTCCAGGCTATGACCATCCTGTATTAGCCCTGAAGAGTGCCGTAGCGGCTTTCTGTACTGGTGATAGAATCAAAGAGGGGAGCTCGGGTCCTTGGCGGGGGTTCCGGGAGTGGCCCTGGTTCGGCGCTCCCCTCAAATCAAGCCCTCGAAGGTCGGCGATCGCAGATGGCCCATTTCCGTCAGCCCGAAGTAGCGAACTCTGCACCGCCAACCGGGCAATCGGCATATAGACCCGGAAGGACAATCCAACGGCTCTTGCGGCTTTGGCGCTTTCATCAATTCAGCCAGGAAATCCTCCCGTTGCCTTCTGGTAAGGCCGCTGCCGACCTTGCCCTTATACACCAGCCTGCCCTGATGCTTTTCACCAAGCAGTAGCACCCTTATGGCCTTTTCACCCCGCATCGGGACACAACCGATAACCTCAAAGTCGGCGGTGTGAGCGACCTTAATCTTGAGCCAGTCGCTTGAACGCTTGCCAATGAGATAAGGGCTGTCTATACGCTTGGCCATCATCCCTTCCAGCCTGTGCCGCACGATACCGGCAAAGAACTCCACACCATGCTCGACTACGCAGTCCGGTACAATCAGAAGCGGATGGCCAAGTCTGCCCACCAGATCAATTAGCCGCTGGCGTCGTTCGATCAGCGGCTGGCCAGTAATCCGTCGCCCTCGGACATAGAGAAGGTCAAACGCCATCAGCCTGACCGGCATTCGCTTGCTCAATATCTCTATCCTGGTTGGGTCCCGAAGATGGTCCCGCTGCTGCAGCTTCTGGAAAGATGGCCTTCCATGCCTCAGCACAACTATTTCACCATCTATGACCGTCCCTGCCGGAAGACCTCTCAAGCAGGCCAACTCCGGGTATCTATCGCCTATATCCATAAGATGACGATTCTGCAGCCGCAAACGGTCATCTTCAATAAAACCAAGGCAGCGGGTACCATCCCACTTTACTTCAAAAAGGTGCTTATCGCAGTTAAATGGCTCGGACCTCGCCTGGGCGAGCATTGGCTTGATCATCCGGGGCAGCTCTGAGCGGTTTGCTGATTCTTTAGACAACTTACTATGCCCTCTTCTTCTGTCTTTCCAATACCCTTTCCGCAGTCCTGGCCGCGGGCTTCTTGACTATCCTCGGCATTTTGTCTGACTTGGTCACGCTTCCCTTGAGTGCCTCCATAAGGTTCAAAACCTGCGCGCGTTCTTCCTCCACGGCAACTGACGGTTCAACTCCTTCGATCTTGGCCTTAATTACCTCCAGCAGAGAATCCTGGTAGCGATCCTTGAATAATAGCGGGTCGAATGGTGCAGTCTTGTGTTTCAGCAGCTGCTCGGCCAGCTGCAGCTGGTCTTTTGGCACCTGACCATCGGTGATGTCCTCAAAGCAGGCTTGGGGGTTCCGCAGCTCGTCAGCATAGTGCAGCCGGATAAGCAAGAATCCCTTCTGGTAAGCCTTCAAGGCAACCAGGTATTCCCTGTTGTGCATAGTGACTTGGCCAATCCCGGCTTTTTTCATCTTGTGCATGGCCTTATGGACAATGCGGAACGCTTCCTGTGCCACAGGACCATCAGGGGCAACATAGTATGCGGCATCTATATAGACCGGATCCAGCTCGGACTGATTAACGAACTGGATCAAGTCAATTGTCCTGGTGCTTTCCAGCTTAATCTTTTCCAGGTCCTCCTGCTCAATAGTGATGTACTTGCCCTTCTCGTACTCATAGCCTTTGGTGACCTCGGACCTGGCCAGCTTGCCGTGTTTGGGACAGAAGGTGTCCAGCTGGATTCTGCTCCGGCACTGCTTGTGCAGTTGATTTAAGGCCAGATTCTTAGCGCTGCCGACGGCAGCATAAAGCCGGACTGGAAAGCTGACCAGCGAGATTTTCAGCTGTCCTTTCCAAGTAGTGGTTAGTGCCATGATAACTCCTCCTATAAAAGAATTTCAGGTTCTATTGCTTCAGCGTCGACTTTTCTTTAGTCCGCTGATAATTCTGGTTCTGCCATAGTACAATCAAAGAGATACTTGACATTCTTTAGTGCCCTTGAGATTTCCAGCTGGGACCGAACGCACTGTCAGTTTTACAGTACCAGCTGGTTTGTTAATCGAAATCTTCTCAATGCATCGCCGCAGGGCAACCAGCTTTTCCTGAGCCAGGCCTTCACGAAGAGTAAACTCCAGGCTTGAAATAAACTCTATAGCATTGGAGACCATGTTTTTTATCTCAGCTTGCGATACTACCAGCCGGTCCAATTCTTCGAGTCTGGCTTCGAGCTGATGCTTCTGCTGTTTCAGCTCGCTCAAGCGCTGGTCTACGAGCTCGCGGTTAGCTGAAGTTATGTTGTCCAGCAGATTGTCGATAATCTTCTTGATTCTATCCTGTTGCCTTTGGGCTCTCCTACGAGCGGCAACGAATTCTTCCGCTTCTGAGCCAATCTGCTCCTTCACCGCCTGGGCTAACTTTCCACGGCCACCCGGGACCAGATACGGCCGGTAGAAATCAATAACCGTATCGGTAACTAATGACTCCAGGACCTTCTGCGGGATAGCGTTTATTTCGCAAATACTCCTTCCCTTGGTGATATACCCCCCGCATCCATAGTAGCGTGTCTTCACCCGTGTACCGTCCACTCGTTTTTTGCCCTTAACTCGGGTAACGCCCTGGTAGCGACGGCCGCAGAGACTGCATTCCATCAGCCCGGATAGTATGAAGCGGCTGCGCTGGCCGTTCCAGGTTTTACCATGGTTCTTAGTCCTCGGGTTGTGTCCACGCTGTTCGATAGATGTAAGTTGAGTTTCACGTCGTTGTCTTGCCTGCTCCAACAGTCTCCGGCTTATAAGGCATTCGTCGGGCTTCCTTTTACAAATTGCCCCGTTTCTTTTGATATATGAAAGCGAGCAGGCTGAAAGCAAAACAGTTAATGACTATATGACATATCCCACAGTTTATTTTGAAGAAAATAATGCTCTGGTGAATATCTGTGACTTTTTGGTAAAAAACATATTTCAAAGAGTCCCGATCACATCACAGGGCAGGCTGGTTGGCATAATCAGCATACAGAATATCCTTAACTCTGTCCTTCAGCTAAGACAGGAAAAAGCAAGCGGCACTAATAAAGAGACGACGAAAAAACCTTGAGTTTAGTGGGCATTTCCCCAGAAAAAGATGTACTACATTTGCTCTGTGCGCATCGGGACCGGGAGGAAAAAAACAGTTGATGACTTTATGACACAACCTGCAATTCACTTTGATGAGAACGAAAGTCTGCTGGATGTTTGTCACTTCTTAGCAAAAAACATATTTAGAAGAGTACCAACTACATCAAAAGGCCAAAAAGTAGATTGGCCAAGGATTATCTCCCTACAGGTCTGACCGAATAATAGCTTTTGAAATTTACAACTCCTTATAAATGAAAGACTCAACCAGTTCACCTCAAAAATTGCTTTAATGGCAAATACTTACGCATTTTTGTAACATATACTTGGACACTCCCTGTGAGTGCTCTGTCAGAGAAATCTTAACGGATAATCACGAAATGCCGAAAGCGTAGGAGTGCTAAGCGATATGAGAAATGAAGTTACAAAACTGAGCGCCTATACCACCGCGAAGCGGTTTAGTTCTTCACACCAATTCTGAAACTTTGCAATGGCGAGAAGAGAAAGACTTCTTTGACTCATATTTCTAAGTCCGGCTTGATGATTGCTAAAATTCGTGTATAAATATCGTCTCGGCAACACTAACACTCACACACGTAAGAACGTGGTGTAGTGCCGCCGGTAAAACCATCAAGGAATTAAAGCGATGCACAAATTCTACAAGTCCAAAATTACTCACAACATGGTCGCTTTCATAGATATTCTAGGTTTCTCGGAAAGAGCTCTGGGTCTTGAGAAAGAGTCGGACCTGAGGCGTCTTGATGCTGATGTAGCCATGGTTCAGGTAGAATTTGAACACAGACCCGTACATAAGAGCCCAAATAATGTCCATACTTCTTTACGCAAAGAAGTTCTAGCTTTCTCCGATTGTATCCTTGTAAGCATAGCAGGCGAATCACCTCAAGCCCACTTACAAGGCACTTTTGACCTTTGGTTGAGTGAACTGTGGTTTATTGCCATTGCGCAATGGAATTGTGTATGCAAGAGAATATTCCTCAGAGGTGGAGTGGACCTCGGCCTTTGGTACCGTAGCGGTTCTCGACTAATCAGTCCCGCCATGGTAGAGGCTTACCGACTAGAACATAACGTCCATGTTCCGGTAATCGCCATAACCGATAATTTGTACGAATTCTTTGAAAAAAGTGAGGACCGGTTTTGCTATGCTGATACTAACGAACCCTTAAGTATCTTTAGAGAACATGTTGACCCTGAGACGAAAAAGAAATATAAGTTTCTCGACTATCTGTCTGTTGCCATTTCTGCAATAGACTGGATGAAAGATGACAATACACTGCAAGAGTACAAGAACACGCCCATTGACATGCGTTCACTGGTCGTTACAGAAGGATGGACGGCCAACGTAAACGAGGCCTTAAGGCATCACCGCCGACTCATCCTTGATGCATACAACAATGCTGTCAACGAGAACATCAGGGCAAAGTACAAATGGTTGGCAGAGTATCAGAATGACGTGATTGAGGGGTACGGAGACTTATTCAGAGAATGCTCTGTTAGCTTGTGAATTACCAACGGTGATAAAAGTCCAAGGTGAAGGCCCGCGCGAGATGGCGCTATAGAATAACCAAAGAGGTTCAAATCCCGTAAGAAATCTGAACTTTCCCGACCCCCGGAAATTTTGTCGCTCATTTACACAGTCGAGACTGGAAGTTAGTCGCATGTTCTGCATCGCACCCTCAAAGCCGTTTTATAGAATCCCATATAGCACTTTCTATGCGCGAATCTATCGACACCTCCAAAGCCGCAAAAGACTTATCGCCTCCTGCTGCTCAGGCAGACCCGCCGCCTTGGTTTCATATCCTTGAAGAACTTTTGAATCTGGCAAATGCTTGCGTGTATACCGAGGATGCAAAAGCTCATCCGCGAACAAACGCGAGTCTACCTGTAGTTAATTGTGGCAAGAACCTTGGTGCTGATTCTGGAGACCTGTCTTGATTTCACCAATAGCTTTCAGAAGTTCCGGCGAGTGTTTTGACTTTTCCAAAAGAGAGTTCATAAACCGCTCCATAAGGCGGTCATACGCCAACCTGCTTTCAATGAATTCATTAAGCTTCTTTTCCAAGCGGATTTCGATTTCTGATTCCAAAGCGTGATATGTACCAGAATGTGCTGTCATCTCTGTCGGCAATCCACAATCACAAACTTCGACAAACAACGGATTCATTTTACCGCAGTTCTGGCATTTGATGCCGCGATTCAGTTCGGAGACCTCGCCGACAGGCAGTCCGTTCATCTTACGCTGTATCTCTTCAAGGTTATTGTAGGAGAGGTGGGAATAATGTTTCATGACCTTGGAGTCTTTTGATAGCCCATGAAATATCTTAATGGCTTGCTCTGGCCAGCCAGAAACCT
>Ga0315296_10002457_pt1 | contig 15809 bp, 11 predicted proteins | sample YL17G14_18_MG_FD_203921 | JGI IMG/M metagenome (GOLD analysis project Ga0315296, IMG submission 203921) | Sediment microbial communities from Yellowstone Lake, YNP, Wyoming, USA - YL17G14_18 | ecosystem: Environmental > Aquatic > Freshwater > Lake > Sediment | place: USA: Wyoming | collected... | reverse complement strand
AGTCTTGAACAGAATCCCCATTGCGATGTTGATCGCGCCAATCAGAATCGTTCCCGCGACAATAAGCAACTCGTCCATTCCCCTAACCCTCTGGTCTAGCACTACAGCGGCCCAGTATTGGGAATCGTGACTATATAGGTGCTAGCTCTAGAGCCTGACTCACTCTGTCTCCCTCCTGGACTCGATAGCTCCTATAATCTGGACCAGGATCTCGATAAGGTAGGTCGACAGGAGCAGCAACACCATCGTGCAACCTGAACCCTGATTAGTCTCAGAGAATGGATATCTGGCTGAGTCGCGATTCAAATCCCTTCGCGCCCGCCATCTGTTTCTCGGGAAAAGCCGATAGGGACGGAGCCACATAGGAAATCCCTGCAAGAATACAGATAGCTGAATAGCGTACTTGCTGAGTGAGAGGGTTCGAAACACTGATGCACTCGGATATTGGTGACGCTTTAGATTCGGTCACGGTGACTATAGGTGCGTTTATCGCCCTAGTAGTCGAGTTCTACGCTAGTCACACGATAATAAGCGCTTTTGAAAGCGTGGTATCGGATGTAACAGCAAAGCTCCTTTTTGCCTTGATCGGTATCGGGTCTTTTGTCGTGTTCATCTTGGGCTTGGCAGATCTGCTAGGCGTGCGAGGACGAGGTTGACTCGCATTTGACCGGCCTGCATGCTACGGCTCCGAATTGCCACAGAGCACATGTGGAAAAGAAAAAGGGGTTTGAGTCGGGCTTCCTGCTCCTCCTCCAAAGATGCGATAAACGGACGATTGTGTACCTTTCCGGGTCGAGCCAGTCATTTTGGTGGGTTCAAATCCCAGGGTCCATGAACCACATGGAAGGAAGGCGTCAGAGCGCCTAAGGAAGATTTATTACTCATGTGAGAGGTGCATTTCTCATGGTCGAAAGGGTGGTTTATGTTCTGGGTGCTGGCGCATCGTTTGACGCAGGGGGACCATTGATTAAAGATTTCTTTTCCGATGAAAGTGAAAGGAGTGCGAGAGTTCATTCGGAGTATTTCGATGGAGACGAGAAATACTCTGCACTCAAGGCGGTCTACGATGACTGGGCAAAAATCACCCAGAATCCGAATGTTGAAGGATTCTTCAAGAAGGTAGAATTCTATGACACCATCAACAAGGATTTCGAGGATCCTCGCAAAGGGGAACTTATCAAGCCGGGAACCCTCAAGAGATGGCTGGAGTGGTATATTGCCGCTTATGTGAGGAATTCCGTTGCCAGGCAGAGAAATCCCCCACAGTATTATCAGCAATTTGCAGGATCACTGAAGGGATGGGGAATGAGATATTCAGTAATCACTTTTAACTATGATCTTGTTCTAGAGCGGGCGATCATAGGAGAACGTCGAAGCGTGGATTACAAGTTGGGGCAAATTGGAAAGACCTACTCTAGCGGTATTCCTTTTCTCAAACTTCATGGCTCCCTGAATTGGGTTTATTGTCCAGATTGTGGTCGGTGGGAAATCTACGAAGAACCTGTTGGTCATAAGTACAACAGGATGGCATGTACGAGAAAGTGCGGTGGATACAAAGAACGATTGATTGTTCCGCCGAACCCTAGCAAAGGCGAATACCTCGGCGTTCTGAATGAGTTGTGGAGAAAAGCTGATAGGCTGCTATCGCAGGCTGATGAAATCGTGATCATCGGCTATTCGTTGCCGGAAATCGACATATCTGCCCGTGAACTGTTGGTAGACTCAGTGAGAGAGGTCGAGCGATTCGAAATAGTCAACAGCAATCCTGGTGCCTTGCAGAGTGTTGCCAGACGTCTCGGAAGAACAAGCGACACTCCTGTGCCAAGAACCTTCAAGGACTATGTGACAGCGATTTGTTCTTGAGCCAGGTCGAGGCAGAAAGGCCTGCTCCACTTTAATGCATTCGCAGAAAAGAACACGGGGAAAGAAAAGAAAAGGAGTTTAGCTCGGTGCAATAATCCTCCGATTGAGAAAGAGCCTGATGTTCGAGTTCACACACGGCTCATTGTGAGAAGAGACCATTAGGAAGGAAGCACTCTCCTCGACTTATTCATATTCTCGTCATGTCGCGCTCAACCAATTCGCTTTCGATTGTAGCCGCAATCTGTCCGCACCGTATGAAATCTAGGATTGGTCGATTATCTCGTGCCCTAGACCTTTTGCAGCGATTCTAGCGCGCTAATCGGAGCCTCCCTCAGCCTTCGGACAAATCAAGCCAGTATCTTGAAAAATGAGGAAAAAACTGCAATTTACATGAACGGTCAAAGGGGCTTATGTCCTTCACCTGGCACTTAAACCTATTTAAAACAGGGGAACATAATTCTCCGCGTGTTCTGCACGTGAGTCTTGTCAGGAGATAGTGAGAATGCTGTCGAATAGCCTAGCCCTGAGCAATCATTCTCCCGGCAAAGTAGAGGAGCACTACGGCGACGGCTGCAACAATGTAGATGGCTATGCCCAGCACCTCGCTGCCCATTTGGATGTATGCAGTTCCTGCAACGACTCCGAAGAAAAGCACCAAGAAGATCAATAGACCAACGACTCCTGGTAATCGACTGTTGGCGTTGAAGATTGCCTCCTCTTGCGAAGGGACGAATCTAAATTGGCTTGACCTTCCATCAGCCGGCGTCATTCCTTGGCTCCCCGCTATGATGTTACCTCATTTGACAACATAAATGTAGCGAGGGGAGTCCTGGAGATTTGTCGTTGCCTGTGGAAAGGGGAGAGGCTTATGTCCTTCACCTAGCGCGTTTATGTTCCCCACTCGCAAGAGAACCACAATAGGTCTCGAACTCGAGCTCACTCAATGCTCATACCTGAGCATCTGACGCTCATCGCTCAGCTAGAAGATTCAAATAGCGTAAGCATCTTCCAGGGTTACGATATTCCCGTTGTCTTGTTACCGCCAGAAGAACGAAGGGGGGAATGATAGAATGCCGAAAGCAACTGCCCAAGAGAGTGTGTCCGTGAGAGAAGCTATTCAAAGAGATATCGGTGCGAGAAAGCATCGGAGAAGTGTGACATCAAAGTGCTTATCCATAGCCTTGTTGGCGATTTTCATTTCTTCCGCACTAATGGTGACTCCGATAGTTTCAGAACGCACTGTCGCTGCGGCAGCACTCATAAGAATGACTGTTGGCACTGTCGAGAACCAGGATACATTCAATCCGTTCTCAATGATTAGTGGCACATCCTGGATGATTGCATGGGAAATGTATGAAAGGTTGGTGACTAACGATCCTACGACCCGGGAGCCAATGCCACAGCTCGCACAATCCTGGGAGACGAGCGCCGATGGGAAGGTATGGACGTTCCATCTTGTGGAGAACTCCGTCTGGCATGATAACATACCTGTGACTGCTGAAGATGTGAACTTCACTTTCAACCTGATCTTAAGCAATCCTCGTGAATGCGGCCTCTATGCGAACTACGTCCAGAACATCACCGAGGTTGTCGCTCTTGACGCCTATACAGTCAGATTCACGACCGACGTGCCAAAGGCCACAATGCTCGCGATGGCCGTGCCGATTCTCCCTAAGCACCTGTGGAGTGCCGTGCCAATCATGCAGATTCCGGGCGTCGACATGTGGAACGCGAAGTATTTCCCGAACGGGCCTGTAGGGTCTGGACCTATGGTCCTGAAGTCCTATGCCAAGACTCTGGGGGACATCTTGATGCTGAAGTGGGCCACGTATCACATGGATACGATAAATGTCGATGAGGTCTTGTACAAGATATTCACGAGTGAAGACGCAATGATGAATGCGCTCTATTCAGGCAGCATCGACGTGGCATTGCAGGTTCCTAACAATCTGTGGGACACGACACTCGCGTATCCGGACATAGAAGGGCAGTTCGCGGACCAGATGGACCTTCATGAATTTGGATTCAACTGTGCACCACCATCTGTAAGATTCGGCGAAGATGCTGCTGGCCGTCCACTGTTTCCTAAGGCGAGCACGAACATCGAGACGTGGAACGTGTCCGTCAGACAGGCCGTTGCCATGGCGATAAACAAGACACAGATATTGACAGAGGTGCTGAAAGGACTGGCTGATAAGGGAGATACAGTGATTCCGCCGATAACTCCATTCTGGAAGTACATTGTGCCCGAAGATGAGGAGTTCAAATTCGATCCTGAAAAGGCGAAAGCTCTGCTGGATGCTGCAGGATATCGTGACATTGATAGTGACGGAATAAGGGAAAATGTCACGAGCCTTGCTGAGCTGAGCTTCAAATTCTATTATCCATCTGGCAATTCTGAAGATGAACTGGCGTCCCAGAAGATTTCGAACTGGCTACATGACATCGGCATAAACGCACCGGCACTCATGGTGACTGAGAATGTCCTGTACCAGATATGGGTCAATATGAAGTATGATATGTTCTTCTGGAGCTGGTGGCCGGATCTCGATCCCTCTTTCATTCTTTCCGTTCTGACGACCAATGAGATACCTGATGATAACGGTGATATGGCTGCTTGGTCTGACACCTTCTATAGCAACCCGGTGTACGATCAGTTGTTCATACAGCAGCAGAACACTGTGAACCTCATAGAACGACAGACCATCGTTCGCGAAATGCAGAGGATAGCCTACCACGACAGCCCATATGTTGTCATGTGGTATCCATATTCACTAGTTGCATACAGAACGGACAGGTTCACGAACTTCCCGGATTTCCAGGTTCAATCTGGATCAATGCCAGACGCTATGTTCTACTTTTTCCAGGTGACGCCTATTGGTGGTAACCAACCCCCGGTGTTCGATGCGTCGCTCAATCCGAATTACTCGCCGGTAGTCAACACGCTGCAGACCTTCCAGGTGCAGGTCAGTGATGTGGACAACGACAAGCTCTGGGTCAACTGGACCTTCGGGGACGGCAGTCCGGCAGTGAGCGTCATCGTGCCAGCAGGCACCAGCGCCACCCCGGTCACCTTGACACAGACACACACTTACACCGTACTGAACCCGGACCCGGGATACACGATGACCGTCACCCTCACGGACGGAGTGCCTGGACGTAGTGACAAGTCGACCACGACGACAGTGTACGTCATCGAAAGCCCGGACAACGCACCGTCGTTCACGTCCCCTGTCCAACCCTCACCGCCAAATAAGGCGTACAACGACTCGGTTGTCACTTGGTTTGTCAACGCGAGCGATGCCGAGTCCGGCGGAGGTGCCGGCTTCGGCCTCAGGTTCACATGGGACTGGGGCGATGGTACGTTCACGGTATCGAACCATCATCCTACGGTGAACAACGTGCCAGTGATGGACATCGTCACTCATTCCTGGTCATTTGCTAGCACGTACGATGTCAGGGTCTGGGTATGGGACGGCAATCCGAACCTCGTTGCGCACAATGTGTCCAGTGGAATCACACCCGAGCAGGTGATAGAGAATAGTCCTCCGAGTTGGCCAAACCCTTCGATCTCGGGCACTGAAGGGACTTGGATAGAATGCGTAGCGTCGAGCGTGGATGCCGATTCCGACGGGCTGAGGTTCACATGGGAATGGGACGATGGCAGCTTCAACGTGACCAACCATGCACGGAGCGCGAGCCAGGTGACCTCAACGGTCTCCCACAGATGGCCTGTCACGGGATCGCCTCAGACCTACCCTGTCACGGTCTATGTTGACGACAAGACTGGATACACTGGCCACAACGTCTCGACGACGATTGATGCGTCGATAAGCGAGGTTGGGGCGAATGTGCCGCCAACGGCACTGCAGCTCACTCCTCCGTCGGGGCCATGGTACGTAGACACCGACCTGACATTCAGCACGAGTGCCATTGACACTGACGGCGATGCTCTCGAATTCTACTTCGAGTTCGGGGACGGCGCTACAGACGCGGCGACGCTTGCCGCTGGGGTGACCACTCGCCAATACGCGGACTTCACCCACTCATACACGACCGTGGGCACCTACATGGTGACCTTGTGGGTCAACGACTCCACAGGTCCTGCAAACCACAACTCGACTCGGACAGAAAGCATCGATGTGGTGGCAAACGAGGTCCCGTGGGTGCAGCTGCCATCGATCTTGACAGCAGGCTACAACAGAACCTTCACGGTGACACCTACTCAGTGCAGGGACAACGACACTGATCCGCTACAGGTGTGGTACGCCTGGGGCGATGGGACACCGATGACGCAGGGAGGTTCCGCATCGTCCTACTATGCAGGAACACACATATACAGCAGTCTTGGCAACAAGACCCTGACGGTCTATGTGAACGACGGCACTGGCTTCCCCGGCCACAACGTCAGCGCGACTGAGACAGTGAAAGTGTCCGAGGCGAACCTGAAACCCGAGATCGTCGGTGTGATAGAGAGAGCGCCCTCCAAGACCGTATACGCACCGAACGAGACGATAACCTTCTCGATCGTGGTGAGAGACTTCGAGGGAGACAACATGACCCTGACGGTCGAGTTCGGGGACGGGGCGAGTCAGGTGGTAACGATCCCAGGGGCAACGGTGGAGCCAGCTAATGCGGCCAACAGCATGATCACGAAGAATGTGACACACGCCTTTGCCACGGCAAGAATCAGCCTGTACAGTGTCAACGCGACCGTCAAGGACGACATGGACCACTCGGACGAGAACTGGAGCAGAGGCACTACATCAGTCAAGGTGACAGCTCCGGCTGCTCCTTCATCGCCCAACGGGGGCGGAATATCGCTTGCTCTTGTCGGGGGCATCGCGATTGCGGCCATCATCGCGCTCGTGGCGACACTCCTGCTGCTCAAGCGCAAGAAGAAGGATGGATCTACGCCGAGCACCGCTCCGGGCGGGATGGATGGCATGGCGCCACCGCCGAGCTAGGCAGAGTTGCCAGAAACCTCTTCCCCTTTCATACCTAAACACGTGAGTTTGCATTGACGGTAGGATGAGAACCTCGAATTGGAGCGGACGCGAACATGAAAGCAATGACGAGAATGATTATCAGGAAAGCTCTGAATTCCGTCATAACCTTGTTGTTGGTCATCATCCTCAGTTTTCTACTATTTCGCCTGATGCCGGGCAATCCAATCAATGTGATGGTCCCACCGGATCCAAGGATTCCTGCTGAGTACAAACAACATCTAATAGAAGAGTATGGTCTTGACAATCCGATGTATGTTCAGTTCTTTACATACATCAAGGATGCCTTGCTTCTCAAATTCGGAGATTCGTTTACGGACCCTGGCACTTCTGCAATGAGTATCGTTCTTGAGAATCTTAGATGGACTCTGATTCTTGCAGGCACATCATCCATTCTGATGATCGTGATAGGAATGGCGATCGGAATGGCATCTGCATGGAAGCGTGGCAGCCTATTTGATTCTGGGTCTGTCGCATTTACTCTCTTCTTCTATGCGATGCCGACATTCTGGTTCTCGATGATGCTCATCGCAATCTTTGCAACGGGCCTTGATTGGTTTCCAGATTCCGGGGCACTGAGGTTTGGAACGCGTCCTGAGTGGACATGGGCATCGTTTGTTGATCTCATAAGACATCTGATACTGCCAGCTGCGAGTTTGACAATAGGAGCGATCGCAGAGTTCGCGTTGATAATGCGCGGCTCGTTGATCGATGTGATGACCGAGGACTACATAACGACTGCTAGAGCAAAAGGGCTCCGTGAAAGAGATGTGATGAGACATCATGCATTGCCAAATGCAATGTTGCCGATGGTTGCCCTAATAGCAATTACGTTGGCTTTCGTCGTGGGTGGGGTTTTTCAGACAGAGATCGTGTTCAGCTATCCTGGTGTCGGATACTTGACCATAAAGGCAACGTATGATCTCAACTACCCCATACTCCAGGCCTCGCTCTTCTTGATAGCCGTCATAGTGATTATTGCCAACTTTGTCGCGGACTTCTTGTTGATAATGATGGACCCGCGGATCTCGGTGGGATGAATGACGAGCGAAGTCCGTAGGAGAGTGTTATCTGAGCCAACAATAGAGAGATTACGGCTTTTGAGAAAGAAGGCTATGGCAACATGGAAGGTCTACCGTCGGAACAGACTGGGAATGACCGGTCTGGTAGCTCTTCTCGCCTTCATCTTCATATCTGTGTTCGCTCCGCAAGTTATGTGGGTTCTTGCACATATCGCAGGCTGGCCTTCGGCGTATGGCCCGTTTGATGAGGTAGCGACTGTTGGCTCGGGCCTTCCCCCTACAAAGGACCACTGGCTGGGGACGGATATTCGCGGCAACGACATCCTTGCACGAACGATTTACGGATCGAGAGTGTCCCTCTTGGTTGGGCTCGTGGCCACGGTCGTGTCAATGGGTCTGGGAACGATTGTCGGACTCTTCAGTGGGTTTTGGGGCGGATGGAGAGACGAGCTGCTGATGAGGGTTACGGATGTGTTTCTTGTCTTGCCGTGGCTTGTGCTGATGATTGTGCTTGCAGCTCTTCTCCCGGGAGGACCGAGCGTGATGAAGGTCGTTTTCGTGATAGGCATAACGGGATGGTCAGGCACGGCGAGAATGGTCCGGGCACAGGTCATGTCAATAAAGAATAGGACTTTTGTGGAAAGGGCAAGGTCGGCTGGTGCCGGAGATAGCTATGTTGTGAGAAAGCACATTTTTCCGAATGTGTTCCCTCTGGTCTTCGCCAATTCTGTGTTGACAGTCGCGTTGTCCATTCTTTCAGAGAGCACATTGAGCTTCATCCGGCTTGGCCCCGATCCTACCAAAGTTGTCACTTGGGGGAACATGCTCGAAGATGCAATGACAGGCCATGCATTCCTCAACGAGCTCTATCTATGGATCCTGGTCCCGGGTCTGTGCATCGTTTTTGTCGTACTCTCGTTCACATTGATTGGCTCCGCACTTGACGAGATCTTCAACCCGAAGCTGAGAAGAAGATAGGTAGACGCGTCTCAGAGACCGTAGGTCTTTGACTCCTTCTTGATGTACTTCTCTAGCTCGGCTGTGACGCCTTTGTCCATGGGCACAGGCTCATGCTCCTTCAGTATCTTCTTTGCCTTCTCTCTCGCGACCGCGGTGATGTCCTTCGAACCGGTCTTCAGCCACGTATCCAGCGACCTGCGGTCAAGCAGCGTCGTGATGAAATGCTCTTTCCTGAAGTTCTTCGCCGTGAAGGGCGTGCCTAGGAAGCTGGCGTTCGGCCCAACCTTGCAGATCTCATCGACCGCAAGCGTTTCCTCAGTCACCTCGATGCCGCCCAAGACCCTCGAGACCATACCGGCGATCTCGTTGTCTATCACGAGCTTCTCGTAGGATATCGTTATGCTGCCCTCGAGGGAGCCGCAGGCGTCGTAGATGAAGTTCATGCCAGCGAGCCCCGCCATGAGCATGTTCGTCGCTGTCTCCAGACCGGCCTGGGCGTCTAGCGCTTTGGAGTCGGAGTTTCCTCCCGTGCCCCTGCGCGGGAGCCCGTAGTACCTGCCCAGCTGACCTGTCGCGATGTTTAGCAGGCCGACTTCGGGCCCCCCTAGGGCTGTCGCCCCTGTCTTCATGTCTAGTGCCGCTGAGACCGTCCCGTAGAACACAGGAGTTCCCGGGTTCGCGAGCTCAGATATCATGATTCCGGAGAGGACCTCCGCGTTCTGCTGCACAAGTAGTCCTGCGAGCGTCGCCGGTGCAGTGCCGCCAGCCAGCGCTTCGGGAGCGTAGATCATCGGCTGCTTGTACTTCGCGTAGATTAGAGCCCCCTCAACCAATTCTTTAGACTGCTGCATCGGGCTGACGGGGTTGGTGAAGCCAAGGAGGCATGGCTTCTTCATTAGCTCTTCAGTGCCGCCTCTGAGAATCGATGCCATGTCGATAGTCTCTTGAGCCTTCTTCGCGGTGTAGTTCCAACCGTCCGTGGTCTTACCTGAGTTCTTCCAATCCTCCAAGGTCACGTACATGTGGTATAGATCGTCTGGGATGTCGGACGGCGTGACCATCATGATAACCATGTGAATGTTGTCCAGTGCATCCGCGAGCCTGGCAAGATCACCTACATCCTTCAGCTTCCCCGGCCGTATCTTGCCATCGAGGTCATGCACCCTTACGGCAAGGCCAGAAGTACCGAAGTGGACGATATTGCCAGCCATGTTGAGAACGTAGTTCGGGTCCCTTCCGTAGAGTTTGAACTCCCGAGGTGCCCTCCGGATGGTCTCTTTGAGCAGGCTCTCCGGGATTCGCACCATCATCGTCTTCTTATCGACTTCAGCCCCCGCATCCTTGAAGAGCTCCAAAGCAGTTGGTTCCCAGATCTTCACGCCCAATCTCTGAAGGACTTCCACTGTCGCGCCGTGAATCTTGTTCAAGTCGTCTCTTGAAAGGATCTCCAGTTGACCGCCGACTGGTTCTTTCATCTGCAAAATGATGCACCTGGCGACCCCGAATGCATTCTAGTTCAAGTATCTGTCGAATCGATAATAGCTACCGTGCTTGTTGGAGGAGCAAAACGCTCGGAAGAGATTTTACGTGAGGAGGTTTGACGTGCCTTCAACCGCAACATCGAATGGGTTCGGAATCCATTGTTGTCGCAATGGTTTTTAGCCCTAGAGGATATTGTGTGGCGTGATATCGAAATGTCCAAGGCAGTACTAGACAAGGACCAATGGAAATTGGTCAATCAACTTTCACTCGAAGGAGCATTGGATGACATAGACCGCCTCTTCAAGATCGGAGAGAGAGTCGTCGGAACTCCAGGCGAACTCAGGGCGGTCAAGTTGATAGAATCGAGATTCAGAGAGATTCGTCTCAAGAATGTTCACCTCGAACCCTTCGAGGTTGCCACCAGCAACCAGAAACTCACCGAACTGGAGTTGCTGGAGCCAATCCACAAGAAACTGCCATGTGGACGGTGTTTTGGAACAAATCGTTCAGGCTTCGTCACAGACTCACGGGGTGTCACGGGAGCCATCGTTGACGTGGGCTTTGGCGCAATCCAAGACTTCAAACGGCTCAAGCGCGAAGGAGTCAACTTCAAGGACAAGATAGTGTTGATAGAGGAAAATGAGAACCTCTTCTACTTCGGGAACTGGGCGCCAGTCGCTCATGCCAAGGAGTTCGGAGCCGTGGCGGCGATTCTCACATCAGTAGTTTTCGAACGTGATATCCTTCGAAACTACCATACTGAAGATGCCGCAATTCCAGTCGTCTCGATTCCATACATCGAAGCCCAGACGATACGTCGTCTTCTCAGAGAAGGAGAAGTTAAGGCCAATTTGAAGAATATTGTTGAACTGAACGTTAGAAGCACCTCTCACAATGTGGTGGGTGAGCTCCCAGGGCGGAAATTCCCCGATCAGGTTATTGTGTTAACTGCACATCACGACAGCTGGTATGGAGCCGCCAACGACAACGCTAGCGGAGTTGCGGCAATCATAGGCGTCGCAGAAGCCCTGGCCAAGAATTACAAGAATGCCAGGACGATAAGGTTCGTGACGTGCGGCGGCGAGGAAACCAGCATTGAACCTGGCGTCGAAGACGTCTTCCGGTGGCTGGCGGGCTCATATGCTTACACAAAGCAACATGCCGACGAATTGGAGAAGATCGTCGCGAACATCAATCTCGACGGCGTCGCCTATGGCTTCAGCAGCAACATAACTCTCACGCAGGAGCTCGAGTCGCTAACGAACGAACTGATCGGGGAGCTCGAGGCTGAGGCACTCTATGAGGTCGAAGGAGCGCCTGACACTGGCTTAGACCAATGGTGGTTTGTTCGACATGGCGTTCCGAGCGTGAGCATCGACCCAAAAATGAACCAATTCATGAAGATCTATCATAGCAATCGCGACACGCCCGAGCTTATCAACGCGGTCCTTGTCAAGAGTGCTCTCAGAATGACTCTGGCACTAGTGCTGAAGCTTGACTCTCCGGAGCTGTTGCATTACGACTTCACGTCTACGGCCAAGAACCTTCATGAGGCGCTCTGTGAGAGGTCTGCCAAGGTCGAGGATGCCATCGATCTTAAGAAGCTCATCGACAATGTGGCCCACTTCAAAGTGGTTGCAGAAAGGTTTCAGGAGAAGAAATCTTCCGCGCTGAAGAAGAAGCTCGACAGGGAAACAGTCTCCTTCATCAACCGCGTTCAGCGGGAAGTCTGCTCCTCTCTCAATCCCAAACTAGTAGACATAAAATGCGGAATGGTTATTGAGGCCGCCTACGTCGTCCCAGCCTACCTTGACGCTCTCATCAACCTGAGAAAAGCGATCGTCGCGGCAAAAAGAGCAGACAAGGAGACCTTGACCACCTCACTTAAGGCCATAACAGAGAAACTCTGGGGACTCAACGTCAGTCCAAAGGCGTATGCCACCTTCCGAAAGACCATACTTGACTCGAAACGCGCACAAGGTTTGAAGTTCGACATAATACCAGAAGCGCGCGAATTGGACGACAAGTTCAAGAAGGGAATCAAGGACGTGAGCACCGAGATCGCCTCTCTAGAAGAGAAGTTCGAGAGAATATCAGAGCAGGTCGACAGAAGGCTTTCAGAGCTCAACCAAGCACTTGTCAAGTCGTCATCGGCTTTGGCGGAGGCCATCCGCAAGTTGTCTTGAAGACAGACCATTCAAAACGAGTTGTCGGAAAATCTAGTGAGAAACAAAAGAAGTTTTACAGTGTAGTCCTAGACGCACAATTGAAGGCTATAGAAACGATCCGGGATGGAGTGAAAGCAGGTGTAATCAATGATCGAGAGAACCTCGTTCAACCATTCGTGGCATCAACCCGATGGCGTCGACTCCCGTGCTTCCATGTTTATCGTATCCAACAGTCGGCGGAGGCGCCGACCCTCGCTCTCAATCTCGTCGCGTGTCAATGTGTCCCCCTCAGGGCATAGGCTGTCGATCACGACGTGGCCTTCAGGCGTCAGGTTGACTGGATAGATGACACATCCGAGCGGCCGTGATGCATATTCCTTGCACCGTTTCCGGTCGTGGTCATAGAAGTAACAGTAAGCCCCGACGTTCCGCAGCCTAGGTATCCCGTCGGTGCCACTACTCAAGAAATCACCTCTCTCGTAGCCACGCCGCTCCAGCCGCTTGATGTCCGCCTTGCAGAGCTCCATCTGCGTATCCTCGCAACATTTCTCGCAATGAGAGCAGCGCATCGAATCACCGAGACAACGAGGCTTATTAAAGCTTGGGAACGGAATGACAACTCCCAGAACTGACCATCTTGAATTCAAAGGCGGCATGGTGGTCGGAGATGGCTCAGGCTAGAATCGCAGAAACGTTCAAGAATGTCGGAGCCCTCCCGCCTTCGGAGAACGCTCTTGAGAGCCATACATTCCCTGAAAGCGGATCTCCTCTAGCTAGGGTGTGAACACGTGAAGGTCGTTGAGCTAGGATGCGGAGTCTGTGGGCTCGTGTGCGCAGAGCACCTCGCAAAGAATCCCAAGATTGATAGTCTGGTTCTAGCGGACACGAAGACAGATGCGGCGGATTTGTTGGCTAGCCGCCTAAAGAAAGACAGAGTCTCAGTCAAGAAGGTGAACGGAACAGACCCCAAAGCTTTGAAGAACCTGTTCAAAGATTGCGACATCGTCGTTGCTACCATGCCCTGGCGGCTCAATAGGATCCCCTTGGAAGTCGCTGCGAAGGTCGGCACAAACTACATTGATTTTGGCATGCCATTGGACAGTACGGGCCTGGAATTCGACAAGCTTGACAAGATGTGCAGAGACGCGGGGATAGCAGCGATGCTCGGGATGGGCGAAGAACCCGGCATGTCCGACGTCTTTGCGATGCACGCCGCCAGCAAGCTCGACAGGGCAGACGAGGCGCACACCTATGATGGCGACACTGGCACAGTTGACGGGCTGGAATTCTTCTCACTCTGGTCTCCCGTGGACTTGCTCGATGAAACGAGCGTCCCTGCAGCGGTTTTCAGGGACGGCAGGATCGAGTTCATTCCTCCGATGAGCGCAAGGCAAGTGTACGATTTCCCACAACCTTTGGGACCCCTTCCCGTCTACAAGACGAACCATGACGAGACCTACTTCATGCCTATGGGCATAAAGACGTTGAGGAACGCCTCCTTCAATATCGGGATCGACGACAAGTTCGCCAACATGTCCGTCACGCTTCGGAAGATGGGGCTGCTCAGCAAGGAACCGATAGAGGTGAAGGGCACCAAGGTTAGACCTCTCGACGTTGTGACCGCGATGCTCCCAAATCCTGCTGACCTCGGAGAGAAGGTGAAGGGACATACCGGCTTCGCGGTCGAAGTGATCGGCGAGAAGGACGGCAGGAAGACCAAGGTGAGGATGTTCACAACGCTGTCCCACGAGAAGGCCTACGAACTCTACCGGACAAACGCGGGCGCGTACTATGTGGGGACGGGAGGTGCCATAGCCACCGAGATGTTCATCGATGGCGAGGTCAAGGACAAGGGGTTTGTGATTCCAGAGCAACTGCCCACTCAGAGCTTCTTGTCTCGGCTCGGGCCAAAAGGCATCAAATTCAAGGAAGAGATTATTTCACTTTGAACCGACGGCGGCCGCATAGGGCAGTCCGAGGGCTACGCCGTTCCGCATATCCTGCAAGACGCCATGCCCCGCTTTTCGAAGTACCTCTGATGGTAGTCCTCAGCGGGATAGAAGGCGGTGGCGGGAACTATCTCTGTGATTATCTTCTGCTGACGATATCGGTCAGTGGCTTGAAGCCTCTCTTTCGAGGCGAGCGCCGCTGCCTTCTGGCCAGGCGAGTGGTAGAAAATCACGGACCGGTACTGCGAACCGACGTCGGGGCCCTGCCTGTTCACAGTCGTAGGATCGTGTATGTCCCAGAAGACCGACAGCAGATCATCGTATGCAACTACAGCCGAGTCGTACTCGACCTCGATCGCTTCGGCGTGCCTGGTCCTGTCCGTGCACACATCCTTGTAGGTGGGGTTCTCGAGCCTTCCACCTATGTATCCCACTCGTGTGGATACCACGCCTTTTACCTTGCGAAACGTCGCTTCGACATGCCAAAAGCAGCCCCCTGCGAATGTTGCCTTGTCCAATGTCATCATCCTCAGATGGTTTTACGCGGAAGGCGTGCAAATAGCTTGTCCCAAAATCCACGCGGGTCCTTCCCGCCGGGAGCGTAGCAGAGTGCTGGAGGATCAGGGAGATGATACCCTGGCACAGCGGCCTCCCGAGAGAACGGCCACCATCGCCTTTCCCTTGAAGATCGCTCTGAACTCGATGCGCTCCGGACACCGCTTGTCAGCACCGACCCGGAATGTCCCGTCCCCGAGCGCTACTATCGGCTCTTCCTTGGCGTCTTGCTCAATGAGCACAAGCGCTCCCTTCCTTAGGACCACTCTGAAGTTCGAGACTGTAGGGTTATGCGATCTATAGTGACCGGCGTACGAGTTCCACGATCTCGGATGACTGAGCACCCTTCGCCCCTTGTACGAATCCTTGGGATACCAATCTGCGCCGTGAAAGACCTCCACTACCTTGCCGGCCTTGCGCCCGAACTTGAACAGGAATAGGTGATAGTCGGAGTGGTCCGCGAGGAACGTATCCTTGTCCCGCTGCTCCAGAGGGATTGTAGTGTTCCCCTTGACGAGGTACAGCCGGTCGCGCCGGCTTCTGAATGATACACGCTTCCCATCCAAGCGACGATACTCTCCTGCATAGTCGGAGGCGTTCTTCACGTGAAAGGGGTCTCTCGGCACGGGGAGACATGGGCGCCTCTTCCCATGGACCGCAGCGTTCAGCATCGTGAGCGTGTTCACGGCGATGTTGTTGGAGTCCACTCGCGAATTGTTGAGCGTGACAACGCCAAGGCCGTCGTCCATATCTGCCAGTATCTCGGAAATGAATCCTGGCATGCCCCCCGTGTGACCGACACAC
>Ga0315296_10002456_pt1 | contig 15822 bp, 15 predicted proteins | sample YL17G14_18_MG_FD_203921 | JGI IMG/M metagenome (GOLD analysis project Ga0315296, IMG submission 203921) | Sediment microbial communities from Yellowstone Lake, YNP, Wyoming, USA - YL17G14_18 | ecosystem: Environmental > Aquatic > Freshwater > Lake > Sediment | place: USA: Wyoming | collected... | reverse complement strand
CCCCCTTAACCCCCCGCCGGAAATATGCGGCGAACAGCATAGCCAACGCATCCAATAGGTCCACGGTGAACCCGCCGGGGTAATCAGATATCTCGGCAATCAGCGACTTGAAACTCTCATGGATATAGATTTCCCCGTTTGCCATCGGTCCTGCCAAAGCCTGTATCCGGCCATCCTTGGCGTCCTTCCTAGCGTCAGACTCAAGTTCAAATATCCTTAACGGTATCCCCCGGAGCTTGGCTTCCTTCCTAACGTCCTCTAAAATATATCTCTGCTGACCCCAAATTTCTTGCCGCCACAGGTGAGGTTTGACCGCTAGGTGGGCCTCGAATATCTGGTCTAGGAACTTGGTCGGCTCCTTGAATCTCCCCGCCCAGGCCCAGGTAATGAACTTCTTGTGTGTCCCCGAGGGTTGCCCCCCAACCAGGACTGCTGTCCTAGACGCTTGCTTAGACAGTATCTTCTGGCTGAACCCGCCGGGGTCTATGATACCGTAGGTCGGGAACGAACCCAGCCGGAATGCTTCCTTGTCGTCGTTACAGACCATATAGCGTGTCCCCGACCGGTCCTCCCACCGGTAATATTTCAGCCACCGCTTATCGAACTTGGTCATAATGTCCGCGCCGAACGGGGTGTTCTGGTGCTGGCTAAGGAAGATGACGTTCTTCTGGGGGTTGGCCCGCATCTTCGTATATTCTTCAGTAGTCCATTGGGATTCCGGCCAGTTCGATTCCCCCTCACCTACGTTGGGGTTCTGTAGATACGTCTTTACTTCGTCATTCTCTAGCTTGGAGTCCTTTAGGGCCGGGACAATCATCCATTTGTAGTCCGTGTACTCTCTCTGGATGTAGCAGTTCAAGTCCCCCGGCCCCCAGTGCGACCCCGTTAGCGACACGACGGCGGTATCTTTATTGTCTAATAGTTCTTCTATGTTATCGAACCACCTCTGGGCGTCCTCGATGACCAACTTAGATTCCATCCCCTTCTCTGAGATGGCGTCGTCGGGAGATATGTACTCGTAGTGCCCGCCCTGCGACCCGCCCCCTAATCCGATGGCCCGGAATGTGGGCTCGGAGTAGATACCCTTGCGGGGGAACTCGCACTCGGCAGACCCCCAGCTATTCGTATGCTTCCATGACTTCGTTATCTTGTGTAGCACCGGATAGAGGTAGCGTAGGCGGGCATTAGCCATGGCCTGTTTCTTGATGAACTTGATGAACGATACGGGTAGGTCAATCTTCTGGGAGGGGAGGAGTATCCGGGCCTCATTGTTCTGGAGATACCGCCAGAAGTTCCCCCACTTGGTTAGGTCGGTACTCTTGAGCCACGCTCGGGGCATAGCTACGCCCTTACGCTTGATAGAGTCGTCCTGCCAGAAATCGCAGATTGGTTTGTGGATAGTTACGGACGAGTCCCCGCCAGCCTTGACGGAGTACCCGCCCATTTGGAGGATGAAATAGAAGAGGCTTTGGTCACAGGCCGTCCGCTCGAACAGCCACTCGTCCCTTAAATGCTTAGGTAGGGAATCGAAGAACGAAAGGTCAACATCACTTAGGGGCATTGTTCAATACCGAGTCTAGCTTGGCCCGCAACGCGGGGGGCAGAGTGGGTATGTTCCTCCGTGATACGCTAGCGGAATCCTTCTCGTCAGAGGCCAACGTAGTCACCTTCTCGGGGGACATCACGGCGAGGAGCCGCCCCAAAGCCTTGGCTGATTCCACCCTGTCTTTGTTTGTTGCGGTCGCGTCGTCTCGGATAGACTTGAGAACCTTAAGGGTTTCTTCTAATTCTCCGAAGTGGCTAGCCCTCCACTTGCGGAGTTCCCCGGCGTTGTCGTCTGTCTTCTTCGTGGATTTGCTCAAAACTTAGTCTTAGCCCAGTTCCACCCGTCGATGAAACAAGCAAAAAAGAACAGGATGCCCGGCTTCTCGAACCGTTTACCATTGATGGCCTTAATGACCTGTAACCCGTTATATAAGCAACACACGATAAACAAAACAAACAAAATGAATCCCATAATTATTCTCCTTTAAAGATGTTTTGTGACCAAGAGGATTACGATTGTAACCACCAAGCTTACGGTCCCGCCTATCGCGGCCACCTTCACGTTCATCCGGTTTATGCAGGTATCGAGAACGTCCAGTTTCTTGTCCATCTTCTCCTGCTTCTCCCCGATGTCCTCAAGCTTGGCCTTGACGTACCCCTTGAATTCAGCGTCATTAAGTTCTCGTTGTTCCAATTATATCCTCCCTACTTAGCGATTAAAGACCCGACTACGAACCCGGCGGCGACCCCGTAGGCTACGGTCCTGACCATCTTCCACGGGCTAGATACCCGGCTCTCGCATACCTTTAACAAACCCTCACAGTTGACGCGGAGGGTGTGTTCCTTGTCGTTATTCCCCATTGTTTACCAACATTTCTCGTTTCATTTTTCGTCTCATTGTTCCGTGGCAGGAATGGCAAAGGCCACGGGCCCAGTGTTTTCTTTCTGGGTGGCAAGTGGGATGGCCGCCGAACGGCATGACAGGGTTCGGCCACTGTGGTGTCCTGGTCTTCCACGTGTGCAAGACTTCCTCTATTTTAAATTTTCTTCTTTCTCCCATGAGGGGGTATAACGTCATCATCCATCCAATCGCACGTTGACCGCAAGCTGTTGTTCTCCAAATATCTTTTGATTTCTTGACGTGTGGCTGTTTGGGGTGATATGGGCCAAGCAAGTTTGATTTAAATAGCACGGAGGCCCTTTCGACAACGTCCCGGTCTGTCATGTTAATGGTAATGTTGGCCGTGCACCCCTGCCACGCGAAACACCCTTCTCCCTCGGTTAACCCAGCCAGCCAGGCGATGTCTTTTATTTCTATCATTTTCCAACCAGGTATCCAATGCCGAAGGAAACGCCGGGGACCACAACGTCTTTGACTAGGTCTATTTTTATACCAAACACCCTAAAGATTATACCCCTTTTCTCACTAATTGTCAATAGGTTTTCGCACCCCAGTCTTAGGGTGCGTTCGTTATCATACATAGACTTCCACTCCGCAGAGATTAGAACCTGCGCGTCAAACTTACCCCCCAAAACAGCGATTTCCTCGGTTTGTAGGGTAACCGTTTCCTGCGACAAACTATACATTTCGGTTAGAGTTTTGACCTGTTTCCTTAAGGAGATGACTATTGGTTGACTTTCAAGTTCCGGTTGGACGGGTTCGTTGCTAATCAATTCGTCCAACTGGATGGACAACTCGGAAATCCGTTTCCTCTTGGAAAGGACCTCCTCGCTTAACCTAACAACCTCGTTGGTCATCTGACCAATGGCGTTGTTAAGTTCCTCGATGTGGGCAACGGACAAAGCGTGGTCAGCCTCGGCTATATTACGCTCTGTTTCATATGCGGCTTTTAGGTCCCGATATTTTTTATCGAGTTTACAAGACCTGAGCGTGGACATCCCGAACAGAACGAGGGCGATGACAACTATCGCCGTTAGTATGGTTTTCGGTTTCATTTTTTCCTCTTGGTATAAGTCTGTGCCCCGATTCCGAAGATGTCCGGTATGGTCAGGAGAATGGAACCGGGGTCTTCTTTATACATATCAATGATATCTTGGGTAATCATTGACGAATACAGGGGCACGAACCTCTTAGCTAGTTCTGGCCCCAACTTGAACGGTTCTCCGAAGGTGGTCTTGCCCTTCATCGCCCCGGTGAACAAGGACAGGAGCGGAGATTCCTTGGACTCCACTAACCGCGTGGCAATGTCCCACCGAGTGAGCGGCTTGTATCCCTTGCCAACCTTGGTAACTTTCCCGGTTGTGGCATTGACCGTTTCGCCGGATATCAACTGATACGCCGTTCTTACATACTGTTGGAAACCACCCCAAATATCCATCCTTGTCTTGCCAACGATAATCTTACCAAAGTCTGCGGAGCGTGGGTCGTCTCCAACCTTGGCCCCCATCATCTTTGCCCCCCTTAACACGAGGGTCCCGGCGACGAGGAACCCCATCAAGGACTTTAGTTGTTGTCTTTGGGTAAATTTGTCGGCCCTAACAAAAGACAATGGTGAAGTTAGAATCTTTAGACGAGAAGCGACTAGCCTCGGGGCAAACAACCCGAAGTTAAGAAGGTCTACGTTCTTTTCTAAGGCCCCAAGCCCGCCACGGCCCGTCTGGGTATTGACCAACTTGGCTATATTTTGTGCTGTCTTTATGTTCTTTCTTGCGTCTATCCCAGTTTGTTTGCTTGAGAGGTCAAGCCACTTCGTGAACAGGGCCATCCGTAGGTTGTTGGCATACCCGGTATAGGCCCGGTCAGAGGCCCGGATAACCCTGCCCCAAACAGGAATCATCTCTGCCATCTGGCCGCCACGATATGCTTCCTCCCTGCCCTCAATGAACGGGTTGTCCTTGTCTGTCAGCCCAAGTTTCACGGCACGAGCCAAGGGATAGTCCTTATTGGCAACTATCTGGTCTTGCATCGCCTTATATGCCCGCTCACTGCCGAACAACTTGAACTGCCTAGCAAACCCCTGAAAGAACTCCTTGGGGTTACTGGCGGCTACGAAGATACCCTGTCTGCCTCCGAACGACAAGTCCATCGTAGACATCATGGCCCGAGGGACATTAGTAGCCTCGATAACATTATCCTTAATCTTCTGCCATATTGGTCGTTGCCTCATTATTTCTTCCGGCAACTCTTTCCCATACACCTCAAACAGAAGTTTTAACTGGCTCGGCTGTGGGACTCCGCCCTCAAGTAGATTAGCCAACCCTTCCTTCGCGTGAAGTTGGTCAAAGAAATTATCCCTAAGCCGGGGACTTTCGGACGCCTTATTGAAAAGATAATCAACGTCGTCCTGTGTAAGTGCCTTCCGCAATCCCTCTGTCTTTATCTTTGGCAAGGCCCCCTTGAGTTGGCCGAGGGCCGCATACAAACCAGCCTCGCCCCCAGTTTTCTCCATCGCTTCAGACGCGGCGGCGGCCTTCGGTGCCAACGCCTTTGTATAGCCGATGTCCTGAACCTTTCGTAGAAGTTTATTTTCTTTAACCGCCGTTATAAGTTTAGCCACAACTGGGTCAATAGTTTTCTTTGGGGCTGTTGGTTTCACCGTCTTTATCTTCGGGCCAACCGGTTCCGTTCTCATGTCAACAATGCCCTGCCGTGGCTTACCCCCCAATGCCCCCAACGCACCCATTGTAGCGGCACCCCTAACCCGTTCCCCTACCCCGCCTGGGGTAGTAGCCGCCCCGAATGCGGCACTGGCACCAACCCTAGCCGGGATATTAAGCCCGCCCATCCCCCTCAACGCTCCGCCAGCCAATGCCCCACTAGCCGCACCAGTCAAGGCCCCCGGTATCCCGCCCTGACCGGCACCTATAATAGCACCGTGGACTGGTAATCCGGCAGGGCCAAGCAATCCGATAGACGCTATGTCAACCCCAGCCCTACCCAAGCCAGAGGCCACATCACCCGCTATCCCGCCAACTCCACGCTTGATGTTCTCTTGGCTATAGATGTCTAGGTCTGCGGCTATCTTCCTTGCGGCGTCACTCTTAGGAATTCCTAACTTGTCAGAGATAAAGTCAGCCGCCTTGAGCAATGTTTTCATCCCCGCCGAAGTCCCAGCCTGAACACCCCCAAGCATCGGTCGAATCAATCCCAGGAGGTTATCGTACCAAAGTGGATTCTTAACGGTCTTCTGTGGCTGTTTGGTTTCGTTGGACACCGAATCAATAACAAATCCGGGGGGCGGAGCGGGGGCTATGTTTTTCTCCGGCACGAATCCCGGCGGAGGAGTCGGGACAATTCGCTGTTCCATGATGATTCCTACTTAATCGGAACCCACTCGTTGTTTTTAAGAACTACCTTTTCCCCGGTTTTCGGGTTTGTTAGAATATCCCCTTCTTGATATTGCGGTGTCTGTGATTGTGCGACGACCTGGGCAACGGCCCCAGCCTCACCCAGCTTTTGCGAATACACCCTCTCTAGTTCATCTAGTTGCTGTGCTTTCCTTGCTTCCAATTCTGCTCTGGCCCGTTTCCTGGAGGCGTGGGCACCCTGAAGTGCCCGAAGATAAGGAGAACCCTCGGCGGTTGCCGTTGTGCCTTGTGTTTCTCCGCTGGCATTAGGCTTTCTCAGCGTGGCAAGTTGAGCACCAAACTGTTTTTCAATTTCTTTTAATGCCGTAGAGTAATCTTTCTCAACGCTAGTCTTTGCCGCAAGGTATTGTTTATTAAGGTCTGCTTTACTCTTGGCTATTGCCGTATTTAATGTTTTTTGGTCAGCGGCCCTCGTCTTCCTTTCCTCTTCCCCACGAAGGGTTATCTCTCTCTCCCGCTGTTTGTTTGCTTTCTCCGTTACGTTTCGCCCCTCCAGCAATTCAACTAACGGGTCAAGCGGGGGACGATAACCGCTAATCTCTTGCTGTCCCCTCTGTATTCCCTGTTGGGCCGCCTGCATCTGTAACGGCCGCATCTCCTGCTGGAACTGCCTATCTTCCGCCTGCCACCCTTCCTGTTTCTTCCGGTCCTTCTCCGCCTGTAGCCGTTGAAGGAACTGCATCACCAGTTGGCCTCCGTTCAACCTCCCGGTGTAGGGGTCAAACCCAGAGTCTTGCCCATAGTAATCTTCCGGCCCACCATAGTTTCTGTAAGGCATTGTTATCACCACCAGCCAGATTCGTCATAAGAACTTAACGCGCTCGGCAATGTCTGCGATAGACTCCCAAGGACATTCTGGAACCCGCTCTTGGTATAGGTCTGCGGTTGAGCGTAGTTGTTCCCCGTCAACTGCCCAAGTAACTGCGCCCACATAGCGTCCTGACTATTCAGTTGGTTCCCGGCCCCGGACATGAACGAACCCACCTGTAGCGGGAGTTGGCTTCTCAGGTTCCCCTGTTCGGTCAATCCCTGCCCACCCTGCCCCTGTATGCTGGCGAGTAGGTTAGCAAGCGTCCCCCCGGCCCCGGTAGCCCTACCCATGGCGTTCTCCTGGGCCGTTATCCCCTGCTGTGCCATGCTCAACCCGGCGTTCTCCATGAGCCGTGACCACAAATCCCCCTTCTGGTAGTCCTTCCCGGTCCCCCCAGCTACCCCCTGGTTCCTGCCATACCATCCCTCGTCTATGTTCTTCCCGCCTTCCTCATAGGTTCGCTGGATGGTAGGTAGCATGGAGTTCCAGATACCGGATACGTCAACCGGGGAACCCCCGGAACTCATAAGGTTCTTTAGCCAGTCCGTCCCGGCATTGGAGTAGTTCCCAGAGGCCATGTTGCCCCAAAGGTCACTTGCTTGGTCCCACTCACTAGGATACTTGAAATCGTTATTAGCCATGGTCTCCCCCCCTGTCGTCCCCAATGGACTATTGTTTGTCGGAAGTGTGTACGTCGTTTCTTCGGTCGGTCTCGTGATAGATGTTTTCCCGTCGGTTGTCGTGCTGTTCCCACCGCCGCCGGTTTTCTTCTTTACCACGCCGGGACTAGACGAGGTATCCCACCCCCATACATCTTTTAGTTTGGAACTGTCTATCATTTAGCCCTCCAAGTATTCGGAGAGGCGTGTATGTAACGCCTTCTTTCCGAAATCATCGAACTGGTCCCGGTATTCCTTAAGCGTGTCGGGCAACCCAGACCCAGGTTGTTTCACGAACCTGACGAACTGGTTCTGGGTCGGGTTGGCGAGTGGCCTGTTCCACCAAGCACTCTGCCCGAGCCGGTCCTTCACGTCAAACTCGCTGGCCGGGTTGCTGTCTAAAGATGTTGGCAATCATCGGGTTAGGGGTAGGCCCGGTCTGTTGTCCCGTCTGTTGCCCGTACTGCCCCATGCCCCCACCGAACATACGGGCAATCATGTTCATGGCATCGTAGGTCGGCTGTTTATTCGCCGCCCCCTGCCCCATGTTCTGTTGCCCCATCTGTGTCAGATACCTCACCAACGCCAACTGTTGCGGGGTCTGTTGTGCGGCCTGCTGAGTCTTTTTGCCCTTGAACAACGACCCCAATACACCTAAGATACTAGGAAGAAACGCCGCTAACGCCATCACACACCTCCACTCCCGAACCGAAATTTTCTACGGTATTGAAAAAGAGTTGACAGTTTCCCGCCACTCTTATAACCTTGCGAAAACCGTCCCTCCAACTTAAACCCTAGCTTCTCAAGCAACCGCCCGAGCTTCTTGTCATCCGGCGTCCTACATACCACCCGAGCAAGTAGGTTCTCCTCAGCGTAATGCTCTATGTAGCCATACATGAACTTGTTAGTCGTCGCCGTGTAGCACTTTCTTTCCCAGCACCACAGGAAAAAATTTGCCTCATGCTCGGGGACGACATCGGACATGAAGAACACCCCGCCCATCTTGTTATCCGGCCCGACTAAAGCGAACGGCTGGCAACACCGGGCCATCGTCTGCGTGTACGCCTCAAGCAAACACTTGTAATCCTTGAGAACGTCCGGCAGGAAGTTGTGGTCATTCATAAGGTGATAGGACAGTTCTCGGAAATCATCTCCGACAACCGATGTATCAAACCTCCGACAATTACTCATATTTACCTCAATTACACAACGAAAGGAATTTAACCCAGGGAAACAACGTGCCTGGGCAAGTCTTGTTCTGATACTCCGAGTGCTTATGTATCGCCGAAACCGGGATGTCATACAACCGCCGCCACAGTTTGACCACCTTGGCCCCGGTTATAAGCATCTCGTCATCCGGCTCATATGTGTCGTAGTTCCCAATGAAACACAGGCCCAGGGCGATACTGTTCTGCCCCTGCGTGTGCGCCCCGTCCATGTCCCATGGCCTCCCAAACAGGGCGAAGTAGTCGTCGTCAACCAACTCAACCCCGACATGGTATCCAATGTCCAGCCAATGTAATGTGTCTACATGGTAACGCTTTATGGCAGACCAAGAGAATGTTCGCCCGTCAACGGTAGCCGAGTGGTGGACGACAACTTTTAAAGGTTTCATTTCTTACTCATCCCCATAAAAGTGCCAATTGTCACCCCAATTACATACGCCCCCAGCAAAACTGGGTTCCACCCGCTCTTGATAACAGTCGCCAGAACCAGAAAATCGTACAGCTCTATCGCTCCGGCCAACCCGGAAACAGAATACTTCCTGTCCCGCGCTATCAGGCGATAGTAAGTAACCACGAGAACTTCCCGAAAGGCCCCCACCGCCAGATATGCCAGAATGGTCAATAGCGTTACTAATAGGGTCGGGCTCATCTGGCACCTCCTTATTCATTATGCGCTCGCAAGTAGTCCGTGAGTTTTTGTTTTCGCCAGCAACGCGTTGAACCCTGCGTTTGTAGCGTTTATGGCCGCTATGATTTCTGCCTCGCTGTCCAAGTCCCCGGTTGTGTAGTCAGCTTTCAGGGCGGCCTGTGTCACCGCCTGATTCCCGACAACCTGCGTCCCGTCAACCTTGTAGACCCCCGTAGCATTGGGGTCAACGAATGTTGGGCTGGCCGTCGTGTCAATCGCCTGGTCTAGCTTGATGACCGTCCCGTTCTCCGTCCTGAAGTGCGGGGCGGCGTTCCCGTCGGTGATGTCCTTCGCGTAGAGCTGGAAGCTGTCTGTAATCCCGGCGACTGGGGCAGTCCCCGTTTTTATGTGAAGCGTATTTGTCGCCGCCGCCTCGCTTGTGCCTCCACCAATGGCGACATCGGCATTGTAGTTCATGGTAACTTTCTTGGCATAACCCTCTATGTTTCTGTGGCCGTACTCAAAGGCCGCCGTAGTGTCTGCCCCAGACGTTCCAGTAACAATATAGGCACCTCCAGGAATGGCTCCCTCGCCTCCGTATGCGGCAAAGTACGCTCCGGTAGTCAGGGCATTCCCGCCCCCGTATCCCATATAATGAGTGTTGTCCCCCATTAGTATCGACCGGTTTGCCCCGGCCAACATGATAATTCCAGCGAAACTCTTGGAAGAAGTCCAGGTATATTGGTTTGCGGAAATTTCCCACGTTATCCCGGTTGCTGGGTCCACAACGCAAGAACCCAAGGCATATTTACAGTTTGCCGCAGATGTCGGGAGAAACCCGCTTATCTCCCCGAACACAAACGGTTGAACCAACCCCGCCGCATTGGGCAAGTATATCTGATTAGTTACTCCCGTCCCGGTAACATTGAATCTATTATTAACCAACCGTAGATTAGAACAGGAATATCCGGCGGCTTGGTAAACATTGATTAGATATAGGGGCCTAGTCGTTGCCACTGTGTCGATTATGTGATTCTCGGATATATCCAAGTTTGCTATGTTCGCCGAAGCGACGAAGATGGGGTCCCGATATCCCTCTGTTTCCGACGCCAAGGTTGTTCCACAGTTTATTAAAACATTCCCAACAACGCTCACGTTTTCTAAATTGCAATTTAGCCGGACGGCGTTCATCGGCCAGTTGACGACGGTGTTGTTTTTGAACACCGCGTTAGATAATGTCGCGGCCCCATCTGAATCTAAGGAATACCAACCAATGGCATAACTCGTTGCGTTCTGGTCTGCCCCGGTAGCATCTAAATCCGTGACAATAAGATTCCCCGAAATATCAACATTGGTAACGTCAAGTTCCGATAAAATAGAACTAATTATTACTCCACCTATTTTGACGTTTGCCCCATAGCTATCTACCGGCTCAACAAAAATCACATTATCCTTAACCGCTACCCCATTAAGTCCATATCCGGTCGTGTGGGTCGAATACGGGCCAGACCACAAAACGATACCTAGGCCAACTCCGCTCAGGGTGTTTCCAAATACTGACACGTCTTGTGTGTCGGTATCGGATATTCCGCAGACATTCATTCCGATATAGAAATCTACGATATCGTTACCATAGATGGTCGTGTCTGAGCCGTGGGTTTCGATGGCGGTATATGCTCCTGGGATTCCCGCCGTTGTCGGATGGGCGACAGCCTTAAACGCGTTCCCGAAAATGTGGACATTCTCGGCGTGGGTATAGATGAGTGACGAGTCGTGGACAATTCCGCCGACATCACCGACATCCCTGAAGCGGTTATTGTAAATCCAGACATTACTAACCGTTGACCCGTTCGCCATAAAGTTCTGGATGGAGCAGGAGTTTTTGACTTCGCAATCGTGAATTCGTATCCCAGTCCCGTTATAGGCGACAACGCTCATCTCTGCGTCAGTCGTCGTGTTACTGTCGGGGTCTGCAATATGGGCATTGTTAGCGATATTGTGGTCGAACGTAATCCCCGATATGTCAAGACCACTCAGGTCGTTCCACGGAGAACCCGTTGCGTTGGGGCCGAACAGGGCGAAATAGGCCCCGGCAGAATCCTTTACCTTGATGGTGGTCTTTCCTGTTCCCGCCCCCCGTATCATTATCCCGGCGGTCAGTTTAATCGTTGAAGTATAGGCCCCCGTCGCCGGGGAAACAAGATACGTCCCCGCCGAGAACTGGACGGGACATCCTGCGGCACAAGCCGCCGTGAAGCAAGCCTGTATCGCCGCCGTGTCGTCGTGTACGCCGTCACCCATCGCCCCGTAGGTTTCCGGCCTGACAAAAAGACCGGCAGTCGTTACCGACCTGTCGGGGACATCTATGTGCCATCTCTCAAGTGCAGAAAGCAAGTCCTCGCTATACCTCTGGGAATCCTCAAGAGACTTGAAGTTTTTGGGTCGGGGGAGGTTACGCAGTGTTTCGATTCCCATGTTATGCCTTCATGCTAGAAAGAAAACAACTCATATACGTTTTATCCAGAGGCTCTGATATACCTCAACGGCTCCGAGGCGTTCGTCAACTGCGCGTTTCACGTCAGGCCAACTGTAATCGTGTCCGCAAATAATCTTGGTCACCTTGGGTTCCCACGCGGCAATGTCCGCCTTGACCTCTTCGTAGGTATGCCCACCATCGAGGAAAACCATGTCTACAGATTTGTCGGCTATCTGCTGAGCCGCTACTAAACTCGCGGCCTTGACCACCTGAAGATTAGGGAACATACCAACGTTCTTCATAAATTCCGCATAGATGTCCCCCGTCTTCGCTTCCGCATGGGCCTCCTCCTCACCGATGCTTCCCTGGAAATGGTCAATGGCAAAAACCGTTCCCTTGCAGGCAGACAGGAGTGCATGAGTCGAGCGGCCCTTCCAACTACCCACCTCAACAATACTCGCCATATCTTTAGCCATATCGTGGAGGCGATTTAGTTCACCGTTCTTCATCCACCCTGGGATTTCATTTGTATAATCTCCCCGCGCCCGTCCCCTGGCCTCCTCCTGCTCCTCTTTAGTAAAATAATACTGCATGTCAAGAAGGAACTCGGGATGAGTTGGATGGAATTCGAGACACTTCAATAGATGCTGTCTGGCCGCCGGGATATCTCCTTGCCAGCCCTTCGCCCAATACATCAAGGCATGAGGTTCATCCGTGTATGCCGACACCCTGTTGGCGTAGAACCCATTGTTCTTTATCTCTAACGCCGCCGCCGCGTACGCCGCAACCAGAGCATACTTGTCCTTCTTCTTCCAGTAGTAGGCCATGTTCAGGAAAGGTTCCCGGCGACCACTCCCGACAGACAGCGACTTCCACCACCATTCCAAAGCACTTTCCGCATCCCCAATATGGTCGTAACAATGCCCAAGATATATCATGCTTTGCCCGCGCTCATCGACCCATCCATTCATGTCTATGTGACGCTTGAACTCCTTGATGGCAGAATAATACATCCCCTTATACATCAACTCGCGGGCGAAATAGTGACTGTTCCTGTCGTTATCCGGCTCGCTCGCACAGGCCCAGGCCAGCCCCGCAAGGTATTTAGACCTGTCCGTATCCTTGTTCTGGAAATGCTCCAGATAAGCCACGTCCCGAGGCAGACGGATTATCTTTAGGTCCCCGTCATGTTGCATCGTTTCATGGACTATCCCCTTCCATTTTATTCTGCGTCTATCGTAAAACCGCGTATCGGCACAGAACGCAATGGTAGGAGTCCCGTCAGAATGATGAGCAAACACATAATCCACCAGGAATTTTTCATACCCCTGTTCAATGAGTTCGTTTATCCGGTCAATATTCAAGGTCGTCCAGACCTCATCTGCATCTGGGGTGCAGATTAAATCATTTGACGATTGCTCCATGGCAAAGTTCCTGGCCTTGTCGAAAGCAAAGAACGCGTCCCCGCCGCTAATAATGTCTTCGTCCGGGGCAACGACGAACTTGTTATTGATGGTCTGCGCCGTTTGTTCGTCCACGACATACCGGAATCTGTCCCCGACTTCGATGACCTTACACCCGGCATCTCTGGCTACCTTGGCCGTTCCGTCGGTGCTTCCAGTGTCAACGAACACCATTTCCCCGCCCCTAGAAAAAAAGTCCGCAAGTGAGCCTAGAAGTCTCGGGATGGTCTTGGCCTCATTTTTCCCGACAACTACCAGGGAAAACTTCGGTTTGTCTTTCAAGAAATTCTCCTTATTAAGATTCAAAAATCATATAGATTACGTTCGTGGCCCCGCCCCCGGCCTCGTTGACCGTGATTGCCGGAATGTTCGTGTCCGCCGTGCCATAACTATCGAACGCGGTCCCGTCCTCATAGACGAGGCGCAAATAGACAGTATCTTCGTCCGCGACATCGCCCGATACAATCTGGAAGTTCAGATGGCTCTCGAAGGATTGGCTCGCGCCAAGGACTGCCGCGAGGGTCAGTGTTCCCGTTGTGTCGAGTGCGGCATTGTTGTTCGTGACGTACGTTCCCGCACCGGTGATGTATTCCTGAACGTCCGCGCCGTTGGCAAAATCGCCAGTGGCGGAAGCCTTAGCAACGGAACTCGTGTCGGTAACGGCTGTCCATGACCCAGCGTTCTTTTTGTATTGCCACTTATAGGTATCCTCGGCAGTGGCCGAACCGCTGTTCTCGGCTCGGATTGAAACTCCGTAGTCGGTATCAACCTCAAGTTCGGGGTCAGCCCCCGCCACCGCGAGCGGAGTCCTGCCGTCGGCTACGGCAACCGTCCCGTTGACCACGAACCCGATACAACAATACGAATCGGTGGGATTGATGTCGAACGATGCCGCCGCGACTTCCTGGCTTTCGACACTCAAGGCATCCAGCGTGGCACAGAAGCAGGACACGGCCCCGATGTCTTGGGTATATCGCCCCGTCCAGCCAGCCGGGGCATACGAAGCGGCCATCGGGTCGGTGTCAACACCGCCCACGCACACCACGCGCCCGCCCGACCTGTTCGGGGTAAACGCTGGCATATCCGCCGTGCCGCCGTCGGAGTCGTTATAACCGAGGTTCGATATACTCCCGATTGGAGTCGTGTGATAGTATTCCGCCGACGGAACAACGATGGTGTATCCAACCCATTGTTCGCTGGCTATCAACCAGACCTGGCTCCCCGCGTTCGTGTTCGCACTCGCAACCCAATAGACGACCGAAATGTGAGGGCCGTTCGTCCCGCCCGTTTCCTGATTGAAACAGATATTGCTTATCGTCTCGCCGTTCGGCCCGGTCGCCCCAGGATTCGTGTGCGCCGCGTCAGCATCGCTGATGAGGACTTGGATGATTAGGTCGCCCGAACTGTGCGCGGGGTAGGCGATGTCCGGCGATGTCTCGGCGGTATTGTTCCCGCTTCCGGCGATGTCCCCGACCTCGATGACCGGGACAGTAGCCGCTTCGTAGTGAGGCAATTCGTCGCCCGCACTGAAGAAGCGGAAGTTCGTCTGTGTAAGAACAGGGGTGTCTACATAAGTGCAATATATCGACGCCGAAACAGCCGAGGTCGACCATGTGCAATTCTGGGGAGTGGTATAACTATTAGAATCGTCCTCGGCGAATCCGGTCCCGGCGTCATATTTCATCTGCCACGCGGTATCTGAAATCCCGGCGGCATAATATGTCGTCCCGTTCGTGACCGTTGGCTGGGTCCCAAAAGAACACACGACCCACGATGTCGCCGCTTTAGCAGAAGGATTCGCAACGCCGTCGGAGATGATGGCTCCCGCGTTATCGGTAATAAACCCCTTCATGCTTCCTGCGGTTATCGTCCCGCAGTAGACAGAGATGCTTTCAGCCGCGCCGGTAGAACCGGGAGCACCGCTTTGCCCCTTGGCCTCATTCGCAGAAACCGCATAATCCGATGCGCCTATCCCGTCATCGCCGAAAGTCGGGTCAACGATGACCGGATAAATCGCCGCGTCGAGAAACGTCTGCGGGGCAGTGATGGTCAAGCGTCCCGTTGCTACATTTACATCAAGGGTCGCCCAAACCGCCGCGCCGAGTGCGTCAGTCAACTTCGGACGGTAGATATGGAACGCCTTGCCGCATCGATAATTCTTCCCGCCGAGTTTCGTGTAATCGTCCCGCTTCGTTTTGTGATAGACGGCATAGGAACCGATGACGTTTTCCGGGCGATAATGTCCCTTGGCTATCTCCCCCGCCGTCAATTCCGGTTGATAAAAGAAATTCAACCCCGCCGTTTGGATAGGAAGGACAAGCGCATTTGTCGGCGGTTTCTGTTTCAGGACAATCTCGAACTCTATCCCGCCGTCCTCGTTCTGCGCATCCGGGGGCGTTTCGTAGAACTTGAAAGTCAATAGCGGCGTGTCGAGCTGATAAACGTCGCCGATTTTCGAGTAGGTCCGTTGAGCGAGGCTGATTCCCGCAAGGTCGTGCCCAACGCTGAACGATACCTCACCGTCCCATCGGGAGAGGTTCAGCTTCGGCCTAAAGTCCGAGGCAAGGGCGTCCCCGACCGTCGCACGGACGGAGTTCTGGTCCTTTGCCGCTCGGACTAAAATCTCGGCCATTAGGTTTCCTTATTCGTCACAGACAAAATACGAATCAACGACTCCATTACACC
>Ga0315296_10002455_pt1 | contig 15825 bp, 12 predicted proteins | sample YL17G14_18_MG_FD_203921 | JGI IMG/M metagenome (GOLD analysis project Ga0315296, IMG submission 203921) | Sediment microbial communities from Yellowstone Lake, YNP, Wyoming, USA - YL17G14_18 | ecosystem: Environmental > Aquatic > Freshwater > Lake > Sediment | place: USA: Wyoming | collected... | reverse complement strand
GGTTGGGGCCGGGATTGGCGACATCCGGCACGTGACAAATCCGGACCTCTTTCCGCAGCACGTTGGCGGCGACGAATCCCGCGTAGTTGACCGGGTCCTTGGCCGAGCCGAACGGCGGGGCATAGGCCAACTCGAGTTTCTCCAAATCATACACGGTCATGCCCGCCCGGATGGCGACCGCGAGGACGTCGATTCGTTTGTCCACGCCGTCGGCCCCGACGCACTGAGCGCCGAGAATCTTGCCATTGCTGGGATCGAAGAGGAGTTTGATGCTCAATTGCGTAGTGCCCGGGTAGTAGCCCACGTGGCTGGCGGGATGGACGTAGACCTTCTCATAGGCCAGGCCCGCTCTCTTGAGGGCCTTCTCACTGAGCCCGGTCATGCCCACGGCCAGGTCGAAGACTTTGCAGATCGCGGTGCCCTGGGTCCGTTCATAGACGGCATCACCGCCGAGGGCATTGATAGCGGCGATTCGCCCCTGCCGATTCGCGGGACCGGCCAGGGGAATCACCGCGGGGAAACCGCCGACCAGGTCCTGGACTTCTACAGCGTCGCCGACTGCGTAGATGTCGGGGTCCGAAGTGCGCATGTGATCGTCCACGACGATGCCTCTGCGCTGGCCGATGGTCAGGCCCGCCTCGGCGGCGAGTTTCGCCTCCGGCCGAACGCCCACGGCGAGGATCACAAGGCCGCAGGGAATGACCCGGCCGGTGTTGAGCTGCACTTCGAGCTGGCCGTTCCGCTCCTGAATGGCCGTGACGGTGTTGCCCAGGCACAGCTCCACGCCTTTTTGATGCAGATGCTCATGCAGGGGCGTCGCCATCTCCGGATCGATCGGGCCCATCACCTGGGATTCGAGCTCGACCAGCGATACGGCCAGCCCCCGGTGCACCAGGACCTCCGTCATTTCCAACCCGATGTACCCGCCCCCGACCACGACGGCGGATTTGATGGGGCCGGTGTCGACGACCGCCTTGATCGCGTCCATGTCTGCCAGGCTGCGGAGCGTGAAGACCCGCTTGTGGTCGGCGCCGGGGATCGGCGGGCGGACCGGCTCGGCGCCGGGGCTCAGGATCAGCGCATCGTACGGCTGCTCGTATTGCCTGTCCTTGGCTTTATCGTGGACCACCACGGTCTTGGCCTGGCGATTGATCCGGATGACCTCGCTGCGAGTGCGGACATCGACGGCGAACCGCTGGCGCATCGCCTGGGGGCTTTGGACCAGCAGCCGGGCCCGGTCCGGGATGATGCCGCCCACGTGGTAGGGAAGGCCGCAGTTGGCGAAGGAAATGTCACCGCCCCGCTCGAAGAGAATGATCTCGGCGTCCTCGCTCATGCGTCTGGCTTTTGCCGCCGCGGACGCCCCGCCCGCCACCCCGCCCACAATCACGATGCGCTTACGTTGACCCATATTTATGCCCCGTTCGTATCAAGACCCACGACTGTGCGGCGCTCCAACGCCACGCAACAAGTATACCCGACATTTCCCATTCAAGTTCATACGCTCCGCCACAATCCCGCTGCGTCCCCCTTGCTTTGTGGCAATACGCCGCCTAATATCCGAGCCATGAAGAAGCTCATGCTTATTCTGCTTGTCTCGTTGCTGGTTACGGAGTCAGCCCTGGCCCAGGATGTGACAGGCCCATCAGGCACAACTGCCGGCACGGGCGTTTACAGGGTGCTGGACTATGGTGCGCGGGGCACCGGCACTGCGGATGACACGGCGGGCATCTATTGCGAGTGTGCCCGGAATCTGACGTTGCGAAACACCCGCGTCGTCTGGGCCGAGCGCCTGACCGACGACTACGGCCCAGCCCTGGAATCCAGACACGTCGAGGATCTGCAGCTCGATCACTTCACCGGCCACTCCGCCCACCTCGGCAAATCCCCAGACAAGATCGTCGAGTGACACGGCAGATGGCAAAATGCACCTGCACCGCGATTACTGCCGCCCTGGCACCTCAAGGTTACCGCCTCTACCCAACTGGGTTCCCTCAGGTTCAGCCGCCGGCACCGCTCCGTTTGTCACGTACTCCTCGCCATTTCTGCCACCTGTCATCGGAGTTCCACTTGCGTCTTCCCCGATTTCACACTACAATAACAGTCTGGATTCCGAGGCCACAGTGCTCTTTGAGACGCAAGAGAAGCCGTCGGCGATGACTCACAGCAGGTAATCCGGGAGTCCCCCCTATCGGCCAGATGCCATTCGCTGCCGACATCAGCAGATTGAGAGACAGCCATATGAAGAAGGTGTTCGATGCCATCGGTGTCATGCGGGTCTGCGGTCGTCAGTCGATGCGATCAGGGCCGCGGATTTGTGCGGCCGTCGGCGTGTTAGGTGCAGCCCTTCTTTTGGGCGGATGCACACCGGGTTCGTCGGGTACGCGCATTGAGCCGAAGCTTGAAGAGATCTCCCGGATCCAGAAGGTGGGATTGTATGTCGAAGTGCAGCGCGGGTTTGGGGTGCGCCTTCAGTATCTCAGCAGCGCCGACCGTGGCTCGCTCGAGCAAATGCTGGTCGGCAGTCTGGGCCGCTTCCTCGGCTCATTCATGTATGGCGGAGTCCTCGGGCTTTTGGTAGAGTACAGCCCTGACAGAAACGCAACCGTGCGCCTCAAGCCGCAGAGCGCTCCCGTGGATAGTGAGCAAGCCATAGGACGTGCCTTGCTCAATATGTTCCGGACCGCCAGCGTTTTCCCGGCGGGCGAACTGGTACAGTCGGGATCGCTGGCGCTGGCCAGGGAGCGCGGCAATGACGCGCTCCTCGTCTTCACGATTTGGAGATGGGGCCTGCGACTTCCTCCAGGGTCCAAGTACGAAAAGGGGGACAAAGCGCTGGCTCAATTGGAGTTGAACGTACAGGTCAAGTTGGTGTCTTCTGCCACGCAGAAGGTTCTGTGGAAACGCAACGAGTCCTACGTGGATAGTGAGTGCTACAGTCTGGGGGACTTTAAGTCCCAGGAGGGTCTGGTTGTGCGTCGAATGGAGCACGCGCTGCAGCAGGTGTGCGACTGGACCGCGAATGAAATTCACCGAACACCTTATCATCGGGAGGCGATGCCATGAAACTGAAGCGAGTCATCACGGAGTTCGTCGCTGTGTCGGCCTTCTCCCTGTCGTTGTGTCCAGGCTGCGCTTCCAAACAGGTGAGCCTGACTCTGGACTATCGGCCAACAAAAGCAGGGCTGCTGAGTGAGCTGAACCCGGCAGTTCTGTCCCTTCGAGTCGTCGATCATCGCCCCTTGGAAGAGCGCAACGGCATCGGCATCCAGCGTCATGTACTTTCCGGGACGGAGCATGCCGTCGTGACTTCCCGGACTCCGGTGCCTCAAGTGGTCTACAACGCGCTCAAGGCCGAGCTGGAACGGAGCGGCCACCGCGTGCTGGAGTCAGGCCAAGGCGTCGGCGCAACAACGATCGATGTCGCGCTGACACAGTTCCTCATCGACAGCAAGATGGCGGACGCCGACATCGAACTGCTGGGGACCATTCGGGCAGAAGTCATGACTCCGGCGGGAACCGCGGACATGCCGTCGATCTCGCTGTTCACTGTCGAGAGTGCCAACGTTCATCGTGTGCGGATGAACGTGGCAGTCCGCGTACTGACTAGAGGACTGGTGCCCGCGATCCGCAGCCACGTTTCAAGATCCGACCTGCAGAAGACAATGAACGGCGCTTTGGCGGAATTCGTCAGGCGTTTCTGCTTGGAGCCGAACTTGCGTCAGGCCTTGGTCCGCGCCGCTCAGGAAACGGGCACACGAAGCTCCGCGAGTCCTGCGACCAAATCACAATAGGAGTTCTACCGGTCGTCGGCGTACCACGTGTTGATGGCGGCTTCGACGGCGGGGCGGGTCTTGGCCTTCAGGAGAGTCTGGAGGACCTGTTTGCGTTTGGGGTGGCGGCGGACGTAGTAGAGGAGGAATTTGCGGAAGTAGCCGATGGCCCGGTGTTCAGGGTAGCCCTGGAAGACGCGGTCGAGGTGTTCGAGCATGATGAGCCGTTGCTCGGCAAGGTCGGGCGCCGGCGGCAGGGGGCGGCCCTCCCACACGCAGCGCAGGTCGCGGAAGATCCAGGGATTGCCGATGGCGCCGCGGGCGACGACGAAGCCGTCGAGCCCGGTCCTTTTCATCAGGTCGATTGTCGCGGGTGGATCGAAGATATCGCCGCTGCCGACGATCGTGGCGGCAGGGAAGCGACTCTTGACCGCCGCGAGAGTGTCCCAGTCGGCTGTGCCGCGATACCTCTCGGACACGGTCCGGCCGTGGATCACCAGGGCATCGGCCCCGTGCTCGACCGCGCGAGTCACGATCTCCCAGAAGCAGTCCTGGGCTCGCGACGAGTGATTCATGCCGATGCGGAGCTTCATCAAGACCGGACAGCGGACGGCGTCCCGGACCGCTTTGAGGATGTCGATGACCGTGTCGGGGTGGTCGAGCAGGGCCCCGCCGCGGCCCTTTCGCAGAACCTTGGGCGCCGGACAGGCGAAATTCAGATCGATGACATCATATCCGGCTGCCACCAGATCGCGTGCGGCCTTGGCCATAATCGTCGCCGTCTCGCCGAGGAGTTGGGCGCCCACCGGGTGCTCGTCATCGCCGGGGCGAAAGCAGGCCATGCGCAGGACGTGCGGATGGGCCACGCTCTTGGCCAGCATCACGTCGGCCAGCGCGAAGGGACAGCCGAATCGCCGCGCGAACGTGCGCATAGCGTAATCGCTGTAGCCGCTCAGGGATGCCTGGAAAAACGGGACATCCAGCGCTAAGCTGCCAAGTTTCAGTCCGACAGGGCTACACGTATCCAACCGGGCAATCACCGTTTCTTCGCCTCGACATAGGCTCGCAGCACAGCATTGATCTTCGTCTGGTAGCCCTTTCCCTGGCGTTTGAACCAGTCCAAGACATCGCTGTCCAGACGCAGCGACACCATCTGTTTGCCTTTGGGCATGCGCAGCTTCGCGTGCCGGAAGAAGTCCTTGTCCAGTTCCGGGATATCCGACGTATCGATTCCGGCGTCCGGCTTGGCCGCAAGCTTCTTCCAATCAGTGCGCGATTCTTTTGCAGAACTCATTGCTGGGTGAGGGCTTCGCGGATGATTTTGGCTCGCAGGGCGTCGCGGTGCGAGGCGTCGAGGGAGTGGCCGTGATTCATCTGCAGGTGGGCCGGCAGGGTGAGCATGAACAGGCGATTGATCGTCCGGATGGACAGGCCGTCGTGGTCCGCCACGCCGCTGCCCCGCAGGGCGCAGAGCCGCTGAATCGCCGGGGTGGACGCTCCCATGTGCGCGTGCATGTTCAGGCCCAGCCGCAGATGGCTGAGCAGGAACAACGCCTCCTGCGAGCTCACCAGGTGCGCGTTCTGGAGCAGGGCCAACGCGCGAGAAATCTTGTCGTCCAGGGTCTCGACCTCGCTGGCGAGCAGTTGTCTGCGGGCGGCCTTCTCGTACTCGATGACCTCCGGGATGATGGTCTGCTCGAACTCCGAGACGATGGCCTTTTCGCTGACGCCGAGGGTGACCTGGTTGGAGAGCTGGTACAGGTCGCTGACGGCCTCGCTGCCCTCGCCGAAGAGGCCGCGCACGGCGAGGTTCATGTCCTTGGCCGCGTTGAGGAACTTCTCGATCTGGCCCGTCATTTTCAGCGCCGGCATGTGGAGCATGACGGAGACGCGAATCCCCGTTCCCAGGTTCGTCGGGCACGCCGTCAGGTAGCCGAGCCGGGAATCGAATGCGTAGTCCACCTTCTCCTCGATCATGTTGTCGATGCGGTCGATCTGCTCGGCGCACTCGCGGAGCTGGCAACCCGCCTTGAGCACCTGGATTCGCAGGTGATCTTCCTCGTTGATCATGGCGGTGAAGAATTCGTGGCGGCCGATGACGGCGCCGCGCGGCCCCTTGGCCATGGCCAAGTGACGGCTGATCAGGTGGCGCTCGACGAGCAGGTCGCGGTTGAGGCTTGAAGCACGGTCGACGCTGATATAGAAGATTTCATCGCCCAAATCGAGGGACATCAGCACGGCCTTGAGCTTGTTGAGGATCTTTCCCTTTTCGTCATCGGAGCAGTTGCCGAGGAACTTATGTCCGGCCAGATTCCTGGCCAGGCGAATCCGGGAAGATACGACGATGTCGGCCAGCGGGCCATCCCCGCTGAACCAATCGTTGATGTCGTTGCTGATCTCGGTCAATTTCATCACTTGTGCCTGTTGTTCTCCGCGTCCTATTCCAGATGCTTGATCTCGTCCCGCAGCCTGGCGGCGAGCTCATAGTCCTCGCTGCGGACGGCCGCCTCCAACTGCCGGCGCAGGCCGGACAGTTGGACGAGGTTCTTCGTTGTCTGGGGCGTCTTGGAGGGGACCTTTCCGCAGTGCGTCGTATGGCCGTTGTGAGCCCGCTCGATCAGGGGCAGCAGGGCCACCTCGAACACCTCGTAGTCGTGGGGACAGCCGAGCATCCCCTCTTTGCGCAGGCGGGCCAGGGTAAAGCCGCAGTTCGGGCACACCGACTCCTGATCCGAAGGTCCGAAAATCTCTTCGTCCGCCGGCTGCACGGCCAGCAGGTTGCTCAGCAGATCGTTGATCGACATCTGGCCCTGCGAGGCGATCCCCTGATCGGCCGCACAGTGCTCGCAGATGTGCATCTCCGTGCGGACGCCATCGCTGATCTCGGTCAGGTGAATCGTCGCCGTCCGTTTGTTACAAATCTGGCACTGCATAATGCCCTGTAGAACCTGTCTTTCTTATATGACTGCCGGGCTGGCCTTAGCGGTTACCCCACGACGAAGAGGCGCGCTCAGGTCCGCCTGATTTTCCACTATTATACCACGTCTGCAAGATTCATCGGCAAATTTCACATCCGCCATCAGCCCGATAAAATTCTCGCGCTCGTCCGCAGGCGTACATTGAGGTTACGTTACCTCCCGCCGATTGTTCCGGACAAAGCGGCTGCCGCCCACGCGTACGTGCCCGCCAGTCATTCGCCGCAACACCCGCGTGCTCAAACCCGGCGCACACGGCTGCGGAGAGCCATATGGGTGCCGCACAGGGTGAAAATGGGGCCGGCGATCAGCCCATTCTCACACCTTGCGGCTGCTCAGCCGGTTGAAACGGTTCTCCAGACGCTTGTGAACGCTTGGCGGAATCAGGTTCGACAGATCGCCGCCCAGCGAGGCGATTTCGCGAATGAGTGTCGAGCTGGTGAACCCGTACTGCTCGCTGGTCATGATGAAGACCGTTTCAATCCCCGCGACGGCCCGGTTCGTCATGGCGAGCTGAAACTCGTACTGTACGTCGGTAAGGCTGCGCAGGCCGCGGAGGATGACGTCCGCCTTTCGGCGTGCCGCGTACTCCACGGTCAGCCCTTCGAAGCTCTCGACAGAAACATCCGGCAGGTCGGTAATCAGCTCGGCGATCATCTCGACCCGCTCCTCGGGCGTGAAAAGCTGGTTCTTGACGGGACTTCGGCCGACGGCGATGATCAGCTCGTCAAACAGCTTCACCGACCGCCTGACCACGTCCAGATGCCCGTTCGTGATCGGGTCAAACGAGCCCGGGAAAATCGCTCTGACGAACTTGTTGCACATGCCAGTCCTTCCTTAGTCAAGATCCACGCCGGCATTATACCCGGGCCCCCGGCCGCCATCAAGCCCTCGTGACCGCCGCCGGGGGTAATCTTGCCCAGCCAAAGACCTATAATATCACAGGTATACGCTATCTGGCAGCGTACCTGATTTCCAGCGGTTGTGTTTGCGGCTGATTTTCGTGAGTCGTCCTGATGCTGGCACCATCTGTACCCCCCTGCATCGACCCTGTCATCCTGACGTTAGCGAAGAATCTGGGCCGAGAATGAGAACAAGCGTTGGTTACGTTCTTTGCCCGGATGCTTCACCCCGTTCAGCATGATAGATGAGGCCTGTTCCCCCAAGGAACGTGGCCACACAACAGCCGCGCGGCGTTGGTTTAGACTGGCAATTGACCGGCGGATTTGGTACAATACTCGCTAATCCTGACCATGGTGGCAGCAGGGTTGGAGATGAGTCCGCGGCGCCGGATTCGGCCCTGCGGGAGGCACGGGGTTGGCGTGCCGCGTCTCTTTGCACAAAACGCGATGTTACCGGGGTCTTGTGGATAGGCCCCCGAGCCATCCTGGCACAAGATGGGGGTGCTTTCGAGTGGCGAGGGTGAATCCGCGCGGGTACGGAGGAGTACGACGGCAGTGGTCAAGGCGGGTGTTTCTGTCGGCATGGCGGCCGTACTTCTGCTCGCGGCTCTGGCGGCAGGGTAGTGGCGCGGGACCCGCCCAACAAGAGCCGAAGGCGTGATGGGATAGAAGAAGGGGAGAAGTTATGAATAAGCTGATTGTGTCGCTGACGGCTGTGCTGCTGGCCGTTCCGTGTTTCGCCAAGACGATCGTCGTCGATGACGACGGCACGGCGAATTACCGCAAGATTCAGGATGCCATCAACGCGTCCTGGGATGGCGACGTGGTCGTCGTCAAGCCCGGCACGTACCGCGAGCGGATCACCTTCAACGGCCGGGCCGTCACCGTCCGCAGCGACAAGCCCGATGACCCGGCGGTCGTCCAAGCCACCGTGATTACCAATGGGACCGGCGCCACAGTCACCTTCGACTTCGATGAAGGGGACCGGTCCGTCCTGGAGGGCTTCACGATCACCGGCCGCGGCATCCTGTGCCTGGGAGCCTCGCCGACCATCTCCAAGAACGTGATCCGCAACTGCGATGGGGCGGGCATCACCGGCCAGCAGGACGCCGCACCCACCATCCTCGACAATACCATCCTCTCCAATAAGCAGGAGGGCATCTACGCCTGCGACGGGCTCATCCGCGGCAATACCATCTCCGGCAATAGCGCCGGCGCCGCCTTCTGTAGTGGACTGGTCCAGGACAACGCCATCACCGGCAATGGACCGGCCGGCGGTCTGTACTTCTGCGACGGCGAAATCGCCGGCAATCGGATCGTCGGCAACTATGCCGACTCCTACGGCGGCGGCTTGTACAGTTGCGCCGCTGACATCCACAACAACGTCATCGCCGGCAACTCGGCCGCTGGCGAGGGCGGCGGTCTGCACGACTGCACTCGCTCCATCGCCAACAACACGATCACCGGCAACCGGGCCGGCGAGCTGGGCGGCGGACTGAGCGAATCGCCCGCCGTCGTGCGAAACAACATCATCGCCTTCAACGAGGCGCCCCAGGCCGGCGGAATCTACGGCGAGTGCACCAATACGTACAACGCTTTCTGGATGAACGCGGGCGGCAATTTCGGCGGCGGCGCTAAATCGGGCACCGGAGATATCGCCGTCGATCCGCTGTTCGCCCGGGACGGCCACTGGGACGACCGCAAGACCGCGAGCCTCGCCGACGACATCTGGGTGGACGGCGATTACCACGTCAAGTCGCAGGCCGGGCGCTGGGACCCGGACCAGCGCAAGTGGGTGATCGACGATGAAACCAGCCGCTGCGTCGATGCAGGCAATCCAAGCTCGGACTGGTCGGCCGAGCTGTGGCCGCACGGTCAGCGCATCAACGTCGGCGCCTACGGGGGAACGCCCCAGGCGAGCATGTCCCTCTCCGAGTTCGGCCACCTGGCCGATCTGAATAACGATGCGAAGGTCGGCTGGCCTGACCTGAAGCGGCTGGGACAAAAATGGCTGCTGAAGGAGGATTGCCTGGCCGAGGACATGAATCGGGACGGCGCCGTCGACTTTGCCGATTTCGCAATCCTGGGCGAGCAGTGGCGGATCGGCCCGCGCACGGCCGGCGCTCCGCTGCCCAACCCGATGACCTGGGCCACCAAGCCGTATGCCACCGGCGCGTACTCCATTGCCATGGTGGCGACCAAGGCCACCTCCACCGATGGAACCACCGTCGAATATTACTTTGAAGACTATTACCACCCTGAATACAACAGCGGATGGCTGTCGTTCGGGCCCAACGAGGAGCCCCGTTGGCAAGATACGCAATTGTCGGCGGAATCGACCTACTGGTATCGCGTCAAGGCGCGGAACACCGGCAACAAGATCGAGACGGACTGGTCGCAGCGGTCCGCCGCCAAGACGACGCAGGAGGACTGGATGCCTCCGACGCCGAACCCGATGACGTGGGAGGTCCAGCCGTGGCGAGTCTCGGCCGGGACCGTCCGGATGACCGCGACGACGGCAGTCGATGAAAGCGGCGTCGAGTACCAGTTCGAGTGCACCTCCAGCCCGGCCTACAGCAGCAGTTGGCAGGACAGCCGGACCTACGAGGTCAGCTCGCTGCCCAAGGGCCACTACACGTTCAAGGTGCGCGCCCGCGACAAGTCCCACGATCACAATACGACCGCGTTCTCCGTGCCGGCCGAAGTAGACCTGCAGCCGCCGACGCCCGACCCCATGCGATGGGAGATCGAGCCGAAGGAGATCAATATCGGAGGCGGCGCCTTCGATTACTGTGCGACGATGAAAGCCGTTGAGGCCACCGACGACGTCGCCGGGGTCGAGTATTACTTCCAGTGCACGACGGAATCGGGCTTCAGCAGCGGCTGGCAGACCTCGCGCGAGTACACCGTGAAGGTCGGCCGCATCCACCAGTACCACCGTTTCCGCGTCAAGGCCCGCGACACCTCGACCAGCCACAACGAGACCGCCTACTCCACGGAGCTGTCGTCAAAATAAAGGCAGGCCGGAGACTTCAGGCGGGTGGCTGTAGGCTGCTCGTAGTGTGCCCGTAAGGGCATGGAAGGAAACGCCTTACGGCGTCGCTACAAGCAAGACCCGCTGTCTTCGTGCTAACAGCCGTCGCAGGCCGGATGCTTCACTTTGCTCAGCATGACCGGGGCAACTACGTCGATTCAGGGGAAAACTGATTCCTTGCGCAGGAGTTGTCGGGTAGGATAGGCGAGGTTCTTGCGTTTGAGTGTAAGGTGAACTTCGCGGAATGGAGATCGGACGAATCTCGATCTCGATTTCGCAGAGGTTCGATGTGAGATCTGGTGCCGGCATGACCAGGGGACACTGGGAGCATTTTTCGCATCCGTCGGATATCGGGATTCGTGGCGTGGCGCCGACGAAGGAGGAGGCGTTCGCGCAGGCGGCCGTCGCAATGACCGCGGTGATCGCCGACCCGGAGAAGGTCGAGCCCAAAGAGGCGGTTGACATCATCTGCCGGGACGACGACGATGAGATGCTCTTTGTCGGCTGGATCAGCTCGCTGCTGTACGAGATGGCGACGCGGAATATGCTGTTCAGCCGGTTCGATGTCCAGTTCACCGACGACGGGCTGGAAGCCAGGGCCTGGGGCGAGCCGGTGGACATCGACAAGCACGAGCCGGCGGTCGAGGTCAAGGCCGCCACCTACGCCGGCCTGCAAGTCGGCCGCGACAACGACGGCAACTGGGTCGCCCAGTGTATCGTGGACGTGTAGCAGGTCCCATTCGTCCTATCGGTCCTATAGGTCCTATTGGGTATGTTATAGACAGGAGCACAAGGATGTACACTGAGAGACTGCAAAAGCGAGGCGACGCGGAATGGATGATCGCACCCTTCGGCAAGATGCAGGTGCCGGTGATAATCTACGCCGATGATGAGTTGGTCCGTGCGATGGAGGAGCAGGTCTATCAGCAGGCCGCGAACGTGGCGGCGCTGCCCGGGATCGTGAAAGCGTCGTACGCGATGCCGGACGCCCACTGGGGCTACGGCTTCCCCATCGGCGGCGTCGCGGCGTTCGACCCGGACGAGGGCGGGGTGATCTCGGCCGGCGGCGTCGGCTTCGACATTTCCTGCGGCGTCCGGGCCGTCCGCACCGGACTGACCGCGGACGAGATCGAGGACAACAAGCCGGAACTCGCCGACCTCCTGGCCCGGCGAATCCCCGCCGGCGTCGGCAGCAGGGGCAAGGTGAAGGCCTCCATGGCGGACATCGACGATATGCTGCTGGGCGGCGCGGTGTGGGCCGTCGAGCAGGGGTACGGCATGCGGGCGGACCTGGTAAACGTCGAGGAGAACGGCAAAATGCCGGGGGCTGAGCCGCGGTACGTCTCCGATCATGCGAAGGAACGACAGGAGAACGAGGTCGGCACGCTCGGCTCGGGCAATCACTACCTCGAGGTGCAGCGAGTCACGACGGTCTATCGCGACGACATCGCCAAAGTTCTCGGCGTGGCGCTCAACGATATCGTCCTGATGATCCACTGCGGCTCACGCGGCCTGGGCCACCAGATCGCGACCGACTATCTCGCCAGAATGATCAAGACGGCCAAAGAGGCGGGCATCGAGCTGCCGGAGAAGGAGCTGGCCTGCGCACCGATCAATTCCGACGTGGGCCGGCAGTATTACGGAGCGATGTGTGCGGGAATCAACTGCGCCCTGGCGAACCGCCAGGTCCTGATGCACCTGGCGCGCGAGGCGTTCGCCCAGATCTACTCCCGCGCGAATCTCACGCTGCTCTACGACGTCTCGCACAACACGTGCAAGGTGGAGGAGCACTTCCTCGACGGCCGGAAGAAGAAGCTGTACGTCCACCGCAAGGGCGCCACGCGAGCCTTCGGGCCGGGAGACCCGTCGCTGCCCAAGGACCTCCAGCCGGTCGGCCAACCCGTCCTCATCGGAGGCACGATGGGCACCGCCTCCTACATCCTGGTCGGCACCGAGGAAGGCATGCGCCTGTCCTTCGGCTCCTGCTGTCATGGGGCCGGGCGGGCCATGAGCCGAAGCCAGGCCACCAAACGCTGGAAGGGCAAGGACATCGTCACCTACCTGGCCCAGAAGGGCATCCTCATCCGCGGCGCCTCCGCCCGCGGCATCGCCGAGGAGGCCCCCGGCGCCTACAAGGATGTCGCCGCCGTCGTCGACGCCACCGAAACCGCCGGCTTGGCCAAAAAAGTCGCCCGCCTCGAACCCCTGATCTGCGTCAAAGGCTGACCCGATCCAGAAAGTCGAGAATGACACGTGCAACCCGCTAATTGTTAATTTGAGGGCAGGCACTCAATCTCCCCTCGATCCTCCGCCCGCCGGGGTCATAGACATAGCCGATCGAGTTCCAGTCGCTGGGCATCGGCGACTGCACGTAGTCCACCCACCCGCAGTCGCTGCTCAAACCCAACTTTGTCGCGCATCGCACCATGCCAAGAGCCTACCCGCCGGAGGGTGACAAGTCAATACCGATTCGCCGACGCCAGAATGACGCACGCAACCCGCTAATTGTTAATTTGAGGGCAGACCCTCATCCCCAAGAGTTCGTCACGATGGCTCTTGCCGTCCGTCAGACTGCCCAATAAGAAATATACGTCTGCCCAAGCTGTCTGGCCGCGAGTTGCATAAAGGTGTGCGTGTGCGAACAGGATTGATGAATTCTCAGGGGTCATTTCCAGCACGGCTCGCCAGTAATCTTTGCTCTCATATGTCAGCTTTGCAGGATCAACTCTTGACGGTTCAGTAACCTTCGTCAGGGTCTGCCCGAATTTGACGACGCCTTCAAACTTCGCATCCTCAGAGGCAAACTCCTGGGCATATCGTTTCAGTGCGGACAGGCTCGAATCCCGGAGGGCCTCAAGCTCCTGGTATGCACCAGAGCAAGCGGAGCAGACAAGGCTACCGAGCAAGAATGTGAGATTCGTTTGCAGAATGCCAAACCTATGCGCCGGTGACGCGTACATGACTTCTCCTCTCAGGAGTAATCGAATGATCGTTGCTCTCAGCGCTCATTTCCATCGAAGCTGCTTCAATTCCTCTTCTGTTCGGATGAATTTCACCGTGCCGTCCTTCAACAAGACTAAGCCGCCCTTGGGGTCGTGATTGTCAAACGTGAACAACTCAGGCCCGCCGTGCTGATTCCAGCCGGTTTTGGTCTCGAACAATAGAACCGTGTCTGGTGGCGAACCTGGGCCACAATCCGGATTCATAGCATAGGTGGATTCAAGCAGGCGCGCTTCCTGTCTGGCTCCATCCACGTTAGTCACTTCCGTTGTCCTCTGTGAGTGTCCTTTGCCGTTGCCGGTCTGGACCGCCGGGCAAATGAACCACTTCTCTGCTTTCAAGGCTTTCAAAACGGCGTCGGACCACTTATTAGGTGCTGGAAATTCTTTGGCTCTCTTGCTGAATAGCCCGGCAGCACCCTTGAGCACTTCCAGGTTCCGCGCACATTGATATCGATATTCGAAAGGGCGAAGCTCCACAGGCTCCTCGACAATACGTTCGTCCAATCGCTCAGGTGGGTATTGAAATTCACCACCATCTGCCACTGCGATTACGTCGCCGTATATCGTAAAGGACGTAAGACGAGTGTTGCCCCGGTAGCAGGTGATGTGGACGGGCGTGCTGTAACTTGGTGAACCATGAATACGACCGACGTAAGTCCCCTGCGCTACGACATCGGCAAGAGCCCGGATGCGTTGGGCGTCGGTCACCCGATAGGGTTCCAGCGATTGTATGTACTCCTTCTCATCCGGATCGAGTATCCCTTGGCGAATAGCACCATCCGGCAGAAAGAACTCCGCGACCCCGCGTGGCCATCGGATTTCCAAGCCTGTGCAACTGGTCAAGTCCGGCGGGGCGCTATCTGGACCACGTGCGCAAGAAGACAGAAGGAGAAGAGGAATGAATAGGACACGCCTGATCCTCACTACGAATCGCGCGTTTGTGCCAAGCCCGCCATATGACTCGTTGGCGTACCGCACCACGTTCAGCTCCGCGGTCATGGCCGAAATCCGATCCTTTCGCATCTCCGTAATGCGCGTCAGTATGGTGGAGCCCATGTCCCATCCGTCGTGTAGTCGCTGTACCTGACCCTGGTTCTTCCCCGGAATGGCTCGGGATTGGCTCGCCAATACTGCCTTCCCGGATCGGGGTCATAGTCGGGCCCCTCTACCGGCTCTAATGCCTCCCTCAATACCTTTGGCAGCAGCTGGTACGTCTTTCCTAGCTGCGCGTAGTTCACCAAGCCATCGCACCCGGTCACCGAATGACCACTCGTCCTAGCTGCCAATTCGAGCATAGGTCTCGTTAGCCTGCGTCGGGCGCCACCCCAATATGAGAACCCCAAACCAGCATGGCAGGACCTCAAGTGAATCACGGCAGACTGACAACCAAGGTTATCTAATTCGTCCCCAAGCCCTCTAAAGAAATCAGCCGTTTTCTCGTCTACAGGAATAGTGTGATCGGCGTTAGCCACCAGCATCGCGCCTTCGCCCAACTCCGCGCCCACCTTCCCACTGCTATTAAAAGTCCCATGGCACATAAAGTACACATCCGTAATTCCCGCGGGCCACTCGATTTCCTGCGAGTTCCACGACCCCGGCCCGGCATAGGCTGCTTCGTTATTCCACTCCTGCTGGTTCTTCAGAATCCACAGGACATAATCACTGGCTACCATATTGTGTGTGGCAGCCTTACTCATGTCAAACGCAAAGTCAAACCAGTCAGTGTCGTCAGCTCCTTCCCTAAGTATCTCTTCTCGCCCATCGAAGAAAGCAATTCTTATCAGACCTGATGGATCAATATAGTTGGTTGTGTTGTTTCCACAGTACACATACGCGTTCATCCCCTCGCCGTAGCCGATGGGGTCGGTTTGAAGAAAACGGCCGATGTAGGGGTTGTAGTATCTGGCACGGTAGTAGTACAGGCCGGTCTCAGAGTCGAACTCTCGGCCGGTGAACAGGAAGCGATTCGGATGGTTCGGATCGCTGGCGCTTGTCTCGCCGAAGATGCTGTACTCGTAGAGGTTCGCCACGGCCCCGGCCGAATCCGTCAGGGCGATGACGCTGCCGAGGCCATCGAAGTGATAGTAGTACGTCGCGTTGGCGTCGGCCACGTCGATCATGCAGATGGGCTGATCGACG
>Ga0315296_10002454_pt1 | contig 15831 bp, 15 predicted proteins | sample YL17G14_18_MG_FD_203921 | JGI IMG/M metagenome (GOLD analysis project Ga0315296, IMG submission 203921) | Sediment microbial communities from Yellowstone Lake, YNP, Wyoming, USA - YL17G14_18 | ecosystem: Environmental > Aquatic > Freshwater > Lake > Sediment | place: USA: Wyoming | collected... | reverse complement strand
TAGCAGTTAAGGCTTGCCAGTTAGCTGCCATCTTTTCTCTTTCAGTCTTGAAGGTCTCCAATAGATCGGCAACTTCTGCATTCCTTTCTTTCTGTCGTGCTTGAATATCACCCATTAACTTCCTGGTCGCCTTAACCATATCATCTACATATTTGGCCAACTCTTTCCTGAGTTCTTCACTCATCTCGGTATGGGCATCAGAGAATTCCTTGAGTTTGTTCTTCACATAGATCTCAATTTCCTTCACTCCTTTCTGAATCTCTGCCATCATAGATTGAAAGGCATTAAGCCTATCAGCCTCTCCCTGTTCAAGACCTCTCCTGAGGTTAGCAGCCATCTCCTTATGTTCGTTTTGAAATCCTTTAAGCATCTTGTGAGTATCTTTTACCAGCTCTTCTATCGCCTTTACTCGCATATTGTAAGAGGCGACAATGTCCTCACCGAGCTTTTTCATATCATCAGCTATTCCCATTTTCCAATCCCTCCTTTCAAACAAGGTTTAAAATAAGACCTTGGCAACTTCTTCCCTTTCTTTGCTCTCACCTCCCTTTAGCCTATCGGCTCTTTTTTTAGCCATTAAGTTAGTAATCGTATGCCACTGAGAAGCCATATCTTCACGTTCTTTCCTGAATTCATCCAGTCTTACTCTAACCTCTTTTTCCCGTTCTATTTGCCTTGACTTGATATTTTTAAGCATCTCTTTAAAGTCCTTAATCCGTATGGCTTCTCCTTTATGTAAAAGGCTATGTAGCGACTCAGCCATCTCTTTATATTCTTTCTGGAATTCTTTTAACATCATACTTACTTCATTTTCTCTGGCCCTCTGCCTTGCCTGAATATCCTGTAGCATTTTTTTAAAATCATCTATCCTCACCTTTTCACCTTCTGACAGATTCTTCTTAATAGTTTGAGCCATCTCTTTCTGTTCTTCCAGAAAAGTCGTTAATAAACCCCTTACCTGTTTTTCTCTTTCGTCTTGCCGGGATAATATATCTTTCATCATATTATCAAAATCTTTTTTTCTTAAGGAGCCTTCTCTGGCGAGGGTTTCTTTGAGTTCTGTACTCATTTCATTCCTTTTGGTCTTGAAATCTTCAAGAACGCGGTGGGTATTGTCAATAATTATGCCTACTTCTGAGATTCTGGACTCGTAAGAAGAGGCAATCTCCTGTGCCACTCTTTTCATCTCATCTGCAATTCCCATTAAATTTACTCCTTTGCTAAAAGTAAAAGAAGGAATTTCTTGGCGAATCATGCTTTGCAACCACGGAATCACGGAAATTCCGTCTCTCCGTGGTTCTAAGGATGACCCGGCAAGAATCCTTTACCCCGCTTAGAAATTCCATTTCTAACGGGGCTGACCAATCCTTAGGCTGCTGTTGCGGTCAACCCGATTGCCTCAGCATACTTCAGGTAGGTCTCGACTGATGCCACTACTACCCTGGCCTCAATAGCGAGTAGCTCAATACCTACTAAAGAGATTCTTACCCATGCATCAATCACAACACCCTTGTCCAGAATCCGGTCAATAACCTCGACCAGACTGGAAGAAGCAATTGCTTTTTCTACTGCCATCTCTTTTCACCTCCTTTCGTTTCTGGATTCCGCTTTTAAGACCTGGGACAGTCCCGATTCTACGACTTCGCTACTCTTCGTCCGTAAATCTGGGACAGCCCCTTTTGAGGAGCGGTTGACCTCGTCCCTGACTGACTTTTTTAGTCCCGTTAGAAGTTTTACTTCTAATGGGATTCGCCAGGGCATCCTTGACAATCTTTATAAGTCTATTTAAATCAAAGGGCTTATCCAGAAACCGATAAGCCCCCAATTTTTTTGTCATTGATCTTACAGAATGGCTTCCATAGGCAGAGATCATTATCACCTTAAGGGAGGGCGCTATCTGACTAACCTCTTTAAGGACACTTATACCGTCTATGTCGGGCATTTTATAGTCTAAGATCATCAGATTGTAATCTTTTGCCTTAATCTTTTTAATTGCCTGTTCACCATCGTATGCCTTATCCACCTTATAGCCTTCCTCTTTGAGAATAGATGAGATTATGTGACACATATCTTTGTCATCATCCACCACTAATATCTTCTTATATCTTCTTATGCATTTACCCCCTTCATCTATCTTTAAGATATATTTATTAAACCTTATTAGTATTAGTGGCGATGACAATAAAAGGAGAGCAACAATTATGCCATTCTTATTTTGATAAAGTGATATGTTAACAATAGCTTTATAACCGCATAATCTAACTGAGGAAATTATTGCTTATAAGGATTTCTTCCTTTGTGGAAAAGCGGGTGGGAAGTTGTCGAGAGAATTCTACAATTTGTAGAGATAGCTTTACACCATTAGAGATAAATCTCTAATGGTGCTTACAGTCCGAGGGATTTTATCTTTGAATATAATGTCATGCGGTCTATCTTTAGGATTTTAGCAGCCTTAGACTTATTATTCTTTGCCTGAGTTAATGCCTTTTTGATAATCTCTCTTTCTACCCTCTCCGTTGTTTTTATGGTTATTTCTCGAAGGGAGATGCCTTTATCTAAATCTGCTAAAAGTTCAACCTTCACAAAATTAGAAATTATATCCAGAGGTAAGCTGATCTCTCTTATATAATTTGAGTCTGTTAAAAGCAACGATCTCCTGATAGTATTTCTTAACTCTCTCACATTTCCAGGCCAGAGATAGTTTAAAAGGGATTTCATCGCCTCGCCTGATATCCCTTCAATATTTTTCTTAAACTCCGGATTCGCTTCTTCTAAGAAATATCTTGCCAGGAGAGGTATGTCCTCTTTCCTTTCTCTGAGAGGTGGGAGATTGATATTGAACTCGTTAAGCCGATGGTAAAGGTCATCCCTGAATCTACCTCTTTTAACCTCATCAGACAGGATTGTGTTGGTAGCAGCTATTATCCTGACATCTATCTTTATCTCTTTTGTGCTGCCCAGATGCTGGACCTTACGCTCCTGAATTACCCTTAAGAGTTTTGCCTGAAGGGACTGAGTGAGATTGGTTATCTCATCTAAGAGTAAGATTCCCTCATTGGCTGCTTCAAATTTTCCCTCCTTTCTCTTCTCAGCTCCTGTAAAGGCACCTCTCTCATAGCCAAAGAGCTCGCTCTCAACAAGGTTTTCAGGGAGTGTCCCGCAATCTACTGTAATGAAGGGTTTATTATGCCGTGGACCTCCCTGATGAATCAACCGGGCGATCACCTCTTTCCCTGTACCACTTTCACCCTGGATAATCACTGTTAAATTTGTAGGAGCAACCATCTTAACCTGATTTAGAACCTCTTTTATGTGAGGGCTTTCACCTACAAATTGTGTGATAGCTGTTTTTTCCTCTAATCTCCTTCTTAAATCCTCAACCTCTATGCGGAGAGAGCGGGTCTCGAGTGCCTTCTTTATATTCAGCATTATCTCTTCGTCATCGAAAGGCTTGGTGATATAATCAAATGCGCCTAATTTCAAAGCCCGAACAGCATCTTTTACCTGTCCATAAGCTGTAAGCATGATTACAATTAAATCTTTATCTATCTTTTTAATCTCTTCAAGTACCTTCATCCCATCCATTTCGGGAAGTCTGACATCCAATAAAATTAGCTCGGGTAAATGCATTCTGACTTCCTTGAGTGCCCTTCTGCCATCACTTGCAGTAACAACCTCGTATCCCTCTGCCTTTATAAAATCCGAAAGGAGTTGCAGCATATCCTTATCATCATCAACTATCAGGATTTTATCAAGTGGTCTAACGTGGTTCATCTTCTGAAACCTCTTCATATACTGGAAGTCTGACTGTTACCTCTGTGCCATAATCAGGTTTACTTTCTATATGGATCTTCCCTTTATGAAGCTCGATAACCCTCCGAGTTAAATATAGCCCCAATCCTGCCCCTTTTTTCTTAGTAGTAAAGAAGGGGTAGAATATCCTGCCTTGATTATCCTCTGAAATCCCGCTGCCTGAATCAATAAAACTTATTACAATCTCTCTGGCATTATAGTCGTAATAGGTGGTAATAGCAAGCCTCCCACCCCCTGGCATTGCTTCCATGGCATTGAGTATAAGATTTAGAAACGCCTCTTCGAGAAGTCTTTCATCCAGAGAAATTTCGGGTAGTCTTCTTGAAGATCTCTTGATAAGAAGCACCTTCTGCTTTGAACATTTCGCCTTAACAAGATCACATAGATTATTAATAACCTTATCAATAGAGCCTCTCTTAAAGAGGGCCTTATGTGGTTTTGCAAGATTTAGTAAGTCTTTGATAACCCTGTTTACCTTTTCAGTGTTCTTTATTATAATTTTAAGATATGTTCCTATCCGCTCGTCAGGGTCATATTTTTTGAAACATAATTGTGCTGCAGCTTTGATATTGCCAATAGGATTTCTTATCTCATGGGCTATACCGGCAGCTAATACCTCGATTTCATTTAATTTTTCTGTTTTCTCCTTTACGGAATCTTGAAGCATACATTTGAATTCCTTCTCCAGCCGTACATACCTGTTATGCTCGATAGCCCTCTCAACCGCATGAACAAGATATTTAGGGCTGTAAGGCTTAGTTATAAAATCAAAGGCGCCTCTTCTTATTGCATCAATGGCTATGTCCAGTTCCGCATATGCAGTCATCAGGATTACCGGTATTTCAGAGTTAAAACTATGGATTTTTTCAAGGAGCTCAATTCCTGAAACCACAGGCATCCTGATATCTGTCAATACAATATCAATCCTGTTTTCTTGTAATTTAGCCATCGCATCTGCGGCATTTCCACAAGCAACAACAGAATAGCCATGTTCATTCAGTAATGATGAAATAGATTCAAGGGTATAAGGATCATCATCTACAATGAGAATAACCTCTCCTTTTTTCTCATTCATTTCTACAGTGCCTTTCTCACTTTCCTTATAACATCAATCCCTGTTTTTCTCAGTCTGTCTCTCAGTTGTTCACACCGCCTCTGAGCAAATTATATCAGATATCACCCCCCTATTTCACTTCATGGAATTTCTCCCTTGTTGCCTCTCTCATTTCAATGCTTCAAACTTTTAACATTTTGGGGTATATTTATTATAATGAAAAAATCCTCAAAAAAGAAAAAGCCCAAACCACGCCTTCCTATGGAGGCGGTGTTGAAACTCCGCAAACACACTGTGATCACTAAAAAGGATAAGAAAAGGTACGATAGAAAGCGCTTGAAGAAAGATGCAGTAGAAATCATCAGTGAAGAAAAGAATTGAAGAAAAAGATTGAATTTTTCGTCTTTATCTGGTATATTTTGAACGTTCTATGATGGAAGACAAGGGAAATAAAGCAGTACTTGAGGTTCTTCTTTTTCTCTCAGGTGAGCCAATAATGCTTTCCTCTATAAAAGATGTGACAGAACTCCCTGAGTCTGAAATTAAAAGGCTCATGGATGAGTTGATAGCACAATACAAAGAGCGGAATACAGGGCTACTCATTGTTGAGATCGCCAATGGCTATCAGATGGTAACAAATCCTGAGTATGCAGAATGGGTAAGAAAATTCAAAAATATACATATGTCAAGCAGGCTTTCACTGCCTGCACTCGAGACACTCGCTATAATCGCATACAAACAGCCTATAATCAGGGCTGAGATCGAACAACTCAGGGGTGTGAATTCTGACAGCGCTATCAGAACTCTTCTCGAAAAGAGGCTCATTAAGGTAATGGGCCGTAAAGAAGCGCCTGGCAGGCCCTTTCTTTACGGGACAACAAAGGAATTTTTACAATATTTTGGATTAAAGGACCTGACAGAACTGCCGACCCTTAAAGACTTTGTAAGGGAAGAGGCAGCTTAACTCTAAGAGATGAATATGAAAAGGATTTATCTTTTGTTTGCTCTTTTTACACTTATCATTTTTATCTCAGGCAATACGTATGCTGATACCCACTATACAATAAAAAAGGGTGATAACCCCTCAAAGATAGCCAAAAAATTTAAGGTCAGCGCTCAAGATATTATCAGGGTCAATAATCTAAGGCCAGATAATCTTAAACCAGGCACGAAAATAGTTATACCGGTACCTGAGATAAAACAAGATGTGAAAACAGCAAAAAAATATTCAAAAACACTCCCTACAGATACAACTCCAATAAAAACAACTGAAGTAACAAACAATACCCACTATCATACAGTAAAAAACGGTGACACCCTATCAGCCATATCAAAAAAGTATTCTCTATCAGTCAACGAACTCAAGGAAATAAATAATCTCAAATCGGCAAAACTGAGACTCGGTCAACAACTCATCGTGAAACAAATCGGACCAAAAACCTATACAGTAAGAAAAGGTGATACAATTTATAAGATCGCAAGAAAATTTAGCATCGATGCAGACGAATTGAAAAATATCAATGGCCTTGACACAGATTCATTAAAACCAGGTCAGAAAATCCTTCTTGAACCTGAAGGAAAACTGGATGAACTCAATGCAACATTTTCACATGTTCGCACAGACGAAGAGATAAAAAATATAGCCGAATCTAAAGAACTCGGTGAAATGGGCCTGAAAGACAGGATTATTTTGTTTGCAAAAAAACTACTCAATATTCCTTACAGGTTTGGCGGAAGCAGCCTCATGGGGATTGACTGTTCAGCATATGTTCAGAAAGTATATGGCCTTCTCGGAATTGACTTACCACGATCAGCACGAGAGCAGTTCCATATAGGAGAAACCATTGATAAAGATGATCTTTCAATCGGAGACCTGGTATTTTTTAGAACCTACGCATCCTTCCCTTCGCATGTGGGGATTTATCTTGGAAATGACCTGTTTATACATGCTTCGTCAAGGAATAGAAAAGTCACTATAGACAGCCTTAATTCACCGTATTATCTAAAGAGATTTATTGGGGCAAAGAGACTCATTTCAGAAGAAACGAAAGATATACTATTAGACTGAAGACAAATCGGAAGCACCTCAATAATCCAGGATATCCCCTGTTCCTTATCCCATAGAGAAAATACTTCAACTCTTTTGGATGATAATGACAACATTCGTGTCTGCAAAGGACATAGTTGCGCTATCACCTGGTTTCGCCTCTATAATTTTTTCATCAGGGTATCCAAGCCTTTCACACACATACATTGTAAGCCGTAAGTGACGAGTGAAAAGTGAAGAGTGAAGAACTTTTGCAATTTCCGAAGGGTTATTCTCTTTATCAGTAAGAATAGCTATTTTTTTATACTTCTTGAGTAATAAAGGAATATCTTTTAGTTCATAGGTGAGCTTTCTCCTTTTTGTTGGATCAGGACCACCATGAAGGCTTATGAGCAACGCATCATCCCAGGGCTCCTTTATTCTTGAGAATGCTATCTGAATGCTTGACAGGTCAGGAAGTATCTCCACTCTTTCTTTCCCAAATTCATTGATAATCCTTCTCCCAATGCCAAAAAACATGGGGTCTCCAGAGGCGAGAAGGGTGATAATAGTTCGGGGTTCTGAGTTTAGAGTTTGGAGTTTTAATTTTATAAAATTGATTGTCTCATTAACATTATCTATCACCATAACCTTATCTTTCACTATCTCGAATTCCTCATATCTTTTGAAGACCTCAAAGAGCCTGTAAGATGCAAGAATGATTTCTGAGTTACATACAATCTCCCTCGTCTTTTCATCAAAAGGGTTATAGCCAATTCCTATGACATAGATTTTAGTCATACATATAACTTACAATAATTGAATTCACCCAAAAAATACTACAATCTTCTCTCTTGAAAAAATGAAATTTTATTACTTATTATTAACACTGAAAGCACAATGATTAACTTTATTGGAGAAAATAATGAAACTTACTGAAGAAGAACGTAAACGATACCACAGACAGATGATGATGTATGGCTGGGGTGAAACGACACAGGAAAAACTCAAAATCTCAACTGTATTCATCGCAGGAGCAGGGGGTCTTGGTTCGCCAGTAGCACTATATCTTGCTGCTGCAGGAATAGGCCATATACGGATCTGTGATTTTGATTCTCCTGACCTGACAAACCTCAACAGACAGATACTTCATAACCATACAAGGATAGGTACGAATAAAGCAATTTCAGGGAAACTCACGCTCTCAGAATTGAACCCGAATGTAAAAGTAACTGCACTTACTGAGAAGATCGTTGCTGAAAATATCGATGAGCTTGTGGATAATGCAGACATTATCGTTGACTGTATGGATAACTTTCCTACAAGGTATCTCTTAAATGAATCTGCGATCAGGAAGAATATCCCTATGGTTCATGGAAGTATATGGGGTATGGATGGGAGACTCACCTTCATACAGTCTCCTGAGACGCCTTGCCTTCGCTGCATTTTCCATGAGCCACCTCCGGGTGAAGTCTTCCCGGTTCTCGGTGCAACCCCTGGTGTTATAGGCTCGCTTCAAGCTCTTGAAACCATTAAATACCTGACCGGTATTGGTAAAAACATCAAAGGAAAACTCCTCGTATGGGATGGAGGCAAGACTGAATTCAGAATTTTTAAGGCTGTAAAAGACCCGAACTGCCCTGTATGCGGAAATAAATAAACCCCGTTAGAAAGCACAGTCCTTTCTAACGGGGTAAAATTCACCCAGCCTCATACATCACCTTACCCATGTCCGATATATCATACCCTCCAAGCCCGACTACCATTTCCCTGAATTCGGCATCTTCTTTTATAATGTTTATGAGATGCTGGAGCATCTCTGTCTCAAAGAACTCACGTGGTATCGCAAGATCATATCTCTCATTTGCAACAGGAATGAAATCGAGATTGAGTGCCTTTGCTGATGCGAGGATTGCAAGGCCTGTGTCTGCAACCCCTGTAAGCACCGCAGATGCAACACCCATATGAGTGTATTCTTCCCTCTCATAACCTTTCACATCTTCTGGTTTTATACCGAGTTCTCTCAAACACTTGTCTGTGAGAAGTCTCGTTCCCGCACCTGACTGCCTGTTCACAAACACCACATCGCTCCTTATTAAATCCTCAAATCCTCTTATGTTTTTGGGGTTGCCTTTCAGCACGAGAAGACCTTGTTCCCGATAGACAAGATTGATAAGAATAATCTTTTTATCAGAGAGAAGTTTCTTTATAACTGGTACATTGTATTCACCTGTCTCCTCATCAAGCAAATGAGTACCTGACAGATGTGCTTCGCCTCTCTTTAATGCCATCAGACCACCCATTGAGCCCACATGAGCCGATGAAAAAGAAAATTTCGGGCATCTCTTTTTCAAGATATTCGCAAGCAGATCGAGTGCATTGTCATGGCTCCCGATGCAGACTATCGTATGTTCAATATCACTCTTAGATCTCATGAGTTCTACATTCACCTCTGTACCTGCGCCAATACCTTCTGACATGGCTGGTATCCGAACAAATCCATCAGCACGAACAAGAGACATAAGTACACCTGCTCCACGACTCACAGGAGTTGCGATAAAATTATCCCCGACTTTTCCCACCTTAACCCTCAGGAACTCCTCCTGTCCAAGTGCAGATGCAACCTGTCGTGAAATTTTTGCCTTGAGTATTTCAGGTTCTTCGATTTCAAGGCCCTGCCTTCGGTAGATAAACGGCTTTGCAAATAACTGAAATGTGATGTATGCAGAGACAGGATAGCCTGGAATTCCAAGCACTGGCTTGCCTCTTACCCAACCAAGGATAACAGGCTTGCCCGGCTTAATGTTCACCCCATGGAGGAGTACCTCTCCAAGCTCATTGATAACCTTTGCAGTAAAGTCCTCTGAACCAGCAGATGCACCCGCATTCACTACGACCAAATCTCCTATAGTAAGGGCATCCAGTATCCCTTTTTTCAGCTCCTCAATCTTGTCAGGTACAATCTTAAACCTGACAGGCTCACCTCCCCACTCGGAGATAAGACTACTGAGGATTCTTGAGTTATATTCAATGATATCACCTTTTTTTAACTCTCCCCCTGCCTCCACAAGTTCTGTACCCGTTGGGATAACCACAACCTTCGGCCTTTTCCTTACCATCACCTCTACATGTCCACCTGCAAGCATTGCGCCTATATCAACAGGTCTTATCCTGTGATTCTCAGGGAGTATCAATTCAGTTACAACGATATCCTCACCGATCACTCTCACATGCTGCCAAGGTGTTGCAGGTTCAATAATCTCGATATGTTCACCCACTATATTCACGTTCTCAATCATTATCACTGCATTAAAACCATCAGGCATGGGGTCACCGGTATCAACATATACTGCCTGTTCGCCTATTTTCAGTCTGAGAGGATTTGTCTCTGAGGCTCCAAAAGTATCAATAAATCTGACGGCATAGCCGTCCATTGCCGATGAGTGATAGAAGGGAGATGAGGTTTTTGCAATAACTGCCTCTGCGGTAATCCTTCCAAGAGAATCTATAACCTTGATTGTCTCACCTGAAAGAGGACTCCCGACCCCTCCGGTATCCAGCTTTTTAAGCCACTTAGTGAGAGCTTCATGCAAAGGCGTATTCTCAAGATAAATATCTCGGGGCATTATTCCTTACTTAGGAGCTTTCTTATCATAGACTTTAATTCATTCAGGTCAGACGATTTTACAATATAAGCCTCTGAGGCCCAAATAGAAAAATCGTCTCTGTAATCATAAGCTGTTGACATAATAATCGGTAGCCGTGGTCTCTTTTCTTTCATCTGTCTCAGTAATTGTATACCATCTATATCAGGCAAGCGTATGTCAAGAGTAACAAGGTCGGGGTTTTCTTTATAAAAGAGGTCAAGGGCTTCTTGTCCATTAGCTGCTAACACAACTTCATACCCCTCGTCACTGAGCTCATCTTTATAAAGCCTCAAAATATGTTCATCATCATCAACAACGAGTATCTTCATATAACTTTTCCCCCTTTCATTGGTTACTCCTCACTTCTTCGTTTTAATGGTAGGAAGACCTTAAATATGCTTCCTCTATTAACCTCACTTTCGACTTCGATTCTTCCATTATGTCTTTCTATAATTTTGTGTGTGATAGTAAGTCCAAGGCCGGTACCTGACCCCTTTGTGGTAAAGAATGGGTCGAATATAAATGGCAGTACCTCCTTTGATATACCTTTACCCGTGTCTTTCATCTCAATAACAGCAGCGTCCTCCCTTATATATGTTTTCACAAATATTGTACCGTTGGTACCTATAGCTTGAACTGCATTTGTCAGGATATTAAACAACGCATCTTTGATACTGTTAGGATCTAAAAATACCTCATGGGGTATGGCAAATTCCTTGACAAAGGTTATACTCCTCTCATCAAGCTCGGACTTCACCAAAGAAACAATATCATCCACAATTCCATTAATATTGACCTTCTCCTTTTCAAGTGTTCCCACTCTGACAAAACCAAGAATCTCACTGAGGATACTCTCGAGTCTTGAGGTCTCATTGACAATAATCGACGCATATTCCTTAAGATTACCGTCTAATTTCTTTTCAAGTCTTCTTGCAAATCCACCAACTGAAACAAGCGGATTTCTAATATCATGAGCTACTTTTGCAGCAACCTCTCCGAGCGCTGCCATTCTCTCTGACAACACGAGTTTCTCTTGTAGTTTCTTAATCTCCGTTATATCCCTGGCTACATGAACCGTACCGATGAACTCTCCTGAGCTATTAAATATAGGAGAACTTGAGCTAATAAATGTACCACCTAAAAATGGTTCTTCAAGTTCCTCAACGAAGGCTCTCCTTGTCATCACGGTTTTGTGATGAGGACATTCAGGTTTTGGTTCATTCATGCCATGAAATACCTCATGGCATTTCTTCCCAACAATCTCCTCAGGCTTATTACCTAACCTTTCACTCACAGCCCTGTTAATCTTTTTGACTACATAATCTTTCGTATTGAAAAAGACCATATCAGATATTGACTCAAATATATTCTCAAGCTCCTGTTCCGTGAGGGTGACTTGTTCAAAAAGCCTTGCACTCTCTATAGCTGTTGCAACATGGTTCGAAAAGGCGCTTAAAAACCTCATATCTTCTTCGCCTATACGCCTATCGATAAAATGATTGTCTACCCAAATTACACCTATTACCTTATCCCTTGATATCAGGGGTGCAACTGCATATGCCCGGGTACCCAGCTGCTGTGTAAGGATCGCATCTGAAAGTGGATCTTCCTTCACATTCTGAATATTAAAAGGTTTTTTCTCTTTCACGGTCTTTGTAAGGATTGTTTCCTCTGACAAAGGTATCTCCATACCAAGACTGAGTCTGTCAAAAAAGGAATCTTTTCTCAACGGCCCACTTTCGATATCTCGCATTATATCAAACAGGGTTTTTTTCTCTACGGAGAGCTTTTCCCATATCTGCCCTGCTTCATCAGGGCTCGCAGGTCCCACTCCCATTGCCCCTTTCAATACGTTATTATCTTCGTCAACAAGAAAAAGAATAGCACGGTTAAAGCCGAGGCCATCGCTCATAGTAACTGCAGTGAGAACCATCCTCAGCAGCCTGTTAAGTTCAAGTGTCCCTCTCATTGCTGAACTGATAAAGAAAAGCCTTGATAACTCCTGGTTTCTCCTTATTAACTCAATCTCCACACGCTTCTTCTCCGAGATATCCCTTGATATACAACTTATTCCTACTACTTTACCCGCAGCATCTCTTATCGGAGAACGTGTAAGGCTGACATCTATAATTGTGCCGTCGCTTTTTTGCCTGATCGTTTCAATATCTTTCAGCACCTCTCCATTCTTTATTCTCTCAATGCTCTCTTTTTCATCGTCAATAAGTGATATTGGTATAAAAGGTAAAAATCTTCCTATAGCTTCTTCACTGGTGAAACCGTACATCTTCTCAGCACCCTTATTCCATGAGGTGATTACACCATTCAGGTCAGAGGTAATAATTGCATCTTCTGAGTTTTCAATAATCCCTTCGAGATACTCTTTTGTCTGACTCACCTCTTTATAAAGTCTGAGTACCTCTTCCTGCGTTTTGTCTTCGGGTCTTTGATCTGTGTTCATTATCAATTATTTTTTAATGGCAGTCTTCTTTTTTATCGCATAACTGTAAAGTTCTCTATATTTCCCTGCTGATTTATTCCATGAATAGTCAATCTTCATCGCATCCTTGATTATCCTGTGCATTTTATCCGTTTCAGTATACACACAGAGTGCCCTCTTTATCGTATCAAGCATTGCAGAAGGTGTATAATCAGAAAAAAGGAATCCTGTTCCTTTGGACTTTAGGGAATCATAGTCCTGTATCGCATCTGCAAGTCCACCTGTTTTTCTCGCGATAGGAATACTGCCATATCTCATTGCGATAAGCTGGCCGAGCCCACATGGCTCATACTTTGAGGGCATCAGGAAAAAGTCTGAACCTGCATAAATCAGGTGAGCAAGTGACTCTTCAAATCCAATGGTGACAGAGATCTTCCTTTTATACTTTTTTACAACCTCTGAAAAACCGGCATGGAATGTCTCATCCCCTTTTCCCAGAATAACAAGCTTTATCCCTAAAGACAAAAGTTCATCAATGGCCTTCAGCACAAGGTCTAATCCCTTCTGTACAGCAAGCCTCCCAACCATCCCTATAATCGGGATGCGTTCTGTATCAGGTTTATCAAGGGGTTCTAATAATGTTCTTATAAGCTTCTTTTTACAGAGAGCTTTCCCTGATATGTCTTTATAGCTATACTGCTCAGGTATAAACGTATCTCTTGATGGATCCCATTCCTCATAATCTATACCATTCATCACACCATAAAGGTCCTTCTCCCTTTTTCTCAACAGCCCATCGAGGCCAAAACCAAACTCTTTATGAAGTATCTCTTTTGAATAGGAAGTACTCACAGTGGTCAGGACATCTGCTGAGATAATGCCTGCCTTGAGAAAATTTATCTTTCCATAAAATTCTATGCCTTCAGGGTTAAAAAGCTCCCAGCCAAGGCCTGTAAGATTCATATCAGACGACGGAAAAAGTCCCTGATATCCAAGATTGTGTATTGTGAGTACAGTAGCTATATTTTTAAAAAATTTGTCCGCTCCATATATTGTCTTGAGGTATAAAGGGATAAGACCTGTTTGCCAATCATTACAGTGGACTATATCTGGTTTGAAGTTCAGTGCCCTGCATGTCTCAATTACTCCTCTTGAGAAAAAAATAAATCGTGATGCATTATCACTATAATCTCCCTTTGAAGTACCATATAACTCAGGTCTATCAAAAAATTCATCACATCCTATGAAATAGGCTGAAGATTGGTCACTGAATACCTCTCCTTTTATATATTCATGTCCTATAGGAATTTTTATCGTAATACCGGTATTCTTCAGGGGTACATCTCCTTCCTTTATCTTTTTATAAAGGGGCATAATAATAAATGCCTCCTTGCTCATCTTTCTATATTCTTTGATAAGGGCACCTGCCACATCCGCAAGCCCGCCGGTCTTTGCATAGGGCACTGCCTCAGGAGTTGCAATCAGTATCTTCATATTTCTGCCTCTCTCATGAACTTGGCTGCTTCTTCAGGCGGTGTAGGATTTATATAAAATCCTGAGCCCCACTCAAAACCCGCGATCTTTGTCAGTTGAGGCATAATCTCAAAATGCCAGTGGTAGTGCTCATTTACTTCATCGTAAAAAGGTGACGTGTGGAGCACAAAGTTATACGGAGGCAGATCGAGTATTTTGTCCATCTGTTTTAAAACCCTCTGGAGTATATCTGCAAGATCAGAAAAACTCTTCCCGGGCGGATTGAAATTGGACTCGTGTGTCTTTGGGAGAATCCATGTCTCAAAAGGTGCCCTCGCTGCAAAAGGTGCAATTGCAACATATTTATTACTCTCATATATCATCCTCTTACCATCCTCAAGCTCCTGGTTTATGACATCACAAAACACACATCTATCCTTTAAATCGTAATACTGCCGGGATGAATCTATTTCGTCTTTTACAAGTCTGGGTACGATCGGAAGTGCTATCAATTGTGTATGTGTATGTTCGAGAGATGCACCAGCTGCCTCCCCTTCGTTTTTAAATATTAATACATATTTAAACCTTTGATCTTTCTTAAGATCAGATAGTCTGAGATAGCTCGCCCACAATACATTTTCAACTCCCTTTAATGACATCGTTGAGAGAGAGAGATGGTGATCTGGTGTCTCAACAATGACCTCATGGGCTCCTATACCGTTCATCCTGTCGAAAATACCTTCACCTTTCTTATCAAGGACTCCGTGTATTTGAAGGGCAGGAAACTTATTAGGCATAACCCTTAAAGTCCACCCTGGCGAATCCGGCTTTGTACCAGGGGGTCTGAAGGCTATTATCTCTGGTGGCGTAGTATATTCATTACCTGGGCAAAACGGGCAGAAACCACTCTTTTTTCTATGGGTGGAAGGAGAGACGAAATCGGTCGGCCTTTTCCCTCTTTCTACAGCAATAATAACCCAGCGAGCAATTATAGGGTCCTTTCTCAGCTCGGGCATATATTTTCTATTTTCTTCCTTTTCTGTGAGTTATAGACCAATTTTGGTTTATTATATCACAATAGAATAGAACATTTAGGATATAATAACTCGTGAAACCTACATTCATTCACAGGCTCATAAATAGCCCGTTTGAAGACTCGTCTCTCTTCGTAAGGATACTATGGGAAAGAAGGGCGCTTTTATTCGACATTGGCTGTATTGACAGACTCGAGGCTCGTGAGCTGCAGAAAATAACTGACGTCTTTGTCACCCATACGCACATTGACCACTTCATAGGATTTGATACACTTCTCAGGGCGCTTCTGAGAAGGAAAATACCTTTGAGGGTATATGGACCTTCAAACGTAACAGATTGTGTAGAA
>Ga0315296_10002453_pt1 | contig 15837 bp, 11 predicted proteins | sample YL17G14_18_MG_FD_203921 | JGI IMG/M metagenome (GOLD analysis project Ga0315296, IMG submission 203921) | Sediment microbial communities from Yellowstone Lake, YNP, Wyoming, USA - YL17G14_18 | ecosystem: Environmental > Aquatic > Freshwater > Lake > Sediment | place: USA: Wyoming | collected... | reverse complement strand
CCCGCACCGATCGGCCAAGCTCCACCTCCATGCTCGTCGAGAGAATCCCCCTCGCTCGCGCCGCCGGCAGCGGTCCCACCAGAATCCCGGCGATCAGAACGAGGATGGTTGTCACGGTCTGGACAGCTCTCATGATTCACCCTCCCATAGCTCGGGCATGTTTTACCTATATTATCACACATCGGGGGATAGAATGCCGGGAATGGTGAGTCCCTACAGGCTCGGCAGGTCTTGGAGTGGGCCGGAAAAAATCTGCAGAAAATCCTGCAAATCTCTTGACAACATAGGACGCACCAGGTATAATGTCATCGAAAATCCTTAGAAGGAGGAAGCACTATGGCAAACCTGAGAATTCGAAGAGCTGAAACTCCCGCCAGGCGTACCGGACGGGACTGGCCCGATTTCTCCGACCTCGAGCGCGAGTTCTTCTCGCCCATGGCGCTCTGGCTGAGCCGCCCGATCGAGGGATTGAGCGAGCGGGCGTGGGCGCCCAGAGTCGACATCATCGAGAAAGAGGATAGCTGGATCTTCAAGGCCGAGCTGCCCGAGGTCAACATCGACGAGATCAGCCTGACCGTCGAGGAAGGCGTGCTCTCCATCAAGGGCGAGCGCAAACTCGAGGAAGAAGTCAAAGAAGGCAATTACACCCGTTTTGAGCGCCAGTACGGCACTTTCGAGCGGCGCTTCAGCCTCCCCTCCGGCATCGACCCCGACACCATCACCGCCGACTACAGAAACGGCGTCCTGACCCTCAATGTCCCGAAGATGGAAGAGGCCAAACCGAAGTCGATCAGGATCGACGTGAAGTAACACCGCGCACAGACCGGCTTTCGTTCAATACCATACAATCTCCATTCAACCCTCCCAGGCGACAATGCCCCCGGAGTTCTCTCCGGGGGCGCTTCTTTTCCGCCGCCGAGCCCCACTTCCATCCAAAGGCAAGGTGTTATAGACTACCGACACAGCCATGGCAAACAAAGAATGTCCCAACATCGAGGTCAACAAAAAATACTGCAACTGCACGTACTCGTGCTCGAAGAAATTCACCTGCTGCGAGTGCCTCCACTCCCATCGCCGCTCGGGCGAGCTCCCCGCGTGCTTCTTCCCGAATGACGTGGAGAAGACGTACGACCGCTCGGTCGAGCGGTTCAAGAGAGTGACGATGCGCCGCTAGCACGACCAGGTCCGCCGACTTTGCAGCCCGCATCGTCGCGAATCCGCTGCGCAATCACCCACAAGCTACGCTTCGCTCCGCTTGTGGGCGCCACCCGCCGGATTCGGACAAAACGGGCTTTCGCAGGGTCTCGATGTTCCAGATCCTCGGTGCTAAGGCTCTTGACGAGAAATGGAGAAGAGAGTATGATCATATCAGACCGCACTCACCGCTTGGCCATCGTCCACCAGCACCGGTCATCGCGGTCAGATTTAGAATGATGCGAGGTCTGTATTGCCCAAAGGGAGGAATTACGGTGAATAAGTATCAATTTCTCCTCGCTTTTTTCATTCTGATCGTATTCGTCGGATGCTCGTCTGGACAATCACCTATTGCACCGACTCCCGACTCCGATCAACTCTCTCTCAACCCCGTAAATCAATCCAATCGCATTGTCTGGGGCTACTGGATTATCAGAATCGATCCTGGCACCGAGACAATCGAGATCGCGCCGGATCGCGAAGCCGACATGCATTTCAATGTGGTGAGGTTGCTTGAGGTTGAGCCGTGCACCGACTGTCTTACCATCAAAAACCTGTTCTGGCAACCGAATGACATCCTTCAGTGCGACTTCCAACTAAGACATCCCTACCCGGCTTTACTAGGACTAACGGGATTCGACGTCCGCGGGGTTCTGGTCACAGAATGTGACACACTTTTCCCTGCCAGCAACAGATACGTCTCACTCAACGGCTCACGTCCCACCCTCATTAATCCCGATGGCTACACCGCACTCTTTAATCCGGTTGACTTTCCCCCCGAATCAGCACCCTGGCCAGTCCTTGGCTATTTTCCCGGAAAATTGGCACATGCTGATAACTTCAACGCGACATTGAACCCGTTTATGGCCTTCTGCGTGGACAGTCCAAGGCGGATGTTCGAGGCAGGTGCCACCGAAACCGTCACAGTAAATCTGAAATACCCGTCTGCACCATTCGAATTCGGCTACGTGGTGGATGCCTCATGGATGCGTGTCGATGCAATAATGGATCCCATAGCCGATTTCCCACCGGAAGCAAATTGCCTTGAGCCGTACAGCCTTGAACTTCTGATGCCTGGTGAATTAACTAACGTGGCAGGTGACATCGCCGAGATTCAGCTTAAGGTTTTCGATCACCAGGGACTGGAGACCGTGAGTACCGTCTCGATTGAGTGCCCGTCATTGTTCGATGGAGAGGTTACTCTTGACTACTCATCGCAGGCTGGCGACGATTCGTGGCTTTATGAGGGTGAAATATCGAACGAGCATGGCGCGTCGGTCGGTTCATATCCCGCACTGGTATGGGCTGTGTCATTTGAAAACGATCCCAATCTTGGAGAACTGACAGCGTATCAGATTGAAGATATCAATGTAACACAGGCTGAACGATGGATCTTGATTGGCCATCCCAACGGTGGCGAGACTCTATTCAGCAATTACTCTTTTGGCATTGAATGGCAATGGTCAGGTGATATTACAGGCGTGGATATTTTCGACTCCACCGACTCCGGGGCAAACTATGACCAGATCGTAGCCCTTGGGATCGACTGCACGGGTTCATTCGTGTGGTACCCGATTCCCGAAATTGACACCAGTCAGGCTCGGGTCAAGATCATCGAAGCCGATGACCCCGCCATATTTGACGAATCTGATGACGATTTCACAATCTCGACCGACATTTGTCCGGGCTGCCTTATCTCGGCGAAACGTGCAGGTGGATTGGAATATGATGAAGGCTTTGGAATTACTGAGCTTTCCGATGACTCAACGGTTGTGGCAGGGGGTTTCTCTACTTCGCCAACTTTCGGAGAGGGTGAAGCCAACGAGACAATCCTGACGACAGCTGGAAGTGTTGACATCTTCGTGGCGCAGTACAATCCCGACGGAACTCTCGCGTGGGCGAAACGCGCGGGTGGAACAGGATTTGACAGATGTACTGGAGTAACTGCGCTTTCTGACGACTCCCCTGTTGCAACAGGATATTTCAAAGAATCAGCCACATTCGGCGAGGGAGAATTAAACGAGACTGTCCTTGCATGTTCCGGAGCCGACGATATGTTCGTCGCGCGGTACAAGCCGGACGGCACTCTCGCATGGGCGAAACGCGGGGGGGGGACTGGGCCTGACGCATCTAACGGAGTAACAGCACTTCCAGACGATTCCACGGTTGTAATAGGGCATTTCAGTGAATCAGCCATATTTGGCGAGGGTGAATTAAGCGAGACTGTCTTGATATCTTGTGAAGACTCGGATATTTTCGTTGCGCGATACAACCCGGATGGTACGCTCGCATGGGCGAAAAGCACATGCGGGGCAACCTTGTATTGGAATAACTCTGCTAATGGTATAACAACTCTTTCGGACGATTCCACCGTAGTGACAGGTACTTTCAATGGATCAGCCACATTCGGCAAGGGTGAACTAAATGAGACTGTCCTTGTATCGTTGGAAGCCGACGATATCTTCGTGGCAAAATATTATCCCAATGGCACTCTTGCATGGGCGAAACGGATTCCAGGAGAGGATGGGCAGGAGGGCTTGGCGATTACATCTCTTTCAAACGACTCCTTTGTCATAACAGGAATATTCCATTCTAACGCGATATTCGGAGAGGGCGAAGCAAACGAGACAATCCTGAAGTCGGTCGGATCTCAATACTATGACATCTTTGTGGCTCGGTACAATCCCGACGGTACTCTCGCATGGGCGAAACGTGCAGGCGGAATGAATTGGGAATTCTGTCATGGAATTACAGCGCTCTCGGACGACTCAACTGTTGTGACGGGAAAGTTTCATGATACAATGACATTCGGGGAAGGTGAACCAAACGAGACAGTACTGGAAGCTTGTGAACCAGAATGGTCTGAGTTCCTCGTGGCCCGTTACAATCCAGATGGTACTCTCGCCTGGGCGAAATCCGCAGGTGGGACATATTGGGATGTGGGCTATGGAATCACAACGCTCTCGGATGATTCAACTGTTACAACAGGATATTTCTGTGATATAGCGACATTCGGGGAAGGTGAACCAAACGAGACAGCTTTGGAATCCGCTGGAGGAGGAGATATCTTCATAGCCCGTTTCACACCGTAACTACTGAGAAAAATGTCTGGAATCATCCGCCGACATCACGGTTCGTGCGTTGATTTGTCAACACACTTGTCTTACAAGCACTCTCGTCGGTTTGCATGAAGACCTCCCTGATCGCCGCGTCTTTCAGGCCATTCTCCATGACCTACAGATGGCCTTGCCCCTAAAAGTTGATCCAGGTTGTGTGTTAGTAAGTAGCCCGGCAATTCATTTGCCAGGGTTATCATTCATGTACCAACAAGCCCGGCGAGTGAACTGCCGGGCTGCCTACTCCCTCAGCCCCCCTCATTCCGCTGCGAACCACACGTTCTCGATCTTGACGCTCGGAAGGACCGGCGGTCGATCGAGCGCGGTTATCTGAAGCCCCCTGACCTCGGGCGCCACAAGTATCGTGCACTCGTTCCAGAACAAGATCAGCCACGGCGAATCCTCGTACGCTATCCTCTCCGCCCGCGCGTAGAGGTCCCACCGCTGCTCCTGGTCGGTGATCCGACCCGCCTCGTCGACTAGCCGGTCGAACTCGGGATTGGAGTACCTCGTCGAGTTCCCCGGCGGCCCCCACTGCGACGAGTGCAGAAGCACGAACAGGAAATTCTCGGGATCGGGGTAGTCCGCCAGCCATGTGAGCTGGAAGAACGCCGGCTCGCCGGCGTCCACAGCCTCGAGGAAGCTGGCCCATTCAAGCTGATGGAGATTGATCTTGACGCCGATCCTCGCGAGGCTCTGCTGGACGACCTGGCAGATGTCGGGACGCGGCGGCCTGCTGTCGAAGTAGAGGGTGATCTCCGGCAGGCCCTCGCCGTTCGGATATCCCGCCTCCGCAAGGAGCTGTCTGGCGAGGTCCTCGTTGTACTCGTAGCCCTGCAGCCCGGCGTCGTAGCCGAAAATCCCGGGCGGGACGATGCTTTTCGCCTCGGTGACAAGCCCGTTCAGGACGGTATTGATCAGATAATTGCGGTCGATGGCGTGATTGAACGCGCGTCGGAGAGTGGGATTGTCCTTGAACGGCGGCTTCTCACAGTTGAATCCGATGTTGTAGACATCGAGCAGGGGTCTCCTGACGATGAGCTTCGACTCCTCCGGGTCGTTGAGGACGTCCGGAAGCAGATCCGGGGGTATGTCGGTGTGGTGAAGATGGCCGGCTCGGAATTCCTGCAGGCGTCCAAGCGGCTCGGCGATGATCGAGTATCTCAGTCCGGCGACATACGGCTTCCCGTTGAAGTACTCCTCGTTCGATTCGAGCAGAAGGTAGTTGTTGTGCTCCCAGACGCGAAGCTTGAACGGTCCCGTGCCGACAGTGGCGGCGGGCTCGCTCGCGAACAGATCTCCCCACTCCGCGACGACCTCGCGCGGCACCACGTACGCGCTCGACATGGCCATCAGGCCCAGAAACGGCGCGAACGGCTGCTCGAGTGTTATTCGCAGAGTGTAGTCATCCACGACCTCGATGCCCTCGACCACCTGCGTTTCGCGATCCATAAAGGCCTTCGCGCCCAGGATCCTATCCAGCACCCATGTGCGCGGACTTCCCGTGTTCGGATCCAGGATGCGCTTGAACGAATAGGCAAAATCCTCCGCCTTGACCTGCCGGCCGTTATGGAAGAACACGTTGTCCCGCAAGTGGAACGTCCAGATCGTGCCGTTCTCGTTCACGTCCCAGCTTTCGGCGACCGCGGGCACATACGCGCCCTCCGGGCTGATCTTCACCAGGCCATCGAAAATCGATCGGATGACCTTGTCCGAGACTGTGTCCGTCACCTTCGCCGGGTCCAGAGTCGGTGGGTCGGTGTCGAGCGGAAACCTGTAAATCCCGCCGTAGATCGGCTCCTCCGCCTCAGCGGGTGCCTGCACGCCCTCCTCTGGCGCGGTAGAGACCTCCGGCGATGGCGTCTCGGGCGCGGGCTGTTCCGGAGCCTGCGGACAGCCGTAGAGGCCAGCCACGAGCACCGCGATCAGAGCAAGTCGAATTGATCGTCTCATCGTCCTCTCCAGGCATCAGTGAGCCTCGCAGCTCACAAATTGGTGATGCGATTGTAGCACATCGGCCGATACGCAGGGCTAATCAGGCGGAATGATCCGAAACAGAGCCACTGTCGAGCTCGCCTGATAAGAGTGACCCTCGGTCCTGATCAACTGAAGCACCCGACCATCGACATATACCGGCCTGTATGGGACATTCTCATCCACCAGCGCCCGCAAGGCGATTGAGAGGTCGGGGCTTTCGGACGTGAACTTCAGCCTCCCGTCAGGGCCGTAGCGATTCCGCACGTTCTCGCGGAACCAGTCGCGCCTGACCCAGTTGGAGGCGACAAGGTCGATGTCATCCCGCGGAGGCAGCCTTTGCGCCGTGATGGGATTAGTCACGCCGCAGGTGACCGCGTACATGAGAGAGAAAAGGTGACCGTCGGTGCTCGCGACGACGAGCGAGTTCTCCGGGAGCACGCTCAGCTCTCTGAAGGCGAAAGTCGCGGCGGAGTTGCAGGCCGGAGCATTACAGTTCATGTCCACCCGGCGATTTACCGCGGCAGTCACGAGCATTGCCGCGACGAACGCCACAAGCAGCCACGGTAAGAGCCGGTTGACCCGCCGGAGCATTGTGTCGAACGCCGCCAGGCCCGGTGCGATCAGAATCGACACCGGCACGGCAAGCGGATAGTAGAAAACCTCGTAGTCGGTGACCCGGTAGCCGCTTGCGAACAAGAGGGTCCAGATGATGTACGGCGGAATCGCCACCGCGAGCGCTCTGCCCGGCGATCGCTTCGGCGTGGGCAGATAAGCCAGCAGGCCGACAAAGAACAGAACGAGCGCGAGAAGTCCCCAGTAGTCCTCCCACCTGAAAGCGTCCAGCCGACGCGTGAATTCGGTCCATGAGGTCCCGAACGCAAGCTCACGATACTGGACCGCCATGACGTGGTTCACGAAACCGCGAAAGGTCTCGGGATTGCCCCAGTCGAGAGGCGGGTTCGCCATGCTGCGGATGGGAAGGTACAGGTACAGCGCAAGCCCGGGAAGCATCGCCGCCAGAGCTTTGCCCGCCAATCGCGGCGAAAGGGGGAACCGGCACCTAGCGAGGGCGATCGCGATCGGCAGGATTATCGCTGCCCCGGCGACATGGTGCGCCAGAATCAAACCGAGCACGCCGCCGAGCGCGATGACCGCTCCCGCAGCCCTTCTCTCGCTCCCCTCACCTACAAGCGCGAGGACGCGCTTGTAGGCGCCACCGGTCTCGCTTCCATCATCGCAGGCGACCAGATACTTGACCAGAAACAGCCATGCGAGCGACTGAAGAAGTACGGCGAACGAGTACACCTCGCAGACAACCGACTGCGACCAGATCAGCGGGCTTGTCAGCGCGAACCCGGCCGCGAACGCGCCCCACCATCCCGCCCAGTCGCGACCCATCCGGCCTTCTTTCCAAATCAGCCTGATCGCGAGAGCCGCCGCTCTCGCGGTTATTCCCACCGCCACTCCGCCGGACACCACAGACAGAATCACCATGGCCCTTCCCGGCTCGCCTCCCGGCAGTAGATGGATGAAAAGCCAGCCAAGGAGCATGTAGAGCGGGTAGCCGGTGGGATGAGTGATGCCGAGGATTGTCGCGCACGCCGCCAGCTCGCCCGAATCCTGGCTGTCACGGACCCAGGTGATTGTTGGAGCGCTCGTGAGGAAGTACAGGCCCGCGGCGATGATCCCCGCGATCCATGCCGGATAAACGGATGGTCCCCTGTCAGGATGCGAAGCGCCGTCGGTAACCATGATATGATGCCTGGACACGTTCATGCTCCCGGTTTTTCCATGGAAAAGAGCAAAGCCCCCCGCGCAGGCCGCTTGACGCCCTGGAAGCCGGTATGATATTTTACCAGCCGAAGTTTCACCGATCCACAACGTGGGGTAAGGGTGATGCGCATGCACGCGCGCCTATTATTTATATTCATGCTCCTGATTGGCTGCTGGATGCTCGCCGGCGGTACGCCGGTCCAGTCCGGGGCCTACACGATCTATTTTGAATCGGATCGCGACGGCGACTCGAGGATCTACCAGCTGGATGGCTCGAGCGCGGTGGCGGTGACCGACCAGGCCTGCAGACATCCGTCTGTCACGGCAGACGGGACGATGCTCGTCTACACCCGCATCGAGCAGACTCTCTGGGGCCGCTTCTGGAACGTCTTCTATATCCTCAACGGCGAAGAGTACAAGCTCAGCACGAACGAGGTCTGCGACGAGCTCGAGCCCGTAATCAGCCGCGACGGCGCCATGGCGGCCTTTACTACCATGCGGGCCGGCAACCTCGAGATCATTACCGTCCCACTCAATCGGAACGAGCTCCAGTACCAGGTGACCAACACCGAGAAGCCGGATGAGGAGCCCGCACTGGCCAACGGCGAGGACTGGGTCTACTGGACCGGAAGAACCGGTGTTTGTTCGTATATATTCCGCGCACCGGCGCACGGAGGAGACCCCCAGCGCATAACGACCAGTCCCACGGGCTGGGAAGAACACCCAAGCGTGTCCGCCGACGGGAGATATATCGCATATGCGGCGGTGACCCCGGAGGAGATCCCGGTCGAGGAGACCGAAGAGGTCGAGGGCACGGAGCCGGCGGCATCAGGTCCTGTTGAGGATCAGGCATCGGAAGACGAGCAAGAGGATGGGGAATCCGCTGTTCCCGAAAGGCTCGGGAGCGGGCTGACCGGCCACAAGTACCCATGGATGGCCGGCGGGGACGAAGTGCCTCAGGAAGAAGAGTCGGACGAGTCGCTGTTCGAAGAGGATGAAGGCGAAGCCGGGGAGGGCAAGGACGATCGATCCGAAGGGAATTCCGACATCTGGGTGCTCGATCAGGTGACCGGGGAGAGAACGCGCCTGATGTCCGACCCGTCGTGGGACGGGCACCCGTGCATCTCCGCCGACGGGCTGGTGATTGTGTTCGCCTCGGACCGGGACGGGAACTATGAGATCTACATGATCAACCGCGACGGAACCGGCCTCAGAAGGCTTACCGAGAACGACGCGGTTGATGATTACCCCGCCATCACGTAATTTTCGTATACAGACATATCCAGAAAAACGGGTAGCAGACACCATTCTCCTAGTACTCCGCGAACGTCTCGGTAAAATCATCGAACAGCCAGATCACCGCGCCTTCCTCCAGGGCCCGGTCCATTCTTCTGATGTTCTCGGGAACCTGGACACCCCCGCGCACCACTTCGATCTCCACCCCGTCCAGCTCATCCCCGTACATGTACCGCAGGGCTTCAGGAAAGCCATACTGGAAAGTCCACGCCCCCATGCTGTTGCGCGAGACATTGAACGCGATAATCCGGGACTTCTCCGATCCCCATTCCCCGCGATATCGCTCGACCAACTCACCGGTCGACGCCAGCGACGTGCGAACCAGCCTGCCCGCGTCCTGCCATGGGTAGTTGTTCTGATGGAGCGCGAGAACGATCGCGAGGATGTACACGGACGTCAGGATGGTTGCAGGGTTCTTCCACCTTCCCTCGAATCGCACGGAGAACGCCGCGCCGATCATGATGGCGAAGAATATCGACGCGCTGTACAGGTATCTCGAGTTCTGCAGCGATCCCTCGGCAATCTCCAGATGGATCGACGGCAGCATGTTGAGCATGATCCCGACAGCGCAGAAGAGAAGCAATGCGCGCCGCACCCCAAGCGCCATTGGAATGGGCGACAGAAGGATCAACACGAGCAGAATGGCGTTGAGGATTCCCGATTGCGCCATGAGCGTGCGATTGAGCGGCACAAAGAGGATCACAAAGGGCTGCAGCGTGATGTGATACAGCGCGCCCAGTATTCGACTGCCCGTCGATTCGACCGGAATATAGCCCCCGACGCCGCCAAGGTAGATCCATCGCGCAGCGAACAGCAGTGCAGCCAAGAGGAAGAACGGGACCGCGCGAAGCCATCGACGGTCGGATGATTCGCTCCGATCCGAATTGTCCCCGGGCCGCACGAGCTCATAGATAAGGATCCAGAACGGGAAAATGAACGCCTGCTCCTTGGAAAAACACGCAAGACAGAACAGCGCGAGCGACGCCGCGCGTAGCAGCCTGGCTCGACCCGACGGCGATCCATCCGGCAAGACATAACAGACGAACGACCACGCCATGAGCGCGCCGGCGATCACATCCGCGCGACCGTTCACCCAGCTCACCGCCTCGGGATGCGCCGGATGCAGCGCGAACGCCGCCGCCCCGATCACTCCCGCCCCCACCCGCCGCGTCAGCAGCCGCGCAAGCACGCCCACTCCCACGCTCGCCGCGAAGTGCCACACCAGGTTCGTCAGGTGAAACCAGAACGCCTCTCCCCCGTGCAGCCGCCAGTCAATGGTCGAGATCAGTATCACCAGCGGCCTGAAATACGTCCAGCCCGACATCATCTCGCCGATCGCACGATTCTTCGCCATGTACAGAAACCCGAAATCATCCGCGAGGAAACCGATCGACAGCGCGGGATAGTATCCGACGACGCACGCGACGGCCGCTGTGAGCGCGATCGCAAGCCAGCCCAGGCTTCGATCAGCAGAAAGGCGCACTTCTCGCGACTGATGCTCCATCACAGACCCGTGCCTGCGCTCCGTGTGCAGGCGACCGCCAGTTTACACCAAATCCGCCTTCGTGGTCACCACGAAGCCCGGCAGAAAAGCTCCAGAGATGCCAAAAGGGACTTGACAACTTGAGTCCGGCATGCTAAAGATTATTGCATTAGCACTCTCATAGAATGAGTGACAAAAATCCAGCAAGAACTGCGGGAGGTTCAACGTAAGTGACAGCCAAGAAGCTGAATATCAAACCCCTCGCCGACCGCGTCGTTGTCAGACCCCTCGAGGAGGAGCTGACAAAGACCGCGAGCGGCATCGTAATCCCCGACACCGCGAAGGAGAAGCCTCAGCTCGGCGAGGTAGTCGCGGTCGGGCCCGGACGCATCTCCGACGAGGGCAAGACGATCCCCATCGGAGTGAAGGTCGGCGACCACGTGTTCCATTCCAAGTACGGTGGAACCACTATCAAGTACGAGGGCGACGAGTACATCATCCTCAGGGAGGACGACATCCTTGCCATCGCTCCCTGACAGCGCGCAGCGCGCGTGGCATGCGCATCCTGCGCATGGTCTCTTCGTAGCATGCGCTTCCAGCGCATGGTCTCTTCGTAGCATGCGCATCCTGCGCATGCCTGTAACAAAATCTGAACACACGGAGGAAAAACTCAAATGGCACCAAAACAGCTAGCATTCAGCGAGGAGGCACGCCGCAAGCTCGAGGCCGGCGTCGACAAGGTCGCAAGCGCGGTCCGGATCACGCTCGGCCCCAAGGGCCGCAATGTCGTCCTCGAAAAAAAGTGGGGTAGCCCCACCATCACCAACGACGGCGTCACCATCGCCAAGGAAATCGAGCTCGAGGACCCCTTCGAGAACATGGGCGCCCAGCTCCTCAAGGAGGTCGCCAGCAAGACTAACGACATCGCCGGCGACGGCACCACCACCGCGACCGTCCTCGCCCAGTCCATGATCAAGACCGGCCTCCAGAACGTCACCGCCGGCGCCAATCCGATGATCATCAAGAAGGGCATCCAGCGCGCCACCCAAGCCGCGGTCCAGTTCATCAAGGACCAGTCCATCCCCGTCAAGGACAAGCTCGCCATCAGCCAGGTCGCCGCGATCAGCGCGAACGATCCCGAGATCGGCGACCTCATCGCCAACGCGATGGATGAGGTCGGCAAGGACGGAGTCATCACCGTCGAGGAGTCCAAGGGCACCGAGACCTCGGTCGAGTTCGTCGAGGGCATGCAGTTCGACAAGGGCTACATCTCCCCCTACTTCATCACCGACAAGGAGAACATGGAGGCCGTCCTCGAGGATTGCTATATCCTGCTCTGGGAGAAGAAAATCGTCGCGGTCGTCGACATCATCCCCATCCTCGAGAAGGTCATCAAGAAGGGCAACCCGCTGCTCATCATCGCGGAGGATATCGAGGGCGAAGCGCTCGCCACCCTTGTGGTCAACAAGCTGCGCGGCACCCTCAACGTCGCCGCGGTGAAGGCGCCCGGCTACGGCGATCGCCGCAAGTCCATGATGGGCGACATCGCCATCCTCACCGGCGGACAGTTCTTCACCGAGGACCTCGGCATCAAGCTCGAAAGCGTCGAGATCGAGCAGCTCGGACAGGCCAAGAAGATCAAGATCGACAAGGACGAGACCGTCATCATCGAGGGCAAGGGCGCCAAGAAGGATATCCAGGGCCGCGTCGCCCAGATCAAGGCCGAGATCGAGAAGGCCACCAGCGACTGGGACAAGGAGAAGCTACAGGAGCGGCTCGCCAAGCTCGCGGCAGGAGTGGCGGTCATCAAGGTCGGCGCGCCCACCGAGACCGAGCTGAAGGAGCGCAAGCACCGGGTCGAGGACGCTCTGTCCGCCACGCGCGCGGCGGTCGCGGAAGGCATTGTCGCCGGCGGCGGAGTGACCCTCCTGCATGCGGTGAAAGCGCTTGACAAGCTCGAGGCCGAGGGCGACGAGATGGTCGGCATCAACATCGTGCGCAAGGCCCTCGCCGAGCCCCTCAAGCTCATCGCCGCCAACGCCGGCGCCGAGGGCGCCATCGTCGCCGAGAAGATCCGCACCGGCAAGGGCCTGCACTACGGCTTCAACGCCCTCACGGGCGTGTACGAGGACCTCGTCAAGGCCGGCATCGTGGATCCCGCCATGGTCACACGCGCGGCAGTCGAGAACGCCGCCTCCATCGCAGGCATGCTCCTCACCACCGAGTCCCTCATCGCCGAAAAGCCCGAGGAGAAAGGCCCACCCGCTATGCCCCCCGGCGGCATGGGCGGAATGGACTATTGACATCCGCACAAATCTAAGGTACACATATGGGGCGCTTCTCACAAAGCGCCCCGTTCTTATGATGCAGAAAAGGACCTCGACATGAAAACAATCGCAGATCACATACTAGAATTTGCTGCCGGAGAAGCCATATTGGATGTCAGCATCTCCAACTGGGATGGGACCAATAGCAGATCTCTAGCATGGGATGAAGCTAGAGACCAGCTAGACTTCATTCCCGAAGCAATTTCAGCCTACCCCCGCATAAACGTCCACACGAGTTCATGTGTAATATGGACTGCTACCCTTAACGGCAATGCCGAGATGTTCCTAGCGGGACCTGGGGAAGGTGGGGTTCCAGGTAGGTCAGAGGTTATTTATAGGTTTCTTTGACTACTAGTGTCGCGCATTTTTAATAAGGGGTACAGGGATGTTGTCCATTTGTGGGGGCGACCCGGTGGATCGCCCTGAGGGCGAGGCATCGCCTCGCCCCTGCGGTATGTCACCCTTTTTTAGAATGCACGACACTAGTTTCCATCGAATGTTCGAATCGGCCTGTGCCGTCCACATGCGAGTCTTCGAGCATGTGGACGTCGAACCAGACTCATGAGGCTTGTATGCCATGAACACAAGAAATCCTCTGATGAACCGACTCGCCATTGGCCTGCTGGGTTGCCTTGGTCTCCGCAGGGACGATCGACATCTTCATGCTGAGAGCAAGGCCCTCCGGTCCCTTCAAGCTGATAGAGCCGATTGGGCGGTTTTCACCTTTCTATACGAGAATCTATCGATTCTCGATTCCAAATCGACCTCATTGCTGCAGTTCAACGCCCTGATTCTTGCTGTCATTACAATCATCGTCTCGTCTGTCTCTGCGGGTCCGCCTTGGTCATGGCTTCTTTTCGCTTTGCTTCCCGGCATAGTGTCTTCCTTTTGCTGTCTTATAGTCGTCTGGGTTCAGTGGACGCCAGCTCAGAGCCTCATCCATGATGGGGATTACGATGTTCGGCTACTCCGGCTTAGGTGTATTAGAACCTGCTGGTATCGGGTAGCCTGGTGCTTCGCCATTCTTTCGCTTCTTGCTTTGGCTATTATCATAACGCTTGTGTTCCACGCGTTCAGTAAGTAGCCCGGCCACCCGTTGGCCGGGCGGGTGCCGGTGACAAGCTGAGTTCGGCTTCCAGCCGAACGTGCTTGTCGCCGATACGCCCAGACTGCTGCAAGAGACGCTGGGCAAAGACATGTTCGAAGACTCATTCAGTCTGTGCCCGGCACGCGCTCCGGAGGCAAATGCAATGGAACAAAGTGATGGACGCGAATATGAGGTATGGCATCCTGGTAGACTAGCTCGCGATCAGCTGGGTTTCGTCCGCAAGAGCGTTTTGTATGTTAGCCGTGATGAGGTTCGAATCGTGGGCAGGAAGGCCATGCATCTGCTAGCCAAGGTGATATTGGGGATATTGATATTCCTCGCTCTGGCTTTCGGCACGTGGCCCGTTGAAGCCGTGTGTGCAACAATGGGCGTGCGCTTCCCCGTTGCTGGCCTTGTTACGTTGGGATGGCTGTTTTTCACTATATGGCTGGTGAGCCGCTTCAGTACCCGCCTGTCGCTGAGTTTGCCCAAGAAGGATGTCCTCGCCGTCAACCGAAGCAGTAACGAATTCACTCTCAATATCAATACCGACCAGGGAGTCAAGTTGATTTCCTTTTATCTGCTCAACGAGGCCGAAGCCGAGTCGTTGTACGGGACCCTGGTCTCTTAGCAAGTAGCCCGGCCGCCCATTGGCCGGGCCTGATGCTCGGAATATCATGATCCCGGCCAATGGGTCGCCGGGCCGCGTTGCTCACCAACGGACCGGCGACACGTCGCCCCTCACGTACTCGCGGGCGCCGCCCACAACCATAGCCGGGTGCCGGCGACAAGCTGAGTGAGGCTTCCAGCCGAACGTGCTTGTCGCCGCTGCAATACTGTACAATTACACACGCATGCCCCCCACAACCGTAGCCGGGTGCCGGCGACAAGCTGAGTGAGGCCAGAGGCCGAACGTGCTTGTCGCCGCTGCAATACTGTACAATTACACACGCATGCCCCCCACAACCGTAGCCGGGTGCCGGCGACAAGCTGAGTGAGGCTTCCAGCCGAACGTGCTTGTCGCCGCTGCAATACTGTACAATTACACACGCATGCCGCCCACGAGACTCAACATCCCCGCCCACGCTCATGACCTGACCTTCTCCTGCTTCAAGAGAAAACCCCTCCTCAGAAGCAAGATGGCGAAACAACTGCTCGCCGATTCGATCAACACCGCCGGAGTGAAGCACGCATTCGAGGTCTGGGCGTATGTCTTCATGCCCGAGCACGTCCACCTCCTGATCTATCCGCTGCATGAGGACTACTCGATCTCCGACATCCTGAAATCCATCAAGCAGTCCTCGTCGAGGAGCTACGTCCGGCACCTTCGAGAGAACAACCCGACTGCCCTGAGGCGCCTCGAGACCGGCTCGACCAGGCCCAGGCACCGCCTCTGGCGGAAAGGGGCCGGTTACGACAGGAACTACTGGTCGGCGGAGGAGATACGAGTGCAGGTGGACTACATTCACCGGAATCCTGTGCGTGCGGGCCTCGTGGAGAGCCCGGAGGACTGGTATTGGTCGAGCGCGAGATTCTGGTTGTTGGGCGAAGCCGGGCCTGTGATTGTAGAGAGGGAGAACTTTC